>Ga0307517_10004952_pt1 | contig 20286 bp, 30 predicted proteins | sample 23_EM_MG_FD_194515 | JGI IMG/M metagenome (GOLD analysis project Ga0307517, IMG submission 194515) | Populus trichocarpa ectomycorrhiza microbial communities from riparian zone in the Pacific Northwest, United States - 23_EM | ecosystem: Host-associated > Plants > Roots > Unclassified | place...
ATCATTCCTTTTTTCCAGTTACGTTCGCATGCTCAAATCGCCCGCCTTATATGGTGTTGGTGCCGACTACCAAGAAGACGATCTTGGTCTAATCCAGAAACGTGCCGACATCGCCCACTCGGCCGCCATTCTCCTGGAGAAATGCCAGCTCATCAAATACGACCGCCAATCTGGACGCTTTACGAGCACGGAACTGGGCAGAATCGCGTCATACTATTATGTGACGTATAACTCTATGATGGTGTATAACCAGCACCTGAGGCCGACGATGTCGATGATTGAGCGCGTCCCGATACCCGTCAAGGAGAGCGTCGAAGAGGCTTCTGCGAAGGTCAATGTATTGCTGCAGGCGTATATTTCGCAACTCAAACTCGATGGTGCGATCTTTTCTTTTGGCCTTTGCTTCGTACTCTAACCCTTATTGTGTAAGTTTAGGCTTCGTTCTTGTTGCCGACATGGTCTTCGTGCAACAATCTGCTGGACGGTATGTTCTCTTGGCAACTTTATATGGACTTTGGTTGTGGACGAATTATGTGCCTCTCCAGGATTCTATGTGCGATATTCGAGATTTGTTCGAAGCGTGGATGCAAAGGCGGCCCTTGACTTGTGCAAAATGGCGGAGAAACGAATGTTTGTCATCTTTTCTTTAATTATTTTTCAATTATTGAGCATTCGTTTTCAATAGGTGGGGCTCATGACGCCTCTTCGTCAATTCAAGGGTGTGCCGGCAGATGTGGTCCGCAAAGCGGAGGGAAAACAATTCGTGAGCCATCCTTCTTATTTTCTCCTCGTGTTTTTGATTAATCCTTTTCATAGTCGTGGTATCGCTACTTCGATTTGACACCGCCCGAAATCGGAGAACTTATCGGAATTCCCAACGCTGGTCGACTTGTGCACCGTCTTGTGCATAATTTCCCCAAGCTTCAGTAAGTTTTCATCTGAAATTGATCATGTTATGGTTTGTAACCAAATTGTATAGATTGCAGGCTCAAGTCCAACCAATCACCCGATCTCTGCTTCGCATTGATCTTTCTATTGTTCCTGACTTCCGGTGGGACGAGAAGATCCACAGCACAGCAGAGAACTTCCTCATTTTGGTTGAAGACGTCGACAGCGGTCATTCTGTTCCATGACAACTTCATGTTGCGTCAACGATACGCCGAGGACGAGCATAATGTTACACTGACGGTGCCCATGTTTGAGCCTGTTCCTCCAAACTACTATATCTCTGTCATCTTGGACCGTTGGCTACATGTGGAGACGTGTCTCCCAATTTCGTTCAAGCACTTGATTCTCCCCAAGAAGTTCCCGAAGCCGACACCTCTTCTCGACCTACAAGCACTTCCCCTCTCTGTGCTGCATAACAAAGAGTTCGAAGCGATTTACGCCAACTCGATACAAACTTTCAACAAGATTCAAACTCAGGTGTTTCAGGCCTTGTATACCTCGGATGAAAATGTCTTCATTGGCGCCCCAAGGGGCAGTGGGAAGACAATCTGTGCGGAATTTGCATTGATGCGGCTGTGGAGCAAACCCGAATCGCTGAGGGCGGTTTGTATTGAGCCGTATCAGGAGATGGTGGATCTGAGGGTGAAGAATGGAAGGCCAAGTTTGGAAGCGTACAGGGTGGGAAGGAGATTCTAAGCTTGACGGGAGGGACGAGTGCGGATTTGAGGCTACTGGAAAAGGGAGATGTCCTCGTGTGCACGCCGACACAGGTACGTTTTTCGTTGTAGTTGTTCTGTTTTCGTTGCTGATTTGGATCTTCTTTCGTTCGCAGTGGGATGTGATTTCTCGAAGGTGGCGACAACGCAAAAACGCTTGGTCTCTTGATCGTCGATAAGGTTCAGATGGTTGGTGGTGAAGTTGGCCCGACTTACGAAGTCATCATCTCACAAACGCGATACGTCGAGCGTCAGACTAGGAACAAGACACGCATTGTCGCGTGTGGTGTTTCTCTCGCAAATGCTGAGGACCTCGGAAAGTGGATGGGTGCTTCGGAGCATACCGTCTTCAACTTTTCACCAAGGTTCGTTGATACTATCCCATTTCTTTTACTTTATTTATTTATTGCATTTGAATTTTTCAGCGCTCGACCGCTCGACATGGCCATCCATATCCAATCGTTTACCATCAACCACTTCCCTTCGCTTATGATCGCCATGTCCAAACCCGTCTACCTTGCCATCAAGGAACACTCGCCCACAAAGCCCGTTGTTATTTTCGTACCTTCGAGGAGACAATGCCGGTTGACTGTTGACGATCTCTTGACACACTGTGCTGCTGACGAAAAGCCTGATCTATTCCTCAATATCGAATTGGAGGATCTCCAGCCTCATCTTGACCACATCAACGATAAGAGTCTCGTTGAGACCCTGAAGCACGGTATTGGGTATTACCACGAAGCTCTCGATAAGCAAGATAAGCGTATCGTATAGCGGCTCTTCGAGTCTGGCGCTATCCAAGTTTTGGTCGCATCTAAAGTAAGCTGTTGTTCATTTGTTACGCCTTCCTTTGGCTAATCGTCTTTGACAGGATACGGCTTGGAGTCTACCTGTGGCCAGCCATATGGATCCAGTATCTCAGTTATCAGGAAACACGCGTCATACGGTGGATTATTTCCATCTGGCGTCTGATCTCAGAAGTGGCAAAATCCCTAATGCACCATTTCCCTACCGAACATACCAATCTTCTGGCCAGGTAGCCTTCCACCTCACACGCGATCCTAGTTCAAAACGACTTTCCATTGATGAAGTCACTACAAAGTACAAACTCACAGATTTGCGACCAGCATTGGGAGATTTTTTACACCGGATGGAAGTAGAGCGGCCTACGCACCACTCAAAGGCCTTCATTGATACTATTGGTGGTCGAAGGCTCTCTCCTGATAACTGCTTCCTTCCATTCACGCATCTTGAAGTATGGGAACGTGTCCGCCTGCAATCAAAAAGCTACTTCTTCCCACATAATGTTTTGCCTCCCCAAACAATCAACGCCTCACCTCCTGACTCTGCCAATCCTTTAGGAAACAGTGACACTGTAATCGTTAATATTGATTCAAATCACGAATGGCCTGGTAGCGGTTTAAATGGTGGGTGATTTTTGTATATATAAGTTTTTGACCATGTCACCACCTGCATTTTGCTGATATACAAAAACCCTTAGGTCATGTCGTTGTTGCACTTACTTAGCTTATTTTTATTACTTATAACAAGAGCACCTGAGAAGACAACATGATTATGGATTATTATAAAGTTGTTATAAAGTGATATTGGTGTTATAAGAAGCTATATTATATTAATAACTTTGCATAGCCTCGAGTTTTGCCAAGCGGAGGGTACCCTCCACTTGGCAAAACTCGAAACATTTTTCTTAGGTAATTCGAAAATTCCCACCTCAACACGCTTATCCAGAGATCATCCTCATAGGAAACATACCACTATGCACAGCATCAGACATTCTAGCAAGTGAGGAAGAGGCCAGACAACTTGAATGTCAGTATCCTGTGAAACGATATGTGGCCCGGGCCCAAATGCCAATCCAATGAGCCATCCGCAGGGCCGCAGCAAAAGGAAATCGTCGCATCCAGCAATCTGTAAGAACTTCCACCCAATGTTAATGGTCCCTTGTCCTCACTCACCCATCGATTAGATCCCATCACCCCGCCAGACCAGGTGTATATGGCCAACAACAACAGCCTGTCACGTTCGCACCCAATGTCACCCTCGTCACCTTTATCTTGATCGACACCGATGACCTCCTCTCAGTGTCCAATCCCACAGCCTCATGACCCACCATCACCCTCTTCCCACCCTCAGAAGAACCAGTGCCGGTGCCCATGCGCAAACCATGCCTGCCTGGTAAATGGAGGAGTCAGGGATACATCCGGCACCCACCCAACACATTTATGCCTTTCCATGCCGACTTTGTGTGCCAGAAGCACGTCCCAGGGTCGATCGAGACCAATTATGGCTCGTTGTCCAAGATCATTGGTGAGTCCTGTGCCGTTTTCGTTCTTATCGGTTCTTATTTTCTCTCTATCTCAACTCAATGTTGGTGTCAGTTCCTGTATGAAGAGGAACACCTCAAAATTAAACGCATTTGACCGGTCTGCACAAAGATCACAAACAACAAATCCATCGATGCAAGTCTAGTAAGGACGAAGAGGAGATCAGCATCATGGCAACGACATTGACTATCGAAGTGTGTGTGCCAGACGAAAACGAGTTGCCATCAGTGATGCTCTCAGCCCCCAACTCGTACCAGAACCCGTTCAACACCTGGCCACGGTAAAATGCCTTCGTCAACGCCAGCGTCTGCTGGTCCTTATCGAACGTCGTTCCCACCACGTGGTTTCGTGTCGCCGTTACGATCGAGATTCGACATTATGAATGGTCACTCAATGGTCGATATCTACTCCCTTTTCGCCTGCTTCTCCATCTCCACTCTCAACATCGTTTCCGGGAGTTCATAATTCTGCATTATCTCCGACAATGACCTCCCACCCACCGAAGATGTCCTGCACAAGCATATCACACACAGCTGCCAAAAAAATCTCAATGCCATCGGGAAGATTGAGAGGTGCTGTTTGAGCATCTTGGGTAGATGGTTGAGCAAGTAAAATTTCATTTTTAAGCCTGGATGCGTAATGAATGAAGGAGAGGAGTTGTCCGAGTTGGTATGGTCCTTGCTGCCTTATGAGGTTCAATAAGTCTTGCATCGTTACTGGAGTCCACTGAACGCATCGAGCAATGCCTTAAGTTATCACTGCTCACCGGCCCGAGATCCACCCGTCTTCACAATAGTGTGCTGTTTAAAGCCTGTTTTTGCATTGATTCCTAGCATTTAAGGTATATAGGGTAGCTTAGATACAATTCTACAACATGTAGAGCAAAGAATTCGAGCCTTTGGGGGTGTGCCGGAGAGAGTCCGACTCGTGTGCGTGAGTCGGAATATTCGTTTCAGACTCATTCTCCGAAAATGACATCACAACTTGATCCCAAACCATGCCACTTGTTGAGCTTAGCCATAGCCAACTGCTCTTCCTCACTCAGCTTCTCAGCCAAAATAAAGAGCATGTTTCAGGAAATGAGGAACTACAAGCTCTCCCTCAGGTGCTGGCTACTGGGCTGCAATCATTCAGTATTCTCCAGCCCACACCAATGCCTCCACACCAAACAGTAAGATTTACACATCTAATATTTCTCATTCTACTCATGCTTTTTTCTAGGAAATGCTTCCCATTCCTCCACTTCACATCCAAGAATTTCATGCCTTGGAGGGTGGGAATGATAATGACAACTTGAATGCGAACGACGATGACAACTCTAATGCGAACGACAACGACAATGCGAACGACAATGACAACGCGAACGACAACGACGATGCGAACACCAACGACAACGCCAACGACAACGCCAACGACAATGACAATGTGAACGACAACGACAACGCAAATGACAATGACAATGCAAATGACAATGTGAACGACAACGACAACGCGAACAACAACGAGAACAGAAATGGCAAAGAAAATGATCAGGTCATGGTAAAGTAAACTCTTCTAACACACTATCAGGAAACTCATTAGTGTCTAGGGGGGTTTATCTCAAAATATGGTAAGATGTGCATCTAACATTTCCCTTCTCACTCATATCTTTTCCAGGAGACTCCTCGCATTTCTCCTCCACTTGATGTCCCAGAGGCTCCAAGGGCTTCTCACAGGACTAAGCGGCTTGACTACACTGAATCTCAGACTCAAGAAAGGCCGAACAAACGTCAGAAAATCAAGGGGAAAGCTGGGGAAGGAGCTCCTTGTACACGAGGAGGAGTGGCTCTCTCCAAACATCAGTGGGAAGTTCGTGAAAAGGAGAAGGCACCAAAGATTACCATTAGAGAGGACCTTCATGATGTTATTGCCAGCCTTGCATCTTCCGATTTACTCGCAGAAGCAATGGAGAATATTCACATGCTCTGTAATTCCCTTCCACCATCCTCTCATCCTGAACCTGTTGGTACTCTGAATTTCTTTGCCCAGCAGTTACAGGAATCCAAAAATACCGGTTTCCTTTCCAGCTTCATGGGAATGATAACGCTTATCGAAATCGTAAGACTTCATGATCGGTACGTTATCTATATTTGTATTTTTACATTGCTCTTATACAATCTTTCTAGCTTAAAGCAAGATGAACCTGAAATGACACAGAAAGAGTTGATTGCTACTATTAATCCAAGTTACAATATCCATGACAGAAAATTTCGCCTTTGGATGAAACATGGGACAGCTTTTGGATGCCTAGCATCTATTGGTCAGTACATATATATATATATTCCTTGGCTCTTTGATAGTTTCTGAAAAATAGGTTCAATTTATCTTCTTGTTCTTGTTGCAACTGCACGACTCAAGACCAAGCTATCCGATATGGTGTGCGATAAATTACAACGTTTATATGTTTGTTTTCTTGATCCAGATGAAGGTGCGGCATATTTTTCTGATTATTCTATTTTTTTTACTGAGTTTTGTCTAGATACTCCCATTGGCCAAATGATTGTCAAAACAATTATACCTACGATCAATAAATTGAGAAATGCTTACTCAAGTCCACTTTCAGAGTATTTCATGGATGTTTCTTCACACCAAAGATGTGAAGATTTATCACATTGTGAAATTGAATTCAAATCCATGTTCAAAAAGTAAGTTCTTTCTTGAATAATGAATGCTTAGTCTGGTTTCTGAATGAAACATGTTTCATTTTAGCACATTTCAATTACCAAGAAATCAGACAGTGTGGTCATGCTGTTTCGAAGTTTATCAAAAGTCTAACTCCAATTCTCAAGTTTCCTATATTAGTGAGTCATTAAATTGCTATTATTTTCTATTTGTAAATGCTTCTCTATTAGACAATTCGAAATCGGATATCCATATAATCGAAACCAACTTTAAATCGGAGCTCAACAAAGATTTCCCGTTTTCTAAAAATGACCCCAACAAAGCCTTTCAATGGACTGAAAAAGAACGACATAATGCAGAAAATGGATTTTTGTGTACTAATATCCAGACGCTTATGGAAAAGGTATGTTTTTTTTAATGAAACAAATCAATATATTGACACAAATTAGATACCAATTCAATTAAAAGAAGGGAAGAAAAATAACAAGGATTATATTCGTTTCTCAACATCTATTTTAAATGGGTAATTTTTCTCCTTTGGTGAAAACTATAACCTAATAATGAATTAACAGAATACCCTTGAAAATAAATGATTTCAAAAAAGATCCTTCTATTGTTGTTATGCCTCATTTGCCCCAGGATCTCCGCAACAATTTATTGCTTTCACTTGAGATGGCATTTCCTAACATCTTGAAAGAGGTGAATAGTGAATCTGAGGGAATAAATCACACATTCCCCAGTTTTCTTTTCTCCTGGTATAATCGGTATTGTGCAGATGTATGCTTTTTAATCATTTTTTACTCACTGTTTTCTAATATTATTACTTATATAGGGTGACGAAGCACCTACCCATGTCTCCCCTACTATGTTATATAAACCTGGCCAAAAGGAAATTCCGATTACTCAATTAACGCCTCATACCAGTGAAGACATGGAGACATATCATTCAAACTATCTCAGGCTTTGTGATCTTTTCCAAGATGTTTTTAAATGGATTTCATCAGAGGTATATTCAATTTCATATCCTTTATACTGAAAATAATTTGTTTCAATTAGATGAAAAGATTATTACCAAATGAATTCGAAATTCTGGACGCATACCTCCAAGTCCTCCCTGGGAAAGACTATTCACCATTCGCACCATTTTTAAGCATTGCTATCAATATCAATGTTGCAACCAAAGCCCACAGGGACTCAATGGACAAAAGCATCTGTCTAGTTCTAACCCTCTCAAAAGCTCAAGGTGGGGGCATAGCTCTTCATGAACCTGGAATCGTTGTGGATATGGAGAATGGGGATATTGTCATTTTCAGATCCTCTGAGATTACACACTTTAATCTTCATTATACAGGTTTGAGGGCTTCTATCGTTCTTCATAGTGATAAAGGGTTTGATCGCTGGGTGGCCAGCAAAAATAATTGGCAGAATAATATTTATTTTATCAATTAAATAGATAGCAACGATATTTATCTGGATTACTTTTCATCTAAAATAGATGAGCTTGTTCACAGAAGATAGATAGAGGGAGAATTGTGAAGGGAAGAGGGAGTAAGAGCCATTGCTGATGAGAACACATCAGTCACTGTGGATGTGACTTACATAGTCGGAGTTAATATCGATCTGTCATTGTCCAAGGTGTGCAGGCCAAAGTACACCACTCCTTCCTGAAATGGTTCTTCTTTGGATCCTGGGTTAATGTCTTGCTTGTATTTGTCCCTTCTCAGTATCATTGCACACCATATGCACTGGGATGTTGCTCCCCACTTTGGCTTCCGTTTCATGGCCATTATGTCACTCACAAAGGTCACTCCCAAGTGTTATTGTATTTCATTCTCTTATCTATGCTTTTCAGCTCCTCGCAAAACAAATGTCTGGCAGGACATTATACTCTTTACTTTTTGCCTGGCTGAACGAGCACATCAACCAGTGCCTTTGCAAGGACGACTTCAGCACCTTCATCGGCTTCTTCGACCTTCATGGACCCCAGAACATGTCCAGCTGCCCCAACTCCCTGAATCAGTTCAGCAATTTCAAATGAAGGCCTCCAAAACTGGATCCAGAGGTCCCTTTTCGAGAAGCGCGTGAACGAGTACAACCTCGAGGGCATCTCACGCTTTGTGCCACAGGTTCCATATTTCAACAACTCGGAATGTATTTGACTCTTACCATCAAGGAAATTGGGGATATCGAGAAGAAGGAACACGACGATGAGGATAATCATGAGGCACTTGGACATGGGAGTCCATGCATCACTGGGGAATTCAAGGCCACAATGGATACCCTCCTGGAGACGATTGAAGAGGGGCAGCCAACGACTCGCAGGTGCCCAATCAGCTCGAGGGGCGAAGTGTCAAGGGACAAGTGAAAGCTCTTGGGCTGGTGGAAATTGCAAAACAGTCTGTGAATGTCTTAGAGGTCAACGGTATAGCCGAGGGCGACAAGGGAGAGGTCATTGGACAAGTGAAAACTGTGTTTGGTTTGAACGAGAAAGACCTCGTTCTTGGTGTTCATAATGTATGTTCGAATTCGTTCCAATCGTTGTTATATTTTAATGTTCTCTTCTTTCCCAGCAAGCCTTCCACAAGTTCAAGAACCAGCTTTGTTTGTATGACAGTGAAGAACAGAAAAGGAATTGACCATGCGATGCTGAACCCGAGGGTGGAATCGATCTCTATTTTAACGACCCTTATGCCCCATACCAGTCCCCCAATGAAGAAGTTGACTCTTCGCCCTGGAATGAGAATTACGACGTAACATATGGTCCTTTCAATCAACATTCCTCTCAACAAATCTTCGCCTTTCCAACGTGCAGATCTCTACGAGGACGACTATGATTTAAATAAATCTGGGGAAGATTATGAGGCTCACAGCAAGTTCACAAGCCAGCATGACGATTCGGTGTCACATTTCGGCTCTGAGTCTTATGCTCCTTTGCCCAAAACACAGATAAACGAGGGTTGATGGAGAAGGAGGCTCTTGCGGGTGAGATCCAGGAAGGCGAGGTATTAGAGGTGTTGAAAGAGAGCTTGGCGCGTTGTTGATGGGTTGCAATATGCTGGATGCTTACATTCTGCCCTACGGAACATATCTAGAACTGGCGTCACATTCGTCGACGTTGAGTCCAATCAATGTTTTACCTCGGTTTGGGGCGAAGTGTTTGATTTGCCCTCAGTAGCGGAGACGCATCGGCGCGTTGTCGGTGTCGTGCCCGTCAAGTCGATTTTGAAATATGGTAGCCAGTCTTCAGATGGTATTTTCCCTGTCCAGGTATGTGTGAATCATTGTCATGTTGCCGATTCACAAAATTGATTCCTTGATCAGGTCAGCATGCTCTGCAATGGTATTAATGGCAATTTCAGTCCCTAAATTATCCTGGATTCCAAAAAAACAGACGTCAATGCCCAATATCACAATTTCCGCGTTTTCACAAACGACTTGTGTCCAGATTGGTACTTTGAGCGCATGGTCGAGATGCGATACCAAGCCCGTGTTGGATTTGTGGGACAAATACCGAAGGAGATTCGAAATTCGGCCAGCTCAGGTCGATCGGTCGCAATCTATAATGGGATGATTTACGATGTCACAACTTATTTGACAAGTCCACCGGCCATACGAACTCCTACTGGCATGCAAGCCCCTGGACCCTGGTAATACGGATATCAATTTCATGCACGGAAGTGTGTTGGATTTGTTCAAGTTCAATGTGGGCAGGGACATCACGAAGCAGCTTGATCATCTCAACATCGACAGCACGATCTTGGCCCGCCAGAAGGTCTGCCTGCGTAACTTGGGCAAGGTTGACAATTGACAGTCGCCTCAATGTCTTTTCGCCAACAATATTCTCTCCATTCTTTCGGTCATGATCTCTATTCCGTTCGTTAAGGTTCATGCCAGCAGGGCATGCAATTCAATTAAAATCTTCAGAAAGCACTTTGAAGGCAAAAGCGTCATCGCCATATTGCATCTTTTTCAACATCTACAAACCCTCCATGGCTTTTAAAGTCGGCTCCACCTCCTCCTGATTTCCACCTCATCGTCATCAAGTATGTCTCTTACCACGCCGAATTGTCTTGAATTAATCTTTCTTATTTTTATCTTGCTTTTTCAGCAGGTGAACCACCCCGTGCCAACCTTACATGAACTCACAGACCTATTTCAAGTCCTCCCTGAAGCCCCCCGTGCAAGCCGCGGCAACGACACTCGCCGATCGGTGCCCCACTCCCACCAGCATGGGGGCCATTATCAGTTTCAAATTTTTGGCATCTATCAATTTCAGTGTGGCACATGCGCCTGAAGACCACGAAAAATTCTGCGCAGAAGCAGGTTGAGGATACGAAAAAAGAGGCCATGGAGAGCGAGCTTGTACGTCGGAAGCTTCACAATATGGTTCAGGAGCTCAAGGAAAACATCCGCGTTTTCTGTCACGTTCGACCTGTGCTGCCTTTGGACCTTGTCACATATTCTGTCACCCTCTCTTCCTCGGGCTCGTCGGTGAATTGATCTGAAGGAGGCAGTGTCGACTTTGAGAAGGCCAAGGAGGAGCTCCAAGCGAACATGGTATATCCTGATCAGCGTGACCACAAGGAGATCCTGGTTGCTTCTTCGACTTCCAGTGCCACTGGTCAAGAAAGAAAGGAGGTTTACAACTTTGGCTTCGATCGGGTAAGTTTTTGCCATCCTTCTCTCATTCTGGCTGACACCGTTCCAGGTATTTGAGCCAGAGTCCACTCAAGCGGAAGTATTTGAGGAAATTTCGCAACTTGCTCAGAGTTGTATGGACGGCTACAATGTCTGTATCTTCGCATACGGGCAAACTGGTTCTGGAAAGTCCTTTACGATGGAAGGCGGCACAGTGAGCAACATCTGCCAGTTGTGCCTCATTTTTTATTTTCACACTGAATTCAAAACTTTATTTAGTCGGAAGCCAGCTCGGGAATGATACCTTGAGCGGTCGAGCAAGTCTTCCATGTCGCCGATCAAATGAAAATTAGGGGTTGGGAATACAAGATGGAGGGTCAATTCCTCGAAATTGTAAGCTGCGTCTTATCACCATTCTTTTCTTTTCTGACGACAACCCTCCAGTACAACGAAACGATCAATGACCTCCTTGGAAAATGCGAATTCGATAAGAAAAAACATGAAATCAAACATGACGGCAAGACCGGCTTAACAGGCGTAACGGACATCGAGGTTATTCGGTTGACTTCCCCCTCACAGGTCCACTCCCTCCTCACTGTTGCCCAATCCTGTCGAAGCGTAGCAGCGACCCTCATGAACGAGCGTTCCTCTCGCTCGCATTCGGTCTTCACACTCCGCATCAGCGGTGTCAATGTTGGCATCGATGGGTGTCCTGGTACCAGCACATGTCGAGATAATGTTGGGAAGCTGAATATGGCGTTTTCTGTGCGGCTGCTGGTGTAGCAAATTTGAATTGAATTTCAGGCGTAGACGTTGATGCAGCCGTCGTTACAACTGCAGTACCCGATAAATAGGAATATGTTGTCGGCGTGAAGAGGCTGCCAGGCGGCCCATAGATACCTCGGTAAATCGATGAAACCGGGGCCTGGGGAATGACAAAAGGGGGAGGTGAGGGTGGGGGTGGAGGAACAACAGCTTTTGCTTCTTCTTTCTTGCTGATACACCGGATTAAGGACCATGAGACCGCCATCCTTATAACACGAGGAGGTTTGCGTTTTTCTGCTTCGTTCTTCAAGTAATTTCGATGTTCTACGATGTTGCCTTCCTTGGTATCCAATGCGAAGGCGATAAGTTCGTCTTGAGTGTAGTTCCTGGATTCCACCTTTGCTGTATTGTGTTGCGAAGCCTGGAGAAACTAAGCAAAGTCATCCGGCAACCAGACGTGGTCTCATGCTTACCCTCTTCGCAGCGGATCGCTTCAGTCCTGTAACAGCGGAGCATGCGTTCAGAACGGTATGCTTTCATTCGCTTCCTGCCATTTGTACCCTTCCTGCGTAGCGCCACGACATTTGCCGCTTTGCGTGTCAATCGTAGCTTCCGAGTCTACGATGCGCTTGGCTTGGGCTTCGGTTTGGCATTCGTTGATATTTGAATATCAGGGTTGAAAGTGGACTTGTTTTTTTTGCATGAGCTGCAGCAGTTATCTTTTCCAACCGACTTCGGGTTGCCTATGCTACTCATTTAAGCCTGATTCGCGGAGCAAAGAGAGCGAAGAGCAGGATTCACCTTCTTAACCTTTCGTTCCTCGTGGACAACTTCCGTCTCGTCGGCCTCTTGCGCTTGTTTTTTCATTCGTACTCTCAAAATCAGAACGAAAAATATCCTCCTCAACTAGTAATTAAAGCCCAGAGATGTTCTAGGTGAGCAAGAGGGCGAACAAAGAAATAAGGAGGGAGTTGTAATAGGCTCACCCTTGTCGTTAACAGAGTCGATATTATCCTCTATATCTTGTTCTCCTCGACAGCCATTTCAGTCGTAACGTGCCAAACAGCACAAACGATCGCAATATCGCATCAGCAATGTAATCCGTTCGTTCTACCTCATATTCATGCGTTTTCAGCAGTCTATACAACCGTTCAAGAACACAAACACTCACATACGCGATACGCGTTCTTAAAGCCTTAAATAAAGCACTTCAGTCACACCACGTCACAATTGCTCTAGAAGCGCGGTGGCCGAAAATGGAATCTCAGACTCGCACTGCCATGAACTCAATCAGCGCTGCATCTAAGGGTCTCACGAGCATCAAGGCAATGAGAAAGGGAAAGGACTCGGCAGTCGACGATGCCATAAACCAGCTCTCTTCCATCCCAATATTGCTCGTAAGTTTGAAACTCTTCTAACAATTTGCAGATCTGGATTGTTCTTGTTCATAGGAACTACCTGCGGTTTCTGCAGCCACTTTCACAAGGCTAGCTGAACTCCTTCGAGCACAATTATTACCACTGTATTATGCCTCTCTTCTCCTTGCTCTGGATTACGTTGTTGCTGTCGTTCAATTTATACATCTCAACAAAGTGATTCCTGCATTAACCGCTGGAAATGCAATACCCGAATGGGAAAGCCTTCTGTTCTCCTTGTTTTCTGGCATCCTTGTACGTTTTCATTAACACGCACTTCAAAACTTTGCTATGCTGAGGCGCTTGGGATAATTAGGACTTTCTTGATGAAAAACCTAATAGTATGTTGTCTTGAGGAAAGTTGCTCCTTCAACTCTCAACCCACCCCGCACAAGCCAAGCACCGCGAAATCATTGCATCCGTGTTGCATCCTGTCCTCTGCCCCATTTATTTTGACCAGCCACCTGGATCTCTTCTCTCCAAGTTCTCCGGTGACCTGCTATCAGTGGTCGGTCCCAGTTCACCAATTCTTGCCATATATGCGTGCATCATCACTTCATATCAAAGGTATACCAACTTCTAATGGCAACTATCGAATGCAAGGGGGAAAGTGCGAACAAACTCCGAGATCATGATATTGGAAGGTTCGAACGCATTCACTTCATGCTTTTTTACTTATTGAATATTTTACCCCACATAGTAAATGCCTCGGTCTCACGATTTCTCAGACTAAAGGTGGGTTCCGCATCATTCAATAGTTTTTCTGAAACTAACCCTATGGCTTGGTTTATTTGTAGATTTTCTGGCATTGGAATCTCTCCTTGACCTATTTGGATCCATCGTACCCTCGATCTCAATGAAAGGCGGTCGCGAGAAGCGATCCCATTATATAAAAGAAGTTTTCGATCCTTCAATCTTCAAATGCAGTGATTTGGTAATAGAACATCTGGAGCACATGTCGAACCCAGATTGGAGCATAACCTCCATGAAGATCATCAAAACTTTGGCCGATTCGGACCTTTCGTTGTAGGTCAATGCACCATTTTGGATTTCTTGAAGACAACTTGACGATTTAATAGTCCCCAGCCATTTGACGCAACTTCTCTCATTCTCCACGGCGTGCCATTTAACGCATCCTTCTCCTTTTATGTTGACAAAACGAGATTTACCGCAAACCTTGAGAAAGTAAAGTTTTTTTCTTGCCTGCGACGACTAAACTGTATAATAACCGCGCATACAGGATGGAGAAGTAGAGACTCTCTGCATACCTTTTACTACCGTGCTTGAAATCGCGGTCTCTGCCACGAACAGCGACGACGTGCAAGTGACCGTCCACCTCACAAGTCCACCAACGCTCGGAGATGCTGTAATTTCCACCATCCCGACAGGGAACATTTCTGTGTCTTGGAAAGTAAAAAGGATACTCGTGCGTCGATTCGGGGAAGTGTTGAAGACTCGTAGCTTGGTGAGTGTTTTCTGCCCATCGATTGTTAGGTCACCCTTCTGACGGCTGGCTACATTGAGTATCCGGCAAGCAAGAAGTTATCAAAGGCGAAAGAAATAGCTCTTGACCTTGATCAGATGACGCTGAAACAGGTAAACTTTTTTACATTTCGATGCTCTTTTCGCTAACCTGCATTGTCATATCGGGAGAGGGTCGATGACGGCGACGACGAAATTCCTCGTTTCAAGGCGAAGGCTACTCAAGCTAGGGAAAGGTTCATAGTCATATCCGACGATGAAGGGGTAGACAAAGGTGTTGGGGGTTCTCTTCGTTTCAATTTCAACGCCGACTAAACCCGCATCTTCAATTTCTTGCAGAAAAAGAAAAGCGCCCGCAGCAAACAAATCTTCGACAACAAGTTCAAGCGACTACACCCGAACATCTTTCCCCACCTCCATTTAATCATTTGCACCGAGATGTCAAAAATCGAGTCGCCGAAGAAGCCCCTCAAAAGGAGCGACAAGGAAGACACACTTTGGAGAGCAAGCTTAATAAGCCCCCTCCAAACGAAGGGCTGAAACCCTCGAAAAAAAGGCCAGTATGGGACCTCGAAGATGACGATGAATCGCTCGACAACGATGAACGACCCGCGAAACGCGAACGGCAGGAGCCCGCTGGGGTGGGCCCAAAAAGCACTCGGACTTACCAACCAAAGAGATACGGTAGAAAAGGACGGAACTTTTCTCCCGCACTCTCGGTTGCACATACCGTCGATTTTGACGAGGTTCCAGGACCCAAGCAAGAAGTCACTCTGCTGCCTCGACCCAAACCGCGCGCGTCGGCTATGAAACCCAAGGCCGGGAAGTCAGCCCCAACGCCAAAGCCGGCTCCCGCAAAGAAGGCGGACGAAAAGAAACGCGAGAACCCTCCCAGAATTGCAAAGGAAATGGCGAGCCGAAAAATACACGGGGACCCCGATATTACACTCGTCGATCCAAATGACGTTGCACTCGATTCGGTGCGTTTTCCTTGTCATGTGTTGCGGAAAGTATGACTACTTATGTTGGATAGCAGAACGTCATCGTCAAAGAAACTGATACAAAGAATACTCGCGGAGCAAAGAGGGCTATTGCCGAGCGAGTTGGCAATAAAATCGAGCCAGTCATTGGACGTACCTCAAAACAACCTCAGAAGCCTATAAAAGCTCCCTGGGAAGACGAAGATTTCATCGAAATAATCAGGCAATCCTCTGATCCTGTATTTCCACTCGACACTCAGATCAAAGATTCGTCAGAGAGAACGAGTGATAGCGCGATTCCTCCTGATGAGCAAGACCCACCTTTCGCTGTGAGGAAAGAGTACGAGGTATCTTCTGAGGATCGTTATTTCGACACTACTGAACCTACCAAGGTATTCATTCATCTTTGCTTGATTCAGCGGGTTTTTTTTACCGACTCCTGAATTAGCTGGGTTCGGGCAGCTCCGGGGATGACTGTGAAACTCAAGAAGTGATCATGGTCGACCTGACCCTCGATGACTCACCGCCACCACCACGCAGGGCGAATTCCAATGCGACAGCACGTCTTGATGAAAACCGTAAAGCTTTGTCGGACGAGGCGCTTCCAGAAGCCGAATGGATGGAGAAGGAGTTCACCTCGACTGCGATTCGGGTTCCGACTCCTGTTTTAAAGGAAAAGGCCGTCTTGCATCCATCGGAAGCCAACATCGCACTCGTGTCTGCTGTTCCCAGCGTCAGAGTTGGAGCAATAGCCCCCAAATCATCGACGTTCAACCTGAGTCCTCCGACCAAGAAGGTTAAAAGAATTATTATTCCCCCAGCTGTTCCTACCAGAGCGCAACGTAGCAAAAACGTGGTGCCGGAATTCGAGATCGAAGAAAATCCCATGGATACGATTGAGGAGGTGGGAATTGATATGCACCGTCTGCTTGATGAATGACATTGACCAATTTGACAATACGCAGGTCCTGAATGACATAAACAAGGTAGGTGAAATGGTCTTGTCGCATCCTGCGACTGTTGCACACTGTTTTAGGCCCTCGTTCACAAGATTACGCGTCGCTTCGATGCAGTGATGGAAAACGTCCATTTGGGCCAACGGATCATCCTCGAAGGCACCGCAAGCACCCTTCAGGAGATGTGTCACCAGAGGTTTCTTCACTTGATTTCACTGCCTTGACATTTGTTGCCGCCTAACTGTTTCTTCGTCCAGCGTCCGGCACTTCAATGACATGGTTGATCTAGAAGAAGCATATACTTCTCAGTATATCAAAATTGACCAGGCCTTCAACGACTTCAAAAAAACCGGCGAAGAACTCTCTCAGTGCTTCAAGGATGTGGCTATCGATGTCAGTCGTCGAAGCCTTGCCAAGACATTTCCAGCGACGCTTTGTGGAAAGATGCCGGCCATTATCTTGAACCCTACTCTTAGGCTTTAATGACATTCGGACATCTCTGGTTTGTGGTGGATCGGTCTTGAAATTCTTTCTTCTACTTGGCTCTATTCAAAAATCTGGATTGGACCCAAATTGGACTCACTGGCATTGGTTTCGCATTCTCAGTGCTGCTTCTCCTGCTTAAAGCAAATTTCCCTTCCTTAACTTTGTTTTCCTATGCATGTATATATGTACTCATCGGACGTACCACCATGATTATTATACTTTTATTATTAATGGAAAGAAATTGAATGTTCACATCACATGACTCCGAGTCTTTCGATTTGATTCTCTACGCACCTCTGAGACCCTCTATCCAACACGACTAGAACCCGTCGCTTTGTCTGTTCACACGGATTTTCAACCATAATATACCCACATTTATACCTACCGGCGTTCCAGGTATCAATGATCGCTACAATCGCGGTCCTGCTTCGCGACATCGCCTCCGCCGTAGATCGCCATCTACAACTTGGTGCCCACTACCATAATTTATACCTGCCGGCCTTCCGTCTATTGTCCATCGATGATCGCCATGCTGTCGATGCCCCATGAGCCTGCCTAATGAACGCAACCTTGCTAGAACCCAGAGCGAGAGCTCCATATTCATGCCGCTAAGCAATTATGTCAACTCCCAAGTGACCATAACGGCTGTTCCCGAGGGTCATGCTGACCACGCCATCGCTACTTGTCCTCTAATTCTTACCCTTGGACATATTAGAGTGCGTACTTTCTTTTTTCATGTGCTGGCTGCATGTTCAACGGTTTCAAGGTTTCAATCCCAGTATCCTCCCGGCCGACGAGTGCATCGCCGCCGAAATCCTGCGGGACGAGTTTACTATATCCAGTCACAACTAGACGCAGCGGACAGCACGGCCCAGTTATAAAATGAAGCAGAGGCAACCGTGGAGCTTTCTGCACGTTTCTTGGCACATGTTGCCACGAGCATCGCAAAAGACCCTCAATCCACCCATGCATGCACTGCGTTGCTCCTTAATGTTCTCAAGCACTTTATGTCAGTATACCTTGCCACGAAAGATATCCATACCCTTACCTCCGGCTTTGACATAGAGACGCGTAAAACCGTCCTCTCAGCGTATTTTCATGCAGTCGCCGCTCCCCAACTCTCCAACTAGCACCCGTTCCCACTCAGCCAGCATCGGCACTCCACAGCCGCATCTTCAGGAAAGGCCTCCATCTTCGCCCTCTTCGGTGGTCAGGCCACAAGCGGGGTTTACTTTGACGAACTCCAGAACCTCTATGACATTTATACACCTTTTGTCGCGCCATTCCTACAAACGGTTACCGAGGACATCCTTATTTCCCTCGCTGAAGAGGAAGATGACTCCATATTCTATACTTACGGCCTCGACGTAGTTTCTTGACTGTCTGTCTGGCTACCTCGCCCTGCGGTCTCCTCGGTCCCTGTATCTCTCCCTCTTATCGGAATCACCCAACTTGTCCAAGACCTTATGCCGTATCGCTAACCTTACACCTGGCGAGCTTCGAAGCCGCATAGCTGGTGCAACAGGGCACTCTCAAGATATCGTTTCTGCCGTTGCCATTGCCGCCTCAGCAACTTTCGAAGAATTTGTCAACAACTCGCGCAAAGCCTTGAAATGGCTATTTTATTCCGACCTCAGAGGTCAACAGGCATTTCCCGTCACCTCCGACGAGCCCTACATCATGCAAGGTGCCCTTGAGGGCGGCGAGGGAACACCAAGCCCCATGCTGTCTATCACCGGCTTGAGCCTCAAGGAACTCGAACCTCATATCGCCAAGACAAACAAGCACCTTCCATCGATCTCCCAACTGTTTGTTTCTCTCAACAATAGGCCTGAGGCGTTCGTCGTCACAGGACCTTCAAAGGCCCTCTTCGGGCTCGTCACTGCGCCTGAGGAAAATCAAGGTCTCGCCCAGAGCAAGGTCCCATTTTCTCAGCGCAAGCCCTTTTTTTCCATTAGGTTTTTGGTTGTCGGCGTGCCATATCACAGCGAATATCTCGCCGGGGCCACGGAAACCCTCGTCGAGGAGGATCTAGAAGGCGAGGAGCTTTGGAGTGCTAAGGACATCAAGATTCCTGTCTACAACACCGAGGATGGTGCGTTTAATGGATTTCTTCTAATATATGTAGACTAAATGCTCCTTTTAGGTTCGAATATGAGCAATATCAAATCTTCCATCACCCGTTCACTCTGCCAACAAATATTTACCTCACCAATCCACTGGACTAAGGCAATTAATTTCCCAGAGACGGCCACCTACGTCGTCGACTTCGAGCCTGGTGGCTTCAGCGGTATTGGACCTCTTATGGCCAAGAACTTTGAAGGTCGTGGCGTCTGCGTCATCGTTGCTGGCCACAAGGGCAAAAGTGACGCCGAGCTCTTTAGTTCACTCGACATCAAGTTTGAGGAGTGGCGGAATACGAAGTGGTCGCCCAGCTTGATTCGCACCTCGTAAGTTCGACATACCAGCATTTTTTTTTGACGCTTCTTAATGCTCTTCTCATAGCGATGGCGAACTCCACCTCGACACTCCTTTTTCTCGTCTCCTAGGTAAACCTCCGGTCATGGGCTGGTATGACGCCCTCGACTGTCAAGGCGGGCTTTGTCAGCGCTATTCTCGACGCCGGCTATCATATCGAGCTGGCTGGCGGTGGTCACTACAACGCTGCTGCCCTTCATTCCAAGATCGTCGAAATTCAGAAACTCATTCCCGCTGGTGTTGGCATCACTCTCAATTCGCTGTATATCAACCCTCGTCAGTTCACCTTCCAATTCCCTCTCTGGCAAAGATCGTCGAGGGTCTCAAGGCTGCCGGCATCAAGCACGTCGCTTTCAAGCCCGGCATCGATGGCATTCGTCAAGTTATTAGCATTGCCGCCGCCAACCCTGACTTTC
>Ga0307517_10004954_pt1 | contig 20281 bp, 11 predicted proteins | sample 23_EM_MG_FD_194515 | JGI IMG/M metagenome (GOLD analysis project Ga0307517, IMG submission 194515) | Populus trichocarpa ectomycorrhiza microbial communities from riparian zone in the Pacific Northwest, United States - 23_EM | ecosystem: Host-associated > Plants > Roots > Unclassified | place...
GGATACTTATGTTATGGTGCGTATATTTGTCATTTAGTGCATAAAGTTTCCTCTCTATTGTATAATTTTATTTCATACAAATGAAGACATGTTATGATATGAAGCATCTTATCTGTACTGATTTTCCGCTTATATTTAAATAAACAGGGTTTTTTTTCAATTTTTTATGCCCTTTCCTATTGATAAGAGGGAGATTTTTTTTGGCGTATTCACTATTTTTCTTAAGAGCATTGCTGCTAATGGGTGTTCCAAAGTTTATAATGTGATGCATAGCCTATAGTCTGAACCCAGATAGTCACTTTTGTGGTAATCTTGCTGCAGTTTTATATTCTTTTGTATTTTTCTAATGGCCTTGCCATATACTTTATTGATCTTCCTGGAGTGCTGTGACAAATGCCTTTAATTTCAATGGTATGAATTATAGAAAAATCTATTTACTATCACAGCAATTTCTTTTGTTGAGGATGCTTGATAGTATTGCTAAATTATGCCTGTTCTTAGACAATCTCAACTTTTGAGATAGAGCAATTGATCTGGTTAATATCTTTATGCTGTTCGGTTAATTTTCTTCTAATCAGTTTGAACATAGATTTACTTGAATTCTGTGGTTTTTTTATTCTGCCGGACCTTTTATTTGTTTTTTCATCATGTACTATCCATGGCTCATACATTGTATATTTCCCCATGTATTTTAACCATAATTTTTCTTTCTTTGCTATTATATACTTTTCTTTTTCTGGAGTTCCAGTTTTTTTGCAAAAGCAAATCTCTTTGCGGAAGATAAAAGCCACTCCTTTTTTTAGAATGCTAAGTAATGTTTTGTTTCCAGTGTCACCATGGGATGCGGTCACTACAGGTTGCTAAGTGGTTGCAGTCTCAGGTAAACTTTATCTTTTATACTTCTTTTGTTTAGTATCGATAAATAAATTGTTGTAGGGGTTGTGAGCTACCACAAGGAAACAAGCATTGTAATCTTTTTATTTCACTGTGTTCTTTTTAGTATGTTGTGAAGCTTATTTCAGAAGGAAGTATCAAATATCATCTTAGCACTTGATTTTGTCATCTATAAATTTAAGTTGAAATGCCCTGTTGGGAAACGCCATCTTTCAATTTTCGGGGAAAAGAAAGCCATGATAATTTCCTTATCTGATGCTCTGTATCATCAAATTGGATTTGTGTCACAGCCACCATTATAGCTTGCTTCTGTCTTCCATGAAGTCGTTCTTTATTATGTTTTAGTACTTCCATGCATCATCTTCCTTGAGTTTTAATGCAGCAATGGCAATCTTTCTGTGCCATTCACGGGCATCCTTTGTAGTTTTACACATGAATCTCTATATCTTTAAAGTAACAGTGCATTAAGCAGGCTGTGCTGATTTCCCTGTTTTAAAATCTGTACTATCAAATTAAAGATGAGCTTGGATTTTTCTCATACGTTTTCTGGTCCAATCCCACATCAGTCCATCTTACCAGTCTCTGTGGTCCACAGGTGTCATTCTGTCTGATCACTAGGGTCTGCTTTAGCCCCTACATGCTTTGGTCCCGATCAGTATTTGATTGATCCTGTATTAGACCATGCTGATTTTCCTGTTTAATGCTCTGCATTATTTAGATTGTGTCAGAAGTGTCCATTACAACCCCCTCTTGTAGTCCATAGGAGTGATTCTTCTTCATTTCCTGGGACAACCTTTCATCTTTCCCAAAAAAAAAAAACAGAATAAGAAGCCAGTGATCCTTTTTTTTTTGGTCCAATTGGTTGTTCTGTGTATTTCAGCAAATTTATTACTTTCCTTCCATTTTTTTCTGCACTATCCACAACTCCATGCATTTACATGCTACTCTGTAGTCTGTACGCATTACAGAAGGCATTTTTTCTGAAGAATTGCCCTTGTTATCAACTCCACGGAATTGATTCTTTGACAATTTTTGCACCTAATTTTTTTTTGTTAATGTGGTTCGGATTGTAATCTCACAGTTTCGTTGATTCTTGATTATTCAGGGTTTCAAGAGAGTATTTAATGTGTCCGGGGGCATACATGCATACGCTGTCAGGGTCGATCCATCAATTCCTACGTACTGACAAGCCCATTTTTGTTAATTGAGTTACCTTGCTTCAGTTGTTGCTCTTCTTAAATCGATACTGTTGTGATGTTGTATGCTACAGCAATTGGGGTTTTTTGAGAAAGAACATGAGATAAAAGGGTTCTCCATAGAAAATTTTCTTACAAGTTCTGCAGTTATTCCCCCAAGAAAAGAGAACAGAATGAGTTTGTCTTGTTTCCTGTATCTTATTTGATGTAACTAATACCAGAAATGGAATTTTCCACTCAGAAGATGCCCATACATTTGCCACTGAAGGGCTATGGAATTGAATTAGTTTTCTCCAATAATTTAACAGTAGAGTTGAGAAACATCTATGAAGGAGGACTCCCTCCTTCGACTTTTTTGGAATATGATCTGTTAAAAAGTAAATTATAGTGGGTGTTCATTCAGCTGATAAACACCAGAACCTACGCGATAGTGCGAATGTGGTTAAGTTGTGATGCTTGCGCAGTGTATTTTGATGAAACAGGGGCGTTGGCGTTTAATTAGTAAATTTTGACTTCAAGTTTGCTCTGGTTTCAAGGGGTTGAAACCCAATAACTGTTGTCCCGATCAATAAAACAAAAGGAGGAAGAAGAAGAAAGACAGAAAAGGAATGCATTATGCTGCAAATTATGGCAACCTGGTTTTGTTTTGTTGAAAAGGCCAGTCCAGAGAGAAGCAATCTAATATTTCTGTTTCATATGACCCCTGTTAATAAATTTTCTCTGTATAATAAGGCCAGGGCAATCCTTGAAATACCTGTCACGGCACAGCGAAGAACAGTTGATAAGTTTGCAGCCTCCTAACAAACGAAAAAAATCCAGCAATCTACTCTCATTGTGGGTTAGTACAGAGGTATCTGTCCCCGCATTTTAGCAAGTGTGCTAACTATGACAATAGCTGTGCGATCTATTAATATCTTCACAATAGGGAATACTAACTGAACTTTAAAAAGAGACAACAAACGGTCATTTAATTTTCCCGGGAAACTCTCTCAACCAACAATGGTTATTTGCTTCCCACTAATTTCAGAACAAGCGCCAAAAATAGACTCATTCAATACACTATGCACACGCCATACCCTAAAATCCCTCACTGTCAATCCTCTTTCAGTCCTTGCACCAAAATCCAACCTGTTTCCACTCATTTTCTCCCTAACATTTTTATGACTCTTTCTAATCCTCTCTTTCCTCACACATCTTCCCTCCCCCCAATCAAAAAAAATTAAGGGACTCTCTCCTTAATCCACCACTACCACCGTCGCCGCCACCCATTTTGTTTCCCTTCCACAATGGGCAACTGTTGCTCCAGAGGTGGTGCCCAGGATGCCTCAGCTAACAAGGACGACACCACCGAGGGTACTAATCGTACCAATGGTCAGCTGGACGCTCCCTCCACCACCCCACCTTCACCCCCTCCAGGAGCTTCCCCTAAGCCTGCCAAGGTTACCCCTATTGGACCTGTCTTAGGCCGTCCGATGGAAGATGCAAAATCCATTTACACCATTGGAAAAGAACTTGGTAGGGGACAATTCGGTATCACACATTTGTGTACTAACAAGGTCACTGGCGAGCAATTCGCATGCAAAACAATAGCCAAGAGAAAGCTTGTTAACAAGGAGGATGTGGAGGATGTTAGGAGGGAGGTTCAGATTATGCACCATTTAACGGGTCAGCCTAATATTGTGGAACTCAAGGGAGCCTACGAGGATAAACATTCGGTTCATTTGGTGATGGAGTTATGTGCTGGAGGAGAGCTCTTCGATCGCATTATTGCCAAAGGTCATTATACGGAGCGTGCTGCAGCTTCTCTGCTTAGGACCATTGTTCAAATTGTGCACACCTGCCATTCCATGGGAGTCATCCATAGGGATCTCAAGCCGGAAAATTTCCTTTTGCTCAACAAACATGAGAACTCCCCACTCAAGGCTACCGATTTTGGCCTTTCTGTGTTCTACAAGTCAGGTTGCAATCCTATTCATGATACCTTCTTTCTCATTTTTTTCCTCTCCAGAATATCGACCGAACCATGAATGAAGAAAGGCATGGGAGAATAGCAGGCATGTCATTGGTACAGGTGTTAACAACGGGTTTTTTTTTCTTTCCTTCCTGACAGGAGAAGTATTCAAAGACATTGTTGGGAGTGCATATTACATTGCACCTGAAGTCTTGAAGAGAAGATATGGACCAGAAGCTGATATATGGAGTGTTGGGGTCATGCTGTATATTCTTCTAAGTGGTGTTCCTCCTTTTTGGGCAGGTAAATCTTGCTTTACCAATTTTCTCTTCTAATCATAGATGGTATCAATGAGATTTTTTATGCTAATGTTAACCTGGCAGAATCGGAACACGGGATATTCAATGCAATCCTACGCTGCCATATTGATTTTACTAGTGATCCTTGGCCTTCAATATCACCTCAAGCAAAAGATCTTGTTCGGAAGATGCTAGCTTCAGACCCCAAGCAAAGGATGACTGCCATCCAGGTTCTCAGTAAGTGCGCTTTAGCTCTACCATCTTCAAATTATATGCAGTAGTGATTTCACAAGACATCCAGTTTTTAATAATGCAAGGATATTATTCACCCATCAGCAACTATTGAGCAGGTTTCTGATTTAGTGTGTTTGGTTTTCATTAGGTCATCCATGGATTAAGGAGGATGGAGAAGCTCCTGATACTCCTCTTGACAATGCAGTGTTGAGTAGGCTCAAACAATTCAAAGCAATGAATAACTTCAAGAAAGTTGCTCTAAGGGTACTACAAAATTTCACCATTTTGAAATAAATTAAACATGTGTTGCATGAACTTGTGCTTATCTTTCCCTCTTCACAAATGGGATTAGGTCATTGCTGGCTGTCTATCAGAGGAAGAAATCATGGGATTGAAGGAAATGTTCAAGGGCATGGACACTGACAACAGTGGTACCATAACACTTGAAGAGCTGAAACAAGGACTTGCTAAGCAAGGGACAAAACTGTCTGAATATGAAGTTAAACAATTGATGGAAGCTGTAAGTTCTAGTCCATCTCGATGCATAAGATCAAAACATCATGTTGGAGAAGATAGTCGTGCAAAATTCTGAATTCTTTTATATATCTTCAGAATCTGTTAATAATTTCTCTGTTGTTTTTCTTCCTCCTATTTCCTCCATAAACAGGCTGATGCAGATGGCAATGGGACCATAGACTATGACGAATTCATCACAGCAACAATGCATATGAACAGAATGGATAGAGAAGAGCATCTTTACACTGCCTTCCAACACTTCGATAAAGATAATAGCGGGTAATAACATTAAAAAAATATGAAATTTGCTCCATTAAATTTTACATCAGTTTAGCAACCTTGGTAATCAAATACAAACGCTCATTTTTATAAACTTGTGCATATACGTAGGTACATTACAACTGAAGAGCTAGAGCAAGCTCTGCGCGAATTTGGCATGCATGATGGAAGGGACATAAAGGAAATCATTTCTGAAGTAGATGCAGATAATGTAAGCACCAAATTAAATTTTAGTCAATAGCTTTAATCCTATATTGTATTTTCAGTTTGTGATGACAAAATCCTGAATATTATTTTCTCAGGATGGCCGAATCAACTACGATGAATTTGTGGCAATGATGAGAAAAGGAAACCCCGAAGCCAATCCAAAGAAACGGCGTAATGATGTATTTGTTTGAGTTTGTAGAGGGTGAATGGCAGGGAAAACAGAAGTACTATATAAGTTTGTTTTCTTTAAATGGGAGGGGAAGCTGTAGGATATGCAGAAGCAGCCAGCAGAAATTTGGTAGTTCAATGTGGATGTATACCTGTGAAACGAGTGTGCTATTGTCTCTCTCATCTCTAAACATTGTAACTATTCAAAATGAGTCATTGCTTACAAAATATTTAGGGAAGTAAAGGGTGCATTTTGTTTTTCATTGTATTTGTTCTTCTCCAGTTTAGGAATGTATCTTGTGATTCTGATTGCTATAGACTTACTAACAAGAAATTTGATGTTGTTTTTAGGAACTGATCTTTGTTCTTTTGGTAGAATTTATGCTTCCCGTTTTCTCTTTAGCACAAGATTCTTTTTGCGACAATTCGGATTAAGAGATGAATAGAAGACATGCAGAAATTATAAATATATACACAAACAATTGGCAGAAATTCAAAGAACATCATTTTTCATTCTTTACAGTAAAACTCAGCTGAATCTTTGGTACAATTTGAGCAGTTCCAATTTCAAAAATCCTTATGCATTCATGTCCTATTTCGAATTCATAAATCCTGTTTCCCCTTGTTCACAGTGAATCAACAGCACAGCATCTTCAATCCATTAGAAAGGAGAGATTAATGATATCAAAACTCAGCGTTGTTAGAGATCCATAAGTTGTGGTTGTGCGTGCATTGCATATATGCAGAAGGGAACCCGCCAGTATTGACACGATTTAAAAAGCTTTGAAGAACTTTTAGGACTAAATGAAAGGTTTGACCCCCTCAAGCTATCACCTGCGTGCTGTGCCGACAATCTTTGTTTTTCTGTTCAGCTACACAATCACGGTACACGGTTTAATTTTTCTTGAACCGTTGGAAATAATTATTAGTCAGTTTTTTTCTTAATCAAACCGTATTAATTTAGAAATACACCAGGCTCAGTGTCCGTGCTTCGCCGTTGGAAATAATAATGTTAATACACTGCACGTAAATTATTTTTTTTAAAAAAAAATATGTAACTCGGATTATAGATTTGATTGGGTAGAATAAATTGATTTTATTTAAACTAGATAAAAAACTAGAAAACAACAATAGATGAATCAAATTTAAAAAGAAAAGAGAATAGAAAAATCCCGGGAAAAAATTATTTTTCTCAAAAACAAACAAACTATGTATCTCAATTCATAGCCCATTAAATACAGAAGAACAAAATAAGATAAAAAATGACATAAAAATAAATCCTCGTCAACTCGAGTTAACATATTGAACCTGTAACCTAGCTAATCAGGGTTGAGTCAGCCCAAAATATCTCATCAAACATGCGATCTAAATCATGATATTGAAATAACTTAATAAAAAAATAAAAAGAATTATAAGTATTTTAAAAAAAAACTCAACTCAACTTTTCAAACTTGTGAACCAAGTCATTAGATCCAAAGAACTCTATCTCGAAAAATCATAAAGTATAATTCTCAATCAATCAAATATTGAAGGATGAAATTGAAAAAAAAAATTAATTATATAAAAGGATTTTAAAAAAATAGAAATAAAAAAAATGATGATTAAAATTGAAATACAAAATAAATTTTATATTTGATTGAAGGGTGAAATTGAAAAGAAGAGTCAATTCAACAAAATGACCCAAAAAAACTTAAAAGAATGAGGATATAAATTGATATAAAAAATTAAAATAATTTTTTGATTGAAGGATAAAATTGAAAAGAATAATAACATTTACAAAAAGGCCAAGAAAAAAAATCAAAATCAAAACAATGAGGACCGAATTGGAAAACATAATACCATCAATTTGGATTGAATGATGAAATTAAAAATCAACTAAACTTTTATATAAGGGCCAAAGAAAAATCAAAAGAATGAAGACTAAATTAAAAAAAACATAGTATATAGCAAATTGCGATTGAATGACGGAATTGAAAACAAATAAAACTTATATAAAAGAGACAATAAAAAATATTTAAAATAAAAAGAAGAATAATTGAAGTTGAAATACCAGTAACAAACAGGGTTAATCTCTAATTTTTAAGAAAAGAAAAAAAGAAAAAAAGTTCATCAGCAACAAATAGGAGCACCAATGTTGACACACATCGCTCCACATGAAAAGGGACACGATGGTGCTTCCAATGACATGGTGGAAGGGCATTTTTGAACTCTATAAGGCTCCACTTGTGCCTCATAAGCGTGAATGCCTCCCAAGCACTAAGGAGCGTGTTTATATGCCGTATTTTTTTTAATTATTTTTTATATTTAATTAAATATCAAATTGCTCCTAAGGTGATTCAATAATAATGAAAAAAACATTGTAAGAAGATGGAAAAGCTCTTTGACTCCAGTTTTAATTTTTTTACTTTTAAGAACATTTTAATCGTTTCACTTTTTATTTTTTATATTTGATCAAATACTAAATTATCTCTCCGTTGACATTGTAATACGAAAAAAAAAAACATTGTGCAAATATGAAAATATCATTTGATGTTAATTTTAATTTTTTATACTTTCAAGGATATTTTGGTAGTTTGACGTTGTAATTAAAATAAAAAATATATATATTCTCGGTTAATTTGATAATAACTAAGAAGCTCTATAAAAAAAATTCAGTGCATTTAAAAGCTGTGTTTTTTTTTAAGAGAAGAAGCTAAATTATCATTATATTGTTGTAGTAAACAATGTCCCTTAATAATTCATAGATACAATGTTTCTACAAGTCCAATAAGTTTCTTTCAATGATAATAATAATATGAGATGCCTTGATTACAAGATTGTTACGTGTAAGAGGAAAAGTGAAAATAGTTTAATGAAATTACTAAATTGACCAAGTAATCAATCCAATCCAGAGAGAGAGGGCAGGGCAGGGCAGGCAGAAGACAATTATGCCAATTTCATCAATCAATCATTAATCACCAGCATTTATAATATATAGTATGTAAAATAAAAATATAATGTTATGTGCTTTGTTTTCATCGATGCGTCCATTATCGAAGTTAATTTTTTTATATTAAAATATAAATATATTTGTGTTTGAAGAGAGATATTAGCAGAGGACTTTTAATAATAAAAAATCCACGTCATGATCATGACCTCTAATTAATTTGTTATATATGCACTTAAATGAAATAAAAGTTGATATTATAAGTTCCATTGAATATAATAAGATGCATACATTGAATATTTTAATTATCAAGTGTTGCTCAGCAAGAAAGCAAGAAAAATTAATTAAATATTAAGTTATTTATTTTAAGGTGCTTTCAAATGTTCATTGCAGTATAAGAGTTGGAATATCTAAGCCGTTAAAAATAATCCAAGCCACGAGATAAGGTGAGGCTGATTGATTTGATCAAGACACGTGTTTTTAAAAATATCTCTATTAACCCCTTTATATAGAATAATATAATATAAATCCTAATTGATATTTGAATATTAAAACTGAATGTAATCTAATTGTTGATTAAAAAAAATTATTCATTCAAATCTATACCATATAATGAAAAGATATATTTTGGATAGAATTTCTTCTTATAGTTTCCCTTGTATAACAAATGGTAATTCTAAAATAAAATAATAATAATAATAATAATTAAACCAAGTCAAAATAATTATTCTAGAAACTAAAATTCTATTTGTTTTTGCGTTTTATAATTTTTTTAAAAAAAAATCAAAACATTAATTACTACCAAGTTGGAAAAAGATCAAACATGACAGAACAAAAATAACTAAAAGCTCTCAAATATAACTTTTTATAGCATAGGTTTGTTATAAATAATCTTTACTTAAATCAATTAAAATATCATATCATAAGTCTCCATTTAAGATGTAAATTGAATATTGTTTTGATAGGATATAAAATAAAAAAGAAAAGAAAAGAAAAGAATCTCTTATACTAGATTAAGCTATATCGACCCATATTAAGGACATTCAAGTCTTCAAACATTTATAATGATATAAAAGTTATATTAAATGTATATTATTTTACTCATTTTTTTTACAAAATTATGAAATTAAGTCTTACAATAATATTTCTTTAAAAAATGATCAACGATTAAGAGTTCAAAATTCAACATGAATTAAGAAAACAAATACACCATATTTTTTAAAATTTATTTTACTTTTTTATTTTAGTTCCAGGATAAAAATTAATTATATACAAATACTCTACTTGAAACAAATAACACATCAAACGGCATAACCTTCCGAGCCAGCTGCACAACCTACAAAATGATTATCGTACAACAAAATCCCGACTTCATCAGTTTTTTGTCTTTTTTTAAAAAAAGTTTTTTGGAATTTTTGTTTTGATGATGTGATGCCACGTAGAATAAACCATTTTTGTTTTGTGGCCTTAAGAACCTTATCCGAAAAAACCTTATCTAGGAAATCTCAACTTTTAAATCCCATGTGGGACCCAATTTTATTTCACTGGTCCTGCTTCTTTCGATGAAAATCGACTCGTTGATTTTTTTCTTTTATATGATTGAGAGATTTTTGTTTTTGTCGTCACGCCGTATTTTTTTTTTAATTTTTAATTTTTGTTTTAAAAAACTAATTCACTTTCTCCGCTCAATTTTATAAACAAAAGTGTTTTAGTTACTTCTCTATAATAATCAAAATAAAGATATTGGTAACTTTGAATTATAATACATTTAGGATTGCAGTCGGTCCTTTTCAAAATACTTTTTATTTAGAAATATATTAAAATAATATTTTTTATTTTTAAAAAATTATTTTTAATATAAACACATAATTTTTTTTTTTAAGATTAACAGTCTGAAATTAATTACCATGATGACTTGTAATACTCCTAATTTGATGGGAGTTAAATCACAAATAATATATTAATCCTTAAGAGCTCAACAACGCTGTGCTATGAAGTCAAACCAGTTAAATATACGTACACACGTAAGGGTTGAAAGGACGTGGAATCTCTCAGACCCATGAAGTAGTATCTTTTTTCAAAGGAAAAGAAGACAAACAAATCTAAACTCACAGAGAATGATTATTACAAGGTTCGAAGGTCCACCTTACAATACTCAATATTTTCAGTTTCTGTCAAATTTTGTTATCCTCTCGAAGGCTTAAGATTTCAATATGGTAATGATATTAGATTCATATTTTAAGGCATGAAACTCAAGAATATTATATGTCATATGAACCAATTCAACTATTCTCTATTTTCGAGGCGTGGGTGTATCTCATGAGTGTATTTATTTTCCTTCCAATCATAATTAAAGAGTGGCCCGAGTCTAAACAGATAAAAATCATAAATTATCAAATACATAAAAAAAAACTAAAAGAGGCAAGAAACGAGAGAGAGCTCGAGGATAATTTTATTTAATCCCGCAACGTGGTAATGAAACGTACACGGGCGCTACTTGTACCAAACTGATCACAAATAACTCAATATTAAGGAATGATCCAAGGCTTCCATTAAGCCAACTAACAACGTACATAAAGATTACCAGCAGACAACCAAAAAACATGAATACTCATTATTTGATAAACACAGAAACCTTGATAGATGCATAGATCCTTAAGCAAGATATGCGTTAGGTTCCAGGCGTGGAGTAACCATGGCGGAAAGGGGAACTGCCTTCTGCAATGCAAGACCAAAGACCTCATCCATGTTGAGCTCAACATCTTTTGGCAATTTCCAATCAAAAGAGTGTACCAATGTGCCTAAAATGTACTGTACTAGCACAATCCCCATTCTAGTCCCAGCACAAATTCTTCTTCCAGCTCCAAATGGAATTAGCTCAAAATCATTTCCTCGAGGGTTGATTTTCGCATATTTCTCACTAAAAAATCTCTCAGGAGTAAAGTCTAGTGGATTGTCCCATACATCAGGATCCCTCCCTATTGCCCAGATGTTGACACTCAGTCTAGTGCCTTTGGGGATATAGTATCCATTCACTTCACATGCTTGGTCTGCTATCCTGGGTAGGTTTAGAGGTGTAGATGGGTGTTTTCGGAATGTTTCTTTGCATATGGCTTGCAGGTAGGGAAGTTTTGGTATGTCAGATTCCTCTAGTCGCCGATTCCGACCAATGACTTGATCCATCTCATCCTGAGCTTGTTTAAGGATGCGAGGGTTTTTCAACATCTCAGCAAGTGACCATTCGATTATGCTCGAGGAAGTGTCAGTGCCGGCTGTGAATAAGTTCTTCCAAAATAAAACAAAAGCGGATGTAAGTAACGATCTAATAATATATTTTCTTCTTGGAACATTTTGATGTATTATTGATTCGGACTCCATCTCTTCGCATACAATATCGCACATATATATATATATATTAAAACCGTGCATGCATGGTACGTAGATCATGTGCAATTTATATGTATAAGCACAGAATCTAGCTAGGTACGTAATTTGTAATTAAAATGAGACGGAAGAGTGAGACATACCAAAAGAAGAGCCTTGATGTTGGTAAAGCTAAGCTTCTCACCATCCAAATTTTCTTGGTTAGCCATGAGAACGTCCAGAAAATCCGGCTTTCCCTTGCGTTCATGAGCCGTTGCAATATGCTCCTCCATCATTTTTGTCAGTAACACATCAAACCTTCGATGTAATCTCTTCATCCCACGTTCAATTCCTTGCAAATCCATCCAAGCAACCGACGGTATATAATCGCCAACATTGAATAATCCTGCGCTTGTCATGAGCTCCACTACCATGTCCTTGAACTCATTAGACTCTGAACCTTTAGTAACAAACACACGACGACTAAGTATAATTTGGCCTATCATATTTGCCATGGCATAGGTCAACATTTCTGGCACCACCACAGGTTCGCCTTTTCGGCTAGCCTCGCACATGGCTCGAAGCATGTGCCCTAGCTCGGATACTCGGACATGAGCCCAATCCTCTAGAGCCTTACCACCTAGCATGTGTAGGTTGCTTAATTTGCGCAACAATTTCCACCTTGGTCCATAATCTGCAAAGACCATGTCTTGTGCATTATAGGCTAAATGAGTTGCACCTGCATTTGGGGGACGGTTTGAGAAATTTAGATCAAGGGTTTTGAGGAAGGCTCGAGCTGCGTCTGGGGTGGAGGCCACAACCATGTTACAAGTGCCCATTTTTAAGTACATGACGGGGCCGTATTGTTTGGCCATTTTGGCTAAGGCGGCATGGGGCATGGCTCCTAGGACGGGAATAGCACCAATGATCGGCCACCCTCGGGGGCCTGGAGGCAGTTGACGGGTGGACAGTTTTCTTATCAAACAGCGAGTAAGAAGGTAGTTAATAAAGAAGAAGAGAGCCGCCATGGTGAGTTCCCAGAGAAGGACCATGTTTAAGGCCATGGCGTGAGATGGTGCAAAAGCAACACCAGCTTAATAACTAGTTACCACTAGTGATTAATACGTATGATCATATGCATGGTTTGCGAAGCAGTAATTGATTTATATAACGATCCGCGCGCGCAACCTTGAGGGTGGGTGAGCTCGGGCACGCGGGGTTGAGCCTTCCACCTCAAATTCCCGACCAACCAGCTGCGTTGAGACAGGTGCAGAAGCTATTATTTTTTATTTTTTTTGTCACATGAAAAGAAAAAAGCAAAATGGGTTAGGTCGGGCACGTGAGGCGGAGTCTTCCACCTCAAATTCCTGACCAACCAGATGCGTTTGACACAAATGCAGCAACTGGTAATTTTCTGCAAGTTTTTTCTTTCTCGCATGAAAAGAAAAAATCAAAATTCTCATCCGTCTTTTAGCAATATGTGAACGTAAATACAATTTATTTTTTATCATGCAGAGAAAAGTCTCGAACACAAGATTTATAAAAAGAGCTAGAGACGTACATTAGTTTTAATTGAACTAAGCATATATAATAAAGGCTGAAAAGATTTATCTCTTGATGATGGAGTTAAAATAAAATCGAAACTTTAAATGTATTGAATGTTATTAATTAATATAGTCTCTTATAATTACGTTTACCAGACAGCCTTGTGTGCATTTAATTAGTGGTGTTACTGTAAAACAAAACATTAATTAATTGCAAGTTATAAAAAATCGAGAGAATATTGCACTTGCATTGACTGAAAATTATATCATAATATATAATTAATTAAGAAGATACCAACTTTTTTGGCTTGAATGAATTTCCCACTGAGCTAAAAAACAATAGTATTTGTTTCCGTAAGGTACTATGCTTTGTCCATATTTTACTTTTTAAGGAAAAGAAAATCAGCTACGTACCTACACATGTACTTAGATGGTAAGATATATACTTCTTCGAAAATAATAACATACTTTAAGATGAATAGTTTCATATATTTTTTAGATTACAGTTACCTGCTTCTTCCAACTTCCAACTAGAGTTATAGGGAAGTTATAGGCGTAGTTATCGAAATCAATCCGGTTCACCCGGTTAAGGGATCGGATCTTTAATTTTATAAATCAACCCGGGTTAATCTGAAAAAATTTTAAAAATATATTTAAAATTTTAAAATTTCATATAAAAAAATTAAAAAATAATTAATGTGAATATATGGTATATATGTTTTAAATAATGAAATTTAAAGGATAATATTTTAAAAATAATTAAATAAATATAATTTTCAATCTCGTGTTATTATAAAGATAGTATTTATTTAAATTTAAAAGATACGGTAGATTCAAGAAATCAAACTGCTAATTAATTAATACGAGACCAAACTATCTAAAATAAAATACACACTCGCACACAGCAAGCATGAATCGTTTCACAAGTGAGATTTTCATTCCAGATCATATCCCAGACAGCGAAAGGAGAAGGGTTTTTCTTAGATTAATACTCAAAGCAATTGACCAGAGCAAAGCAAATTAAGCGGCGATGGCTGGTTTTCTCCAAAACAAATCATGCACGTTACGACGTACGTTACATTGCATTCTTCTCTGACACACTCCACGCTTACATATTATTTTCTGAATTTATCATGTAGTCTGTTCGCCCTCACCGTATCTTTTGAATTTAAATAAATATCATATTTATCGCGGTTTAAAAATAAATAAATAGTGTATTTTTATTTATTTTTAAAACTAAAAATTTAAAAATAACTTTTAATAGAATTATATCTTCCATGTTGTTTATTTAGAGAGACGCGTAGCATCTTATATTTTTTAATAAAATATTGCTGTTAATATTTGTGAAAGCATATTTTCTCTCTTGCTCTCTCGTAGCAATTTTCTCTCTCGAATTAAACTTGATTTTCTCTTGGTGCAAAGAGACAATAGCTGTTCACACAGCAGCCCATTATAATAACATAAAAATTATATGATTCTTAGATTATGTCGGGGGATGAGGTGAAAACTGTATTTCTAAAAAATTTAAATTTTTTTTTGTTAGAATTTAATATGTTTTATATGTTTTACATTGTTTTGATGTGCTGATGTCAAAAATAATTTTTAAAAAATAAAAAAAATATCATTAACATACATTTCAACATAAAAAATTATTTAAAAAAAAACCACAACTACTCTATTAAATACTCTCCTAATAAGTAATAACAAGAGGTTAGCTAGCCATGGCATGCGAGGTCGAGGTCGCCCTGGATTTCCAGCTAACTAGCTTCTAGAGAAGAATAGCAAGGACGAGACTCGTCCACGTCGTCAGTTAATGGAATATAGTAAAATTGTTGCATTAATTTATTATGAAGAGCTGTGAATTGTGATTATGACACGTCAGAATAGTAAAAAAATGTTGCATTAATGTTCATAGTGGATCCATAATTACCAATATTCATGTTATGTCACATGTAAAAAAAAAAAGAAGATGGCCATGTATTTTTAAAAAATATTGAGCAGGTTAGACATGACATGTGACATTGAGGTCCACTAAATTTCCAACTTTTTAGCTTGTAGACAAGAATAGTTAGGATGAGATCCATGAATATCAATCAATCATCAATGAATAGAATATAGTAAAATCATTGCATTTATTTGGAAGGGCTGAGATTATGACACATCAAAACTGTAGTGGTGTTCGCAGTGGATCCATAACTAACTATCCATGTTACGTCATATGTTACAAAATAATAATAATTCAAGATGACATCATTGCTTGACTCGTAAAATTTATAACTTTTTATAAATTTTATTAGATTTAATAAGATTTATTTTAAAAAAAAATATTTTAATTAATTTAATGATAATAAAAATAAATATTCGTAAAATCGACTATTACTCAATGTTAGAACATTTGTTTGATATCACAATAATCATATAGTAAATATACCAAAACAAATTATAATATAATAAAAATAGAGTTTTTTTTCTATTAAAAAAACAAAAATAACTGAATAAAAAAATCTAAATAGAATACAATCTTTTTTTTTTCATACAAGTTTATAGAAAAAAACAATCATCATCGAACTCTTCTTACCAAAAGGAACCCTTTAACATTTAAAATGACAAGTTTTGTCACGAAAAAATAATTATTCACCGATTTTCTCCTTTTTTTTAGATGATTTTCTTTTTCTTCTCTTAAAATCAAGAACTGAAATATTAACAAAATAAAATTTTATGCTGAGAGTAAAATTTCAAAAACTAAAAGAATTGCAAAGTAAGAAAACAAAAGAGTGGGTGGACTATATATTTTTTCTAGTGGATTTTAATTAGATTTTCATTTTATTTTACACCTTGATCCCCATTTATTGAATTTTGTCTTTCCCTGAGAAACTTTGACAAATCAGTCATGAAATTGGGTATTAACATGATGCAATAATTGAAAAAAAAATTAAAAATGAACATGAAATTTTTTTTATTAATTATTGCTATGAATTACTAGAGAGAAATATATAGGGGTTTCAGTAGATGTTGTAATTGTTTACATAGGAAAATTGGTCAATTTAATCTATTAAAACGGCAATAAAAAATCCACCGGAGGAGGATACGAGGAAACTCGAGGTCATCCCCTTTCAGTCTGATCATTCTTCTACTTTTATTACCATACTTTAATGTAAATTTCATAATTATACTATTGTAGCTTTTTTAAAAATCTCGACCTTGCATTTTACTATTAAACAAATAAAGAAAAATAAAATCTTTCCATGTAATTTCTTTTTTATTTTTTCCCTATCACATCCTCGTATATGTTATAGTATCTTATACAAAATACTTAAAAATTAAACAAAAAAAATTAAACTAAGAATTAGGGTGTTTAATGATTAAATATATATTGGAATATTTCTTGGGGGCGAAACGGTAGCATTGGAATTTTGAACTATAAAGGTAAAAAAATAAACATTTATAGATCTATAAGACAAAACGACGAGACAAAACAATACCAAAACAGGAATAAAGATATATTTAATTGCGGTAATTATTTTCATCGAATGACGTGAAATACTATTTAAATTCGATACCACCAAAAACTCCACTAGTGACTCACCCAAAGATTGAAAAGAACGGAAAAAGTTTTCATCTCAAACCAACCACAACCATGAACCATCACATCGGAGACAGCGAGGGTCCATCGCACAGATATATATATATATATATATATATATATATGCTCACACGACCCCAGGATGTACGTGCTGTGCTTTTCACCTGACAGAGTGATTTTTAATAGTGTTTTTTATTTAAAAATGTATTAAAATAATAATTTTAGTTTTTATTTGTTAAAGTTTATTTTTAATATTAATACATTGAAATAATTTAAAAATATAAAAAAATAATTCCATAAAATTAAAAAAATTTAAAGAGTACGGCTGGCTGCAAAAACAAATGACCCCTTTTCCTCGTAGATGTAACACTTTGCACTCATGTTTCTAGATTTCTTTCCCTGATTTTATAATTTGAATATAAACCCACACATGCAAGGATGTTTATGCATTCACTGTATTTTGTCCTCCTGCTTCACCAAGAATCATGCGTTCTGGATTTCTACCTTACAGATTGCAAGAAAACCCTTACTTGTAAGATTACGCTTCATCTGATTTTTGTTTATATTTCCAAGCTATCATCAGGTTTACAGATGGGTCAATTTAAAGTGTTCCATTTTTCTCAGGGAAGAAAGAACTCCTTCGACTTATCAATGGAGTAAAAGGATTGTATATGTCCTGATTGGATAACAGGGGCAAGTGAAAAGCACTGCTGCATCATTGATTCATCACAGCACGACTGCACCCCTTGCTTGTTAGCTAAGTTATGTCGTCAAGCAACTACTTGCTCTTTGGCGTCCAATATTCGAACAATAGCTAGCTTGCTAGACATACCAGGCTTTGCAGGAGGTGGAATTAAGATATCTTTCAGCCGTAAATCCCGGACCAACCGGCCTGAAGATCAGCGCAGCTGTGATGCTCATGATGACGGCGTATAGGAAATTATTTATTATAAACTAGACTCATGGCTCGTCCTTCCGTTGCCGCTCGCTCGGATCTTTTTTTTCCCCTAAAAAAGAAATCTAAATGCGTTGTTGACCTTTTTTTGAAAAAAAAGTAATTTAATTATCAATTCAAAATTTTATGTAAATTATATAACACTTTTTATGACGTCTAATAACTCTGGTTGACTTGTAAAATTCACAACTCGAGATATGAGATTGCAATAATATCACAACAAATAAATTAAAAAAATCATGAAACTCAGTTTTCAAATAACTTATTATTGGAGGATAAAATTTAAAAAAATCAATCTAAAAAAAAGACTAGAATAAACAACCCAAGTAAACCGACCGAACATCAAATACGAGTCATGAGAACAAGATAACTTTATAAAAATTAAATCAAAAGAAATTATAAAACTCAATTCACAACCAATCAATGTTGAAGCAATAAAATAAAAGGAAAATATTTAATTTTTTTTAGAAAAAAACTGCTAGAGTCACCCGAGTACAACCCGGGACACGGGCCATTAAAATAAGATCACTCCACAAAAACAAAATTAAAGGTAACGCCCAATTACCAACCAACCTAATGTTGGAGGACGAAACTATAAAAAAACTATTTAAAAAAACAAAAAAGAACCCAAGCTTTATGTAATGGCTATGTGACCTGCGCTTCGCCGCATGTCAAACAATTAATACTTTTTTAAAGAAGCTTCTAAACAATAAAAGAGAGGAGGTTTATTTATTTTTTTAGTTTTTGGTTTTTTAATCTGTCACATCACTTTAGGGTAGGAGAAAAAAAATGAAAAAAAAAGGGTCGCTTCTGGATTTTTTCCGGATCATCCGAGTTATGAGTTGATCTAGCGGGTCGACTGGTTTTTTTCAGATCAATTACAGGGTCAGATTTTGAATGTGACAGGCCCACCCCACTCTGTTGGGTCTGGCGTCCTAACAAGACCCAAAGCGTTGGGTCCTGCTGCTGGGCATGGTCCAAAGATGTTAGGTCCTGGTGGAGGAAGGACTCAATTGGGTGTTGGGTCATGGTGGTAGGCAGGGCGAAAAATGTTGGGTATTTTTCAATTTTAGGTCATGCTGGGCAGCAGGACCCAACACTATTGCAATACCTATTGGTTCCAGGAGAAAGCAAGCATCGGGTCCTGCTAGAGGCAGGACGCAACGCTGATGGGTCCTGCGATGGACATGACCCACGCTGATGGGTCCTCCTCGCAGCATGAGCCAAGGCTAATGGTTTCAGCCGTAGCAGGACCCGAGTTTTTATAGTTTTTAATTCTTTCAAATAAAATTTATTATTTTTCTTTGATAGTAATAATATTGTTTTTCAAATTTATTAATGATAATAATAATAATAATTTTTAATTTCACCTTTCAAATCAAATTTATGGCTGTTTTTCAATATTAATGATATTTTTACCAAATTTATATTAATAATATGCACTATCATGAAAATAATAATATTTATAATATTAATAATAATGTTAAACTTGTCGGGGCGAAGTTTGTATATTTTTTAATCTATTCAAATAAATTTTATGGTTTTTCTTCGATAGTAATAATTCTTTTTATTTAAATTTATTATCCATAAAAATAACAATAATAGAATAATAATATTTCCTCTTTACCCCGTGAAAAAATAATCAGAGAACAGAAAAACAAATCACAATATTGGGTTCTGCTGAGGGCAGGACCCAACGCTTTTTGATAAGTCTTGATTGCAACAGGACCCAAAGTTGATGGGTCTTGCGGGACCCAACACTGATGGGTCCTGGAGGAACCAACACCAAGGGGTCCTGCTTGGCTGAATGACCCAACAACTGGGTACCCATATGGGCCCAGCATCGATGGGTCATGCTTGACAGATGAACCCAGCGGCACTGGGTCCTGGTTCTTGGGTTTGGAAGGGGATGTCAAACCCAAGTTAATAATAATAATAATAATAATAATAATAATAATAATTGATTTTAACCTACAAATTAAATCCATGTTTTTTTCAATAGCAATAAAACTTATTTTTTAATTTAATATATTAATAATAATATTAAAATAATATATTTATAATACAATAATAATTTAATATATTAATAATAATATTAACCTACAAATTATTATTATTATTATTATTATCATTAATAAATTGAAAAAAAATACTATTATTACTATT
>Ga0307517_10004955_pt1 | contig 20280 bp, 15 predicted proteins | sample 23_EM_MG_FD_194515 | JGI IMG/M metagenome (GOLD analysis project Ga0307517, IMG submission 194515) | Populus trichocarpa ectomycorrhiza microbial communities from riparian zone in the Pacific Northwest, United States - 23_EM | ecosystem: Host-associated > Plants > Roots > Unclassified | place...
GCAATCTGGGTATGAATGCTCTATAAATATAAGGAAAATTGGGCAGCAGAAAGCCGCCGGGTAATGGACCCGGCGGCCAGGGCTTTTGCCTGCTAAGGTATTTGGGTAGAAAAGGGATGGGACTAATCACTGAAGATAGAACCGGGCGGGCTATTGTGGTGCTGCGGGTAGGCAACTCTTAGCATATTCTTAATAATCATTATTTTACTGCAGATGGTCCGGATCTCCACCGGATCTTCCAGTATGGTAAGTTCATTCAGTTCCTTTTCCAATTGCAGGATCCTGATAATGTAGTGATCTTTCAGCGCTTTCGAGGAATTCGTTGACACGAAAGGCATTTCTGACTTCTTACTCGACATAATAACTCCCCTTTTTTAATGATCATCGTAATAGTTCCGGGTTTCGGGGTATTGGGTTGCGGTCTGGGTTATGGGGGTACGGATCATCTATTGGTCGTGGTCCGGGATAAGAAAGGAAACAGCAGACCTTCTTTTTCCGGGATTTTTTTTAGTACCTTACAGGTCCCCGGAAACCTTGGTTTTTTGTTTCCCATTCCTTACAGGATTACGACCAACGTTTTTATTACATCACTTTTAAAAAACTTTACCATGAGCCAATCTGAACCGAATGCCACCCTCAACGGACAGCCCGGAAGCCTGAGAGACGAGAAAGCCTACCAGGAGCTTCAGGAGAAGATCCACCATGAGATTCAGACCATTGAACTCATCCTGGTGGACTATTACAAGAAAAATTTCCCCAGGTATTTCCATGACGGAATGGACAGGTCCATCCTCAAATGGAATATTGTGGAAAAAGGAGAATTTTCGCAGCTGGAAGTATTCTTCAAAAGGCATCCAAAGACGCCTTATGGAGATCACCGGGAAGGAGCCGAAGCCAAGCACGCCGCCGCCCCCGCCGAAGCGCCCGCACCTGTTTTCCGTGAAATGGCGCGAGTGCAGCCTGCTACCACGGACATCAATACCTATGACGAGGTAGGTACGCCCCCTTCGGGACCTGTGCCGAAAAATAATTAACAGATCTACCTTATCATCACCCCCACAGATTGAAACGGTTATTCTTTCTTACCTTTTTTGTATTTCCTTCGATCATTCCCCTGCAAGGCCTTGCATACGGCTTTGCAGGGGATTCTTTATGGGTGGAATTAAGGATGCAGGGCAAAGAGCTTCGTGGAAGGGGGAATTATGCGGGAGCGATCTCATCGGTTTCCCGGGCGATTGAATTAATAAAAACCCCCGGCACCAGGGCTTACGGAGATATCGAAAGCCTGGTGAGATGTTATGCCGACCTGTCGGAGAATTATCAGTCCCTGGGGCAGACTGCTGGTTTCCTCATGGCATCGGACAGTGGCATTGCCATCGGCAGAAAATATGGGATGAAGATCCGGCCTTATTTGTATGCCCTATTTTTTAAAACAAAGTATCTTTTCGATATCGGTGATTTCATACGTTGCATGGAATATGCGGAAGAGGGAGAAAAGGATGCAAAGGCGCTCGCGAAGGCGGGCGGTTCTCCGGAGGATTATTACAACAATTTCCTGAACTTCCATGTCAATTCCCTGCTGGAGCTGAAAGATTTCACCCGGGCCGATAAATTGCTGGAGCACAAAGTGGAGGAAGCCCGCAACGATAGGACAGAGTATGTATGGCGGCTATATGCGCAGATGGCGCGGGTGGAAATATCCAGGGCCAATTACGGGAAAGCTACTTTCTATTATGAGCAGGCTTTCCGCAACGCCCTGGCGGAGAAAGATACGATCGGCTGCCTTATGATGCTGGAGAATACCGGGTATTATGTATACTACCTGGGCAGCGGGGATGCGAAGAAGGCTTTGTCCTATTACCGCAAGGCCCTTTCTTTCTCCAAATGGGGCGGCCGGCAATCGATCGGCGAATCCCTGGAATCCCTGAACCTTCTTACCAATATAGCCGACGCCTATGTACGGCTTGGGGCTTACGATACCGCATTCCATTATTTTCAGCTTGCCTTCGACCAGATCGGGAAGGGAGTGAATGAAGGCATCCTTTCGAGCACGATGCTGGGGTCCCTGGCAAGCTTTGACAGGGCATGGTTCCTCACCGCCCTGGTGATCGATAAGGGAGACGCCCTGCTCCGTCAATACAAGGAAAGAGGGTCGGCGAACGCCTTGAAAGATGCCCTGGCCGCTTATAAGGCGGCCGATAAAGTCCTGGACAGGATCAAATCCGAGCAATGGGAGGTCACTTCCCGGTTATTCTGGCGGAGCGATTCCCGCCGGTTGTATGAACATGCCATCGAAGCCTCTTACCTCTGTAATGATCTCCCCGCAGCTTTTTATTTTTTCGAGAAGAGCCGCTCGATCCTGTTGAATGACGAGATCAATGCCCGGCGCTTCCTGAGTAAGGAGGATATGCTGAAACAGGCCCAGTGGAAGATAGAGATCCAGACGCTCAAACAGGAGGCAGAGGGAAAAAACCTCTCAGCCGCCCGGAGGACCGAACTCTCCACCGAATTGTTCCAGTATACCTGGCGCCTGGACAGCCTGGAAAAAGGCATCAAAGGACTGGCCGATACCGTCACCATCACCCTCCAGGATGTGCGGAACAAATTGTTGCATGACCATGACGCCCTGCTGGAACTCTTTGCGGGGGACAGCACGGTGTATGCGTTGCAGGTGACGAGGGGAAAGACTTCCCTGGTGCGCATGGGCAAGACCGCCTTCGATAGCCTGTCCAGGTCATATATCCGCTACATCTCCAATGCCGTCGCTACGAACAGGGATATGCAGGGATGGCTGCATTGTTCGGGCGCGCTGTACGAACTGATCTTTCCCGGCGCTTCCGCACCGGCAGGCCGGATCATCATTTCCCCGGACGGCGCTTATTTCCCTTTCGAAACGTTGGTAACGGCTGTCAGGGGGAACGCCCCTGTTTATTTCCTGGAGGATCATGTCGTCAGCTATACCTATTCTGCGCGCTATCTTTTTCACGGGTCGGCTGGCCCGGAAACGACCGGCGATGCAAGAGATACGCCCGAAGATTTTATGGGAATGGCGCCCGTACAGTATGCCAGGGCTCTTCAACTGCCTGAACTGCCCGGCAGCGACGGTTCCTTACGACGGATCGGGGATCATTTCGTTCACCCGGGTCTGTTGCTTTCGACAGACGCCACCCGAAATAATTTCCTGCGGCGGTTCCCCGGGTACAGGGTCGTTCAATTATATACCCATGCGGCGGATAACAGCCAGGAGAATGGAGAGCCCGTCATCTATTTTTCAGATTCGGCCCTCTACCTGTCCGCGCTGATCTCGGGAGAACGTGCGGCCACCCGGCTCATCGTATTATCCGCCTGCGAGACTGGTAACGGAAAGATCAGTCAGGGCGAAGGCGTCTTTAGCTTCAACCGCGGGTTCGCCGCCCTAGGGATCCCTTCTTCCCTTATCAATCTATGGTCCGTGGATAATGGATCCACCTATGCGTTGACGGAATCCTTTTACGGCTACCTGGCCGAAGGGATGCCGATGGATAGCGCGCTGCAAAAAGCCAAGATAGAATTCCTGAAGACCGCTTCGAAAGAAAAAAGCCTTCCTTACTATTGGGCGGCCACCGTTCTCATCGGGAGGACGAACGCCCTTTCCTTCCAAAAGCCCGCACATTGGCAATGGCCCCTTCTCCTGGCGGCCCTTGCGGGACTCATCGCCTGGGCTGTCCGGAGATCTCTGCTCCGGCGAAAACAGCAATAAAGGGTAAAAAATATTTTTTTAAATAAAAATCCTCGCTATCTTTACCCTACTAAATTAGTAGACTAAACATTCAAACCACAACAGATGAAAGAGTCAGAGGCTCCTTTTCGGTATGAATGCCGGCAGCAAAGGATGGTGATCCGCTATATCCTTTTCTGTAGTAATTTTTGTTGTTGCTGATCTGCACCGACCTCTCCCGTTCATTATTATAGATACCGCGAACTGCGCTCTTGCGTAGGGGTATACGCTATTGCCCTGCCTTGAATGATCGAAATCAATACTCAAATATGCTTATGAACAAAGTTGATAATTATCGTCTGCTCTCTTTTTTTGTCTTCTTTCTCTGGTCGGTGTTCCTGGCCAGCCTGCCGGGTTATGCACAAAGCAACGGTAATGTCACGCTGACGGGAAAGGTATACGATCAGAAGACAGGTACCGGTCTGCCCGGAGCCACCGTCCATATCAAGGGCACCACGCATGAAGTGATCACGGAGAAGGACGGAGAGTTCCGTTTCTTAACGGGGCAGCATGTCCCGGTCGTCATGGTGGTAAGCTATGTAGGCTACCAGTCCCGGGAAGTGGACGTGACGACCACACACAATATCAATATCGGGTTGCTGGAGACGAGCAGCCAGCTCAACGATGTGGTGGTAGTGGGTTATGGCACTCAGAAAAGGAAGGACCTTACCAGCGCCATCGCGACCATCAAGGCATCGGAAGTAACAGGCATCCCCGCCGCCAGCTTCGACGCGCAGCTACAGGGGAAAGCATCGGGCGTGCAGATCAATTCGAACACGGGCGTGCCGGGGGATGGTATTTTTGTAAGAGTGCGCGGAACGACCTCTATCAATGCCGATAATAATCCCCTGTATATTGTTGATGGAGTGTTCATCAATAATACGAGCCTGCAAACGGTGAACAGCGGCGGAAGGGCCACTTCTCCCTTAACGGACATCAATCCCGCCGACATCGAGAACATCGAGGTTCTGAAGGACGCCAGCGCGACGGCCATCTATGGCTCCCGGGGCGCCAACGGCGTGGTGATCGTAACCACCAAACGGGGGAACTTCAACAGGCCCGCCCGATTGAATCTGGACGTATCGACGGGGGCGGCCTGGGCGCCGAAATTATGGGATCTGACCACCGGCGCGCAGCATGCGGCCCTTGTCAACGAGTTCTATGCCAATTCGGAACAGGATGCGCTGGCGGCAGGAGATGCGGCGAATATAAAAAAATATCAATACCTGCCCTTCCGGGCTCTGACGGATAACCCTTCGCAATCGCCCGCGCCGCGGGGCCTGCCGGAGGAGCAGAAGACCTATGACCGGCTGCATGAATTATTCCGCACCGGCAATCTGCAGAACTACAACCTTTCTTTATCCGGAGGCAATAAGGAGACCAAATATTATTTCGGGGGAGGTTATTCCCGGCAGGAAGCGGATATAAAACCCTTGTACTTCGAACGTGCCAGTTTCAAGCTGAATGTCGACGAGAAGGTAAATGAAAAAGTGCAGGTCGGAGCAAGCAACAGCTTTTCAAGGACCTTCCGGAACCAGGGACGGGCAGGGGATGGACCTGCGGGCGGCCTGTTGCAATCGGCGCTGCATACGCCTACCTACCTGCCGGAGTCGAATGCAGACGGTACCCCCGCGAGGTGGGCAGGATTCGATAACCTGCAGGTATTGCTGAAGAACTATGAGGTCCACACAGTGAGCCTTCGCTATATCGGTAACCTGTACCTGGATGCGGAGATCGTCCGGGGATTGAAGTTCCGCAGCACGTTCAGCGTCGATTATAATCACTATGACGAGTCCGAATATTGGAACAACCTGACGCAATTGGGCGCCGCGCCCACCAATGGGCTGGCGACCTCGAACATCAGCCAGAACACGACCTGGATCAACGAGCAGACCCTGTCCTACCGCAAGACCCTGGGTTCGCAGCATTCCTTCGGCATCCTGGTAGGCAATACCTTGCAGAGCAACCAGCTGTCGAGCACATTTGCCCAAGGCTCGGGTTTCCCCAGTAATTCTTACAAGAGCATTTCTTCCGCGGCTACCCGAACGTCCGCCGATTCCTCTAAAAAAGCCAACCTGGCTTCTTTCTTTTCCAGGGTGGACTACAACTATGCCAGCAAATATTATCTCGAATTGAGCATAAGGGCGGATGGGTCTTCCAAATTCGGGGACCATAACAAGTGGGGATATTTTCCTTCCATCGGTGTTTCCTGGCGTGCCAAAGAAGAATCCTTCCTGAAGCAGGTGAACTTTATCAGCGATCTGAAAGTAAGAGGCAGCTATGGGATCACGGGCAACCAGAACGGTATCAGCTTCTATGCGGCGCAGGGATTATGGTCGGGCGGGTACGGATATCCGGACCAGGGCGGCGGGGATCAACCAGGAACGGCGCCGTTGCAATTATCCAATCCCGACCTGAAATGGGAACGGACCAGCCAGGCTAACCTGGGACTGGACCTTGGGCTGCTGAACGGGCGCATCAACCTGGACCTAAACGTCTATTACAAATATACCACCAATGTGCTGCTCCAGCTGCCGATACCCGGTATCACGGGATTTTCGAGCTATAACAGCAATGCGGGCGAGATCAGTAATAAAGGATATGAGATAGGGATCCATACCGTCAATATCCGCAACGGGGAATTTAGCTGGCAGACAGACCTCAACATTTCAGGGAATACCAATAAGATCGAAAAGCTGCCCACGCCTATTTATGAATATAACCGTAACTGGATCGTCCTGCAACAGGGACATCCGCTGTATTCTTTCTGGCTGTACCGGCAACTATACGTCGATCAGAAGACCGGGGCTTCCGTATTCCAGGGAGAGGTGAACGGAACCCTGCCCACTTCCGCCCGCCAGGTATTCGGGAACGCCATGCCGAAGGTTTTCGGAGGGATCAACAATACCTTCAGCTGGAAAGGATGGGACCTGGGTCTGTTATTCTCTTTTCAATCGGGCAACGATGTCTATAATCTCAATAAATTCTTCGGGGAAGGCGGCGGAACACGCGATGCCAACCGGGTATTGTTCGCCGATCAGCTGAACCGGTGGCAGAAACCCGGGGATAAAACGGATGTGCCGCGCGTAACGGCGCTGGGCCTCAGCTATACGATCGATCAGAATGACCGGTTCCTTGAGGACGGTAGCTTTTTACGATTGAAATCCCTTAACGTCGGCTATACGATACCGAGAAGGATCACCAGTAAATTCAAAGTGGAAACGCTGCGGTTTTATTTTTCGGCCACCAACCTATGGCTCCTGACGAAATATACAGGCCCTGATCCCGAAGCCAATGTCACGGGCATCCAGACCATCCAGGGCCTCGACCTGGGTACGCCGCCCCAGCCCCGTACCGTGCAGTTCGGCGTAAATGTCACCTTATAAAAATCTGAAAAGAAGCAACATGAAAAAGAAGTTCAGCTATATGACGGGAGACCTGCGGCGCCTTGCGGGGTTCTTACTAATCACCCTTGCGCTCGGCTCCTGCCGGAAATTCCTGACCCTGCAGCCGGTGGATTATGTCTCCGATGAGGTGACGATCGTAGATGCCAGCTCCGCGCAGACGGCCGTCAGAGGCGTATACAGGGCTCTTGCCAATGACAACTACTATGGCAGTCTCTTCCAATCCTTCGGTTATCTCTCCGGAGATAATGTGCAATGGACGGGCTCTCAATCCATCATCCAGCAGTTCATCACCCATACGCTGTCCGCCGATAACGGTAACCTGGCCAGTGTATGGACGGGTATTTATGCAACGATCAACCAGGCCAACCATGTGATCGGCAAAGTGCCGGCTGTCAGGGACGCCACGCTGACGCAGGCCCTGAAGGACCAGCTGACCGGGGAGGCGTATTTTATAAGAGGCCTTGCCTACTTCGACCTGGCGCGCACCTGGGGAGGCGTTCCCCTGGCGCTGACCCCTACGCTGGCCTCTTCCGACAAGAACCATCTCCAGCGCAGCAGCCTGGACCAGACCTATGCGCAGGTATTGAGCGACCTGAATGCCGCCGATAGTCTGCTGCCCCTGCCTTCCGCGTCGGCCACTCCCAATCCTGTCAGGGCTAACCGCCAGACGGTATGGGCATTGAAAGCACGTTACTATCTCTACCGGCAGGCCTGGGCGTTGGCGGAAAGCTATGCCAGCCAGGTGATCGCGGATACAAAGAGCTATAGCTTGCTGACGCCTTACAGTTCCTTCTTTAATCCTGCCAGCGCGGCGGCGACCCGGGAGTCGGTGTTCGAACTTTCCTACAGCAGCACCTATCCAAATGCGCACCGGGGTTACTGGCAGCCTCCTGCCAATGGCGGTACGCGGCAATGGGCGCCAAATGACGCTTTTGTGGCCCTGGTCAACGATCCGGCGATCGGTGGCAACCGCAGTGCACTGGTAGCGAAGACCTCTGCGGGACTTTGGTATGGGAACCTGTACTATCGCAGTCCTGCCACGGACCCGGCCTATGTGATCCGGATCGCCGAACTCTACCTGATCCGGGCGGAAGCCAGGGCCAGGCAAAACAACGACCTGACCGGTGCCTTGAGCGACCTCAATGCGGTGCGCACCAGGGCCGGAGTGGGAGGAAGTCCCGCCACCACGCAGGCCGATATCCTCCTGGCCATCGAAAATGAAAGACGGATAGAATTCGCCTTCGAGCCGCACCGCTGGTATGACCTTGTGCGTACGGGAAGAGCGGGAGACGTGCTCGGTGTGACGGACGCGAATAAATACCTGTTCCCGATACCTGTGTCCCAGGTGGAGCTCGGTAAAGGGAACCTGCCGCAAAACCAGGGATATAACTAAATCAGCTTTATACCAGGATCACTAAATATAGTTTTTGTTATGAGCAAGATCAATGATTCACCGGACGCCCCTGTATGGAGGGGTTATGAGAAAGTACTCTTTCGCCTGCTCTTTATTTATTTCCTCTTGCAGGTCTTCCCTTTGGATTGGAAATTTTACAGGGAGCTTTTTTCCATCGATTGGGGCCATCTTCGCTACGGGGATATTTTTAACCTGGCGCATTATTCACCGGCTTTTTTGGGTGCGCAGCAGACCTATGCCGACTGGGCGCTGATAGCGGGCATCGCCGTGGCGGGCGCTATCGTATGGACCTTTATTTTGCAGGACAGGGCTTCGGATTATAATAAATTATTCTACTGGATAAGGGTGATCGTCCGTTACCGGTTGGCCGTAGCCATCCTCGCATATGGGTTTATCAAACTCTTTCCCGTGCTGGCGCCCGTTCCTTCGCTCAGTAACCTGAATACGAATTACGGGGATTTCACGCGATGGAAACTATTCTCGCTCAGCCTGGGGATCGTGCCTAACTATGAATCCTTTCTCGGGCTCGTGGAGATCGTCGCGGGGATCCTGCTATTATACAGGAAGACGGCGACGGCAGGAGCTTTTATCACCAGCATTTTTTTGGGAAATGTATTCATGTCCAATATTGCGTATGAGGGCGGCGAGCAGGTGTATAGTTTATATCTGATCAGCCTGGCCCTGTTCATCGTCGGCTTTGACCTGCGGAGACTGGCCAGCTTACTGATCTTCCAGATTCCCACACTCCCTAACCGGTGGCATCCGCAGTTCCGGGAAAAATGGCAGAGGCCGGCGCGGCTGGCCCTGAAGGGACTGTTCATCTTCTTCTTTATTTTTTATTATGGGTTCAAGACCCGTTCGGGCTATGAAGCCGGCAGCTATCAATTCCCCGTCACGCCCGGGTTGAAGGACGCCACGGGCCTTTACAATGTCACGGAATTCCGGATCAACGAAGACAGCCTGGGGTATTCGAAGACGGATCCCCGGCGTTGGCAGGATGTCGTATTCGAGAAATGGGCTACGATCAGTATCCGTTCCAACCGTCCTGTAGTCCTGGACTCCACTAATGTAGAGAAGCTCACCGCCGGGGAAGGGGATAAGGACTATGAACTGGAAGGATCGGCCGGGCGGCATTATTATCATTACGAGGTGGATAGTATCAACCAGGTGCTGATCCTGAGGAATAAGAATAAGCATTACCAGGGAGAGACGATCTTGTTGCATTACAGCCGCCCCAGCCCATCGCGGATCGCCCTGTCGGGGGTGGGGCCGGACAGGGATTCCCTGTATGCGGTGCTGGATAGAGTGGATAAGAAATATCTACTGGAAGAGGCGGCCCGCAGGGGCCGGCAGACCGGCCTGAAATTATAATATACCCATTACCATCCTTATAACCTTTTTAAATATTTGCAGCTATGTCTACCATTCCCAAAGCCCTCCCTGCGTGGAAGAACTGGCGGAAGATCGCTTTTCGCGTCGCTTTTATCTTTTTTATTTGTCTTTCCCTGCCGAATAGCGTGGAATGGTATAAGCTGGTCTTGCATATCGACTGGACGAGCCTGCATTATCGGGACCTGTATGACATCGCCCGATTTGGATCGGGGATCAATATATTCGGGAATACCCTGTTCGGCAGCAGTTTGCTGGGCTATGCGAACTGGATCATTACCTTGCTGCTCTCCATCGCGGGAGGGTTGTTGTGGACCCTGATCGTTCGTCGCCGCGGCACGGAGCGTTCCGAATACTATACGCTGTACTATTGGCTACGCGTGGTCGTTCGTTACCGGGCGGGGATCGGGATCATCGGGTTCGGGTTCACCAAGTTATTGCCCGTACAGATGCCTTATCCGGGCCTGGGGTTGCTGAACACGAATTTCGGCGACCTGACGGCACAGAAGATCTTTTGGTTATCCGTTGGCATCGTGCCCTGGTACCAGGTATTCGCTGGGGTGGTAGAGGTTTTGGCGGGCGCTTTATTATTCTTCCGCCGGACGACGACGATCGGGGCCATCCTTTTATTCGGGGCGCTGGGAGATATCGTGTATGTGAATTTCGCCTATGATGGCGGGGTGCATGTCTACAGCAGTTATTTTGTCTTGCTGGCGGGATTTTTATTGGCGGATGATCTGCCCCGGCTGTACCGGTTGTTAGTGTTGGAGAAATATACCGTCCCGTTGAATTTCTATCCTTCCTTTTCCGCGAAGTGGCTGAAGGTTACCCGTATAGGCCTGAAGACGCTGACGATCTCCCTTTTCCTGGGCGTGCTCTTCTATCTGCAGGTCGTGAATTTCCTCTACGATCCCTACAAGCAGCCAGCCGTAGCAGGTCTCAGGACCTTGCGGGGAAGCTACGCCGTCACGGAATTCCGGCTGAACAATAAGGTCATACCCTATTCGCCTCTGGACAGTTTGCGCTGGCAGGAGGCAGAGTTCGAGAAATGGAGCAGCCTGAGCTTTACAGTGAACCGGCCTACGCCCCTGGACCTTTCGAATGGCGGCGGCGATCCGCAGCGTGATATCAACCGGAGCTTCGAGGTGACGGGTGTCGCGGGAGGACGCAGGGTTTTTCACTACTATGCGGATACCCTGAACAAAGTGTTGTACCTGGAAGATAAATACAAGGCCGTTCCCGACCGGCGTAACCGGGCGGCGGGCGTGGGAGGGGATGGCGGTACAGAGACGAACCAAAGGAGCAGGAGAACGTATGATGCCAATGTGGAAAAAGGAGCGGCGCGCCGGAGTTTCGACGATAAATGGATCCCGGCGGCGGCCTGGGCGCATATTGCCGATGAATCCAAACAGATCGATCCCCGGGCCTATTCTGCCAGGAGGGCAAGGGAGTATGTGGAGACGCCCAAATTCGAAAAGAGGAAACGTATGATCCTGCAATACGATACCGGTGGCGACGGCTCGCGGATCATCCTCAGCGGCATCAACGAGAATAAGGATTCCGTATTCATCGTGCTGGACAGGATCAACCGGAATTACGCTTTATCGCAGAGCAGCCTGCAGGCGGGAAATTATTAGGTATGAAAGCGGTGTTATTGATAGGAGCCGTTCTGTGCCTGCTGGCAGGCGGTCTGTGTTTATTGGCTTCCGGTGGGATGGATCGGCCTGTCCGTTTTGGTTTCGGGCATCCTGCGACGAAACAGCAGGTAAAGGTCCTGGACATCTCTATCCGCCCGGACGGGAAGGGGCTGCCCGCAGGGTCGGGCACCAGCCGCTCAGGCCTGCCGGTGTATATGATCAAGTGCGCCGCCTGTCATGGCAGAACAGGGAGGGAAGGCCCTTACGCCCCTTTAGTGGGGATCTTAGGGGATACGACGAAGGCAAAGACCATCGGGAACTACTGGCCCTATGCGACGACCGTTTTCGATTACATCCGGAGAGCTATGCCTTATAATGCGCCCGGTTCTTTGAGCGCGGAGGAAGTATATGGGCTGACCGCTTATTTATTACAGGCGAACCGGATCATCGATTCGAATACCCTGATCAATGCCGTGAGCCTGCCGAAAGTGGTAATGCCGGCCATGAAGTTCTTTGTGCCGGACGACCGGCGGGGCGGACCGGAAGTAAGATAAGCGGTAGTGCCGGAAGAAATAACAGACAAACGATGGAGGAAAAAAAGACCAGCGATAAAAAGAAGATCAGCCGTCGTCGCTTGTTGGCCGGGGCTGCCAGCGCCGCGACGATCGCGCTTTTCAGAACGGTATCCGGGCAGACGATCCATGCGGCAGTGCCCGCTAATCCCGCTCAGGCTGTCCCTTTGAATGTGCCCGATCCCACCAAAAGGCCGGGACCACCGCCGGGAACCCTGGGGAAAAGATCCCCTTTCGAACATCCTGTCAAAAAGCCTTCCGATATTTCATCCCGTACCCCTTTGCAGGACCTGTACGGGACGATCACTCCTTCCGACCTGCATTTCGAAAGGCATCATGCGGGCGTACCCCTGATCGATCCGGCCCGGTACGAACTATTGATCCATGGCATGGTGGACAAGCCGATGGTCTTCACGCTTTCCGATCTGAAGCGCTTCCCGGCCGTATCCAGGATCTACTTTATCGAATGTTCCGGGAATTTCAGGACGGGAAAAGAAACGATGACGCCGCAGGACATCTGCGGATTGACCAGCCAGAGTGAATGGACGGGCGTCATGCTGTCGACCTTGTTCCGGGAATTGGACATCAGCCCGAAGGCTAGCTGGTTCCTTGCCGAAGGTTCCGATGCGGCCGTCATGACAAGAAGCATACCGCTGCAAAAGGCATGGGAGGATGCCATGATCGTCTATGCGCAGAATGGCGAAGCGATCCGTCCTGAGCAGGGATACCCTGCCCGGTTGTTATTACCCGGCTGGGAAGGCAATACCTCCATTAAATGGATCCGCAGGATCGAACTGACGGACCGGCCTTTTATGACGCGGGAAGAGACCTCGAAATATACGGAGCCGGTAAGGAATGGTAAGATCCGTCAATTCAGCTTTGAGATGGATGCCCGGTCGATCATCACTTTCCCGGCTTACCCCGTTCAATTGGAGAGGGGATGGGTAGAGATCAGGGGTATTGCATGGAGCGGCCGCGGGAAGATCACGAAGGTGGAGGTCAGCGTAGATGCAGGGAAGAGCTGGCATCCCGCCAGGCTGCAGGAGCCTGTCCTGGATAAAGCGCATACCTGTTTCCGTTGGCTGTGGCAATGGAAGGGGGAGGAGACGGAGATCCTGAGCCGGGCCCTGGATGAGACGGGATATACGCAGCCGACCCTGGGCCAGCTGATAGCTGCCCGGGGAGAAGATATGGGGGGCTATCACCTGAACCCTGTTACGGCCTGGAGGATCAAAAGAGATGGAACGGTATTATTTCGCCCTGAAAAGTGGAAATAGGGTAAATTTGCGGGCACCGGATCCCGGTATGCCGGGCCTTCGGAGCACTGTATAAGAAAAAAATATTTACCCATGCAAAGCAGGAGCGGGGAACAGCGGGATTTTGATGCGGTCGTTGTTGGCGCCGGCCCCAATGGGCTGGCGGCGGCGATCACTTTACAACGGGAAGGCCTGTCCGTACTCCTGGTGGAAGGAAAGCCAACGGTCGGCGGCGGTATGCGGTCCGCGGAGCTGACCTTGCCGGGGTTCACGCATGATATCTGTTCGGCCATACATCCGCTGGCGGTAGGCTCTCCTTTTTTTACGACGCTGCCGCTGGCAGAGCATGGGTTGGAATTCATTTATCCTCCCGTCGCGGCGGCCCATCCTTTTGACGGAGGTACTGCTGCCTTACTGAGAGGATCGGTGGAAGAGACGGCGGCGGCCCTGGGAAAAGACAAAGCTGCTTATACGAACCTGATGGGACCCATCGTGAAAGACTGGCCTTTGATCGCCCCGGATCTGCTGGGCCCCTTACGTTTCCCGAAATATCCGATGAAGATGGCAAGGTTTGGCTGGCCCGCATTAAGCGCTGCCACCGTATTGGCCAAACGGTTCCGCACCCCGGAGGCCCGCGGGCTATTTGCAGGTGTGGCGGCCCATTCCATACAACCTTTATCCAACCTCGCCACTTCCGCGTTCGGATTGGTGCTGATGGCCGCAGGCCACGGAAAGGGGTGGCCTTTGCCGAAGGGCGGATCGATGGCGATCGCCGATGCGCTGGCCTCTTATTTTGTTTCCCTGGGAGGAAAGATCGAGACTAATTTTTATGTGAAAGCGCTGGACCAGCTGCCTTCTTCCCGTGCGGTACTGTTGGACCTGACGCCAAGGCAACTCTTGCAGCTGGGTGGCCACCGGTGGTCATCACTCTACCAGTGGCAGCTGGAACGGTATCGCTATGGGATGGGGATCTTTAAAGTAGATTGGGCCCTGGATGGCCGCATCCCTTTTACGGCCACCGGTTGTATGCAGGCGGGGACCGTGCATATCGGGAATACCCTGGAAGAGATCGCCGCTTCGGAACAAGCGACCTGGGATGGCGGACACGCCGAAAAGCCCTTTGTATTACTGGCGCAGCAAAGCGCCTTCGACGCGACCAGGGCGCCTGCCGGCAAGCATACGGCCTGGGGCTATTGTCATGTACCCAACGGATCGACGAAGGATATGACGGCCGCTATCGAAGCCCAGGTGGAACGCTTCGCCCCCGGCTTCAGGGACCGGATCCTGGCCCGGCATGTGATGAATACGGCCCAACTGGAGGAATACGATGCTAATTATATAGGAGGCGATATCAACGGCGGAGTGATCGATATCCGTCAGCTCTTTACCCGGCCCGCTTTACGTAGTTCCCCCTACCGGACCTCCGAAAAGGGGATCTATATCTGCTCATCCTCCACTCCTCCCGGGGGAGGCGTCCACGGCATGTGCGGATATCATGCGGCCAGAAAGGCTTTGAAGGACATTTTCGGATCATAAAAGGGACAAATGGTCCCTTTAGATTACGCCCTCAACAGGGCAGGATGACCTTTGAGAGGACGCGAATGACCACTAGGGTTATACCCTGAGACTTTATGTAAAGTTTTTATTAAGGAAACGAAAAAAAATTGTTAACTGTAGTGTGGTTGCAGTGAGTAATAGGACATTTGTTATAGGTATTCTGCCCCCTCCTCCCTGATCAAGGTGAAATCTCCGGTTAGTAGCAGTGTATAAGCAATAACGATTTTTCAAGCCCTGGCTTGCCTTTTAAACCTGTCTTACTATGACTATGATCACAAAGAGAAGGGATGTCGCCATTCTGCAGGACATCCGTCAGTTCATCGAACAGAACTTTCACAAAGAAATCCCCATCGGATCGATCGTTAAACAATTCAACCTGAACCGCACCAAGTTGCAGGAGGGTTTTCGCCAATTCTATGATCTGCCGATCCATGCGTTCATCCATCGATTGCGGATGGAAAAAGCCAAAGATTTGTTAAGGAGTACGGATGATTCCGTGAAGTCCATCGCCCTGGAGACAGGGTATAAGAGCACCAGTAGTTTTATTCGCGCTTTCAGGCAGGAGTATGGCATTGCGCCGACGGAGTTCCGAAAGCAGGCCGGTGAATAGCGCGCTTTTTGTGTGTGGGTTTAGTCGATACCTTGTAGTTTCTCTACGTATAAACCCTCATAAAAACAGACCCTGCCGGACTACAAAAGCTGCGGATATGTCAATAGGATAATTTGGATGGTGGAAGCAGGGGGATGTATCTTGCATATAGTTAAATATTAACCTTATCCTTATTTCTATCATGAGAAATCCACAGAATCAACGATGTCGCCATTATCATGTATTCCACTGCTCTCTACGTATATATCACCACGCATCTGATTGAACTTTACTAAGCCTAACCATTTTAAGTAACCAAATCTGACCATTCTTTTCCAAAGCCGTCTGTTGCATTATAAGGAGCTATTAACAGAATATTGCCTCCATATGATGTTATTGATAAGGAAACCGGCAGGGAGGGAAATGTATAAGTAAATACTTAATTTAGGTAACACCCCACACCCAAGGCTTTAAGGTAGCAGGTAAAACTTTTAAGTTTTAAATCGAATCTATGCAGTTACATGGAACGATGGAGCTATGTCCGTATGACATGAAATGTATTGAACAAGCTGTGACTTATGTTGAACAGCATTATAATGACAGGATCTCCATTGAGAATTTATCGATGGAAGTGGGGTTGAGCATCCGAAAGCTCCAGGCAGGATTGAAAGTGAGGGCCGGATGCACGTTGCACGAGTATCTTTTACAAGTGCGCATTACCAATGCGAAACGGATGCTGCTGGACACCTGCCTGCCGCTGAAAGCTATTTCTAAAGCCGTTGGATTCCGTACGGCCAGTCACTTTGGAGAGGTGTTTAAGAGTATTGCCGGTATGACGCCGAATGAGTTCAGGTACTCGGCAACGAATATATAACGGATATGAAGAGTTGATAAACTATGATAGGAGATCGTTGATGATTTTATTTCGATATAAATGAACTTGATTCCGATATACGAGCCTTGTATTTTGCATTAGAATTAGACGCTTAATATTTCTTTATGAAAAAGAAAAACATTGTCGAAATTATCTCCGCTCTTTTTATTTTGTTATTTATGTATACGGCACTTAATAAGCTCTATGAACCAGGTAGGTTCAGGTGGGTTTTGAATAATTCTCCCCTTATTAAGGATTTTGCTGGGTTTGTAACATATGCAGTGCCTATAGCTGAATTAACGCTGGCTACTCTATTGTTCTTCCCTAAGAGTCGGAAAATCGGATTATACGGTTCACTGGGAATAATGACGGTTTTTACTCTTTATATTGGGTATATGATAGCTTTTACTCCAAATTTGCCGTGTTCATGTGGTGGAGTATTGCAACAGATGACATGGACACAGCATCTGTTATTTAATATGTTCTTTACATTGCTCGCATTGATGGCAATTCTATTTCAAAGAAGGATTCCTGTTCAGGGATATGCGGCTACGGCAGCACCGAGGTATACCTGATTTATCACCAAAATGGCTTTTAAGATATTGTTGTTCAACAAGCCTGTCTTAGTTGCAAATAAGCGGGCAAAGCGACCGTTTGCTTTCGCTAATCAATGGCAAACAAGGGGATAGCCGAAAACCCAATAGAGTAGGCAAAACCATAATCATTTAAAATTTCCTTTTATGAAAAAGTATCTTTTAGGCTCTTCCGCCTTAGTGCTGGCTATTGGATTTAGCTCTTTTACTGCGCTTCAGACGAATACAAAGTATCAGTATAATGGGGCTCAGACTGCAGCAGAACGTGTAAAAGCTGCCAATTATACTAAAAACAATTCCCTGACTTGCAGTGGTTCTAGTAATGAATGTGGTGTAATTCTCAATCAAGATTCAGGCACGAACCCTAATTTCACCGGTGTTACTTTCGACCCAACTACTGGCTTTCCAACTGTGAGCGGCCATGTAGTATCTAATATTGAAAAGGATTAATACAGTAATTGACTTTTGATGTCAATAAAAATAACGAGGAGAAGATGTTTCATCTTCTCCTCGTTATTTTGTATACTTTAATTTTTAATTAATTTTGTTGAATAGCAGTCGATTGGATAACGTTGTCAGGGATTGGCAATGCATACCTAGGGTCATTGGGAGGCAAAGTATATAGTTGTCCCTTAATAATTCGTTTTAAGGTGATATTTGCTCCTTCTTTGTTTAATCGTTTGATGTCTATAAATCTAAGTTCCCTATATATTAGTTCCTTCCTTCTTTCTACCAAAATTTGATTTAGCGCATCGGAGCTGCTTCCTGCAATAAATGGGATAAATGTCCCAGTTTTCCATCTGTTAACTAACAAGCTGTTCAACTTGTCCATGGCGCCATTCGTATCTCCTGTTCTTGCCAGGCATTCCGCTATAATAAGATACATTTCATCTGTAGCAATTCCGTTATAATTTAGCGAGGATGAATTGCCATCATAACTGCCTGTAAAATAATAAGTATTATCCCCATTATTTTTAAAAAAAACAACCTTTCTAAGATCATTATCTGCATAAGATTTATATAATGTGGTATCGATTCTGCCATAGGCCTTTTTAATATTAAAATTGGAGCTATAGCAAACTGAATGTAAAATATCTTCGGGGTTTGAAAATTCTAGAGGACTAAAAGGATAGGTGTTTCCAAGATAATTAAGATTGTTATAATCATATAATGTACCGCTAATTTGCAAGCAGGAATCTGCGTATTTTTTTGCTTCATTATATTTCCTCATCGATAGATAAGTTCGGGCTAATAACCCATAAGCAGCCGGCTTTGATGGACGATAAATAAATAGAGGATGATTTGGTAATAGCGGAATGGATTTGTTTAAATCTGAAATGATTTGATTGTAAGATTCTTTCAGGCTGGCCCTTACAGATGGAATGTTAAAATTTGAAGTGAGACGTAAGGGAATCCCTTGGTCGGTTGTTTCAGTAGTACTGTCGTATGCTTTTGCCCAAGTTTGTACAATTTCTAAAAATGATTTTGATCTAAATACCAGTGCCTGCCCCATACAATTATCCCAATCAGCGGAATTAGTAGCTTCCCTGGTAATATTGCCAATATTCTCTAATACAATATTGGCGTAATATATGACGTTGTATTCCCTTTGCCAATCGGAGGGAGACATGCCTGTAAATATCCCTGACCCCCAAATATAAGCACTTCTCATTCTGTCAGCGGATAGGGCTAAATAGTCATTATCCTTTATATAATAGTTGTCGCTGGCAATTTCATCTGCCTGCGTACATTGTGTATTCATATATGGGTAGTAATCTAGGATCTTTTGCAAGTCCTGAACATTATTGGGTACAACTAATTTAGCATCTGGTTTTGCATCCAGGTATTTTTTACAAGAGAAGGATGAGAATGTTATAAAAAAAACGCCTGATATTTTAAATATATATAGTAGCCCTTTCATGGAAAAAAGTATTAAGTTAAGATTGCATTTAGCTTTGTTATCTGCACTAAAGGTTTAAAAATTAGCTCTCACACCTATCGCATAGCTCTTTCCTAAAACAGGAGTGTTCGCAAAATCAGGGTCGATGCCATCTTTATTGGCTTTCCATATTATTCCTAGATTGCTTGCGTTAATATATAGCTGTAGATGATGTATATGGCTCTTTCCCCATAAAGCCTTGTCAATATCATAGCTTAAGTTTATATAGCGAATTTTAATATTATCTGCCTTGTCCAGTAGCACTTCCGAATAGTTATAAAGCAGGTCCCTGTAATTATCGGCTGGATAGATCATCGATGGTACATTGGTTGTTTTCTCATCTCCTGTTTTTTTCCAGCGATTTGAGTAATCGGATGTGCCGTTAACAGCTCCATTGTTAAAAAGTGAATAATAGTTGACAGAAGGCTTTAAGAAATAGTACCCCAAACTGTAACTAATATTTGCAATCAACGTGACGCCTTTAAAAGAGAACGAGTTAATTAGTGACCCAAAAATTGTAGGTAAAGATGGCTTATAAATAAGGTCTTCCTTACGTGACGCCTGAGTTATGGAATAGTAATCTGTGCTTATTTGTTTATTGAAATATCCCTGGGGATTGCCCTTCGCATCCAACCCGGCCCACTTATATACTGCAATACTGTATAAAGGGCGTCCAGCAATAGCAATGTTAGAATATCCGTTGCCGACAAAACTGGCTGCCCGAATATTGCTATCGACATAATATTGAGTTACCTTATTAGTGGAATAGTTGAATAATAGGGTGCTATTCCATTTGAAATTGCCTTCAATATTTTTGCTGGTTAAAGTGATATCGATTCCCTTTCCTTGGAAGTTTGCAACATTTTTCGTAATAGTTGGCAGGCCGTTTAATCCGGTGGTTGGATCTATAGGTACCGCACCATATAAATTTTTACCAGATTTAATGTATGCATCAATTGTTCCAGTTAATATTTGCTTTTTTAATTGAAAATCGATTCCTATGTTAGTTGTAGCTACGGTTTCCCATTTCAAGTCAGGGTTTGGAAATTGGCTTACATATGCATTGGAGAGTGGAGAAGGGCCAAATGGACTATTAATTTGTAAAGTTGTTACTGCGGATCTCGAAGGATCTGTATTGCCGCTAAAACCATAAGTGGCCCTTATTTTAAGATAAGGGAGTAGAGAGGAAGTATAAAATGCTTCCCTGAAAATATCCCAGCTACCCCCTACTGACCATAAGGGATTCCATTTGTTATTTGTATTTACACCAAATAAGTTTGATGCGTCTCTGCGACC
>Ga0307517_10004956_pt1 | contig 20279 bp, 29 predicted proteins | sample 23_EM_MG_FD_194515 | JGI IMG/M metagenome (GOLD analysis project Ga0307517, IMG submission 194515) | Populus trichocarpa ectomycorrhiza microbial communities from riparian zone in the Pacific Northwest, United States - 23_EM | ecosystem: Host-associated > Plants > Roots > Unclassified | place...
CCCCCGTCTCTTCTCCGATATCAGAGGGAAGAGAGGTCCGGAAATGGACGGGGTATACCAGTTGGACCGCTCGGGCTCGTCAGCGCGAAATCGGCATGGCGGACTTTAACGGTGAGTCTTACAGGAAGCACTGAGGCCTGCATCAGGCGATTCATTCTAGACTCCTATGGCACTGGCTAAGCTGGGATCTAGCCCCGAATTCAGAGGAGGAGGGGGTGCCCGTACTGATCGCGTTTAGGCTCAACTTTGGGCCTGATCTCAGGGGCCCCAATACCTGCCTCTACGATCCGCAGGCCGCATTAACGACCGAACCCTCTCACATCGCCACTAAAGCCACTGGCCAACGGAGCTAGGTATATACCCACATCGGGATAGACTCCAGGGAAGAACATACCCCCTCAGAGGAGGGAGAAGGCATCGTTGGGTGAGCGACAGAAGTCCTTTGGTCCCGATGAATAACCGATAACCGACAATCAATTAGTGTGGGTGGGCATCGAAACAGCAGCCATCTGAATTCCTAGTTGAGGGTGTGTACCCTGGCCGTTAAGACGAATTGCACACTTTTCTCCTACTCGTACCTGACCTACCTCCCAGCGGGACCCGTTTTTTAACGGCGAAGAATCCGTAATATATGACGAGCTCGCCATGATCTTCCGTCACAGCAAAGAACGGGAAGAGGAGCTCTCTACTCAGCCCTTCCGAAGAGACCTAAGCAGAACCGGTCGGTGTCCTTAGTACACACCCCCCCTTACAAACGAAACCCCCCTTCACGCCAAAGAGTAGTGCCCCAGAGAGCCGCCTAAGGCAGTGAGATGGTTCAACAAGTATGGATTGTTTTATCATTATACATCCGCTAGTACACCAAACAAGAAACAATGTCCATGGAAATATCGTGAGGGTTTCAGAAGAGTGAATTAGTCAAGTACAAGTCTATTGCCATTTGTCGTTGAAGAAGCAGGGTAACCACTCATCCAGAGCCATCTGGAACAGCCCGAGCGAAGTGTAGAACGGCTCGGCAGGCTCCGTGAGATACGACCAGAGGTCCTTGACATGGGTCTTTCCTCGGTAGACAACACCAAAGTAAGATCGGTAATCCGGCGCAGTGTGACAACTAGACGACAATATAATGATTAGCAATTCCAAAAGGTATTACGGTGTGGCAGGACGCTTACGCGGGGATCGCAGTAGTACCGATCCTCTTCGGAGCATTCTCTTCGAAGCTAGCGACCGAAAGCGTTCTCCAGGGGTCGATTTGGCCATTCGTGAAGAGAACGTGTGATGGGTTCATGTACCATCCACCGTAAGCATAGTTGAGGGCACCGACGTTAGGCTCAGGGGGGACTGATCCCGCTGGGAAAGTTTCCAGGCACTCTTGTTGGAACCTCGACTGGGTCAAGAATTTTGACTGAATGCTTCGGTTGTTGTTGGGACTATAACCCTGGAAGTAACCTATATACACGCATATGATCAGACCAGGCCATGAACCCACGTTGGGAGGTGGAGAGCGCATACCGAACTCAGTGCAATACTGATATTGCCACGAGAGCCAATCAGCTGCTTCGGTGTCGGGAGGTCCAGCGACGGCGAAAGTGTCAGGGTCTGTCTCAGCGAGACCGATAAGGAAGGAATCCAGGGCAACTGCGGCGCCGAACTGAGCCGCCAAACCCTCAGTGTAAGCAGGAATGGTTCCGTTCCTTGTCTCCATGGAATCGCAGAACGTCAAGATCGGAGCGAGTCCGTTTACCTGTCAATGGCAGATTAAAAGGTATGCTTCCGTCTCTATGGGGGTGAGCATACCTGGTAGTGGCCCAGGGGATCCATCAAATAGTGGGCCAGTGTGGGTATGGGGAACTGGTCAACCTCCTGAAGATAGCCCGCTTCGTCGAGTACTTGTGTATTTCCTCCGGGTCCACTGAACTCGGCGGTTATAATGCGAACCTTGAGGTCGTAGATCTCCTGAACACTCCCGCTGGTGAACACATCATCAATGTATTTCGTGACGGCGACCCAGTCATTGGAACAGTTCCTAGGGAGAGCGCGTTCTGCTGCTTGCCAGTAACTTGACATGTCGATTTGAGCCTCGACAGGAGCGGAGGAGGCCCACGAAGCATAGATGGTCTCCGGGTATCTGACACGAAGGTAGGCAGCACGGATGCCAGGATAAGAACCCCCGATGACGATCCAGGGGGTGCTGGATGGGTGGGGTCGATATGAAGTCGTGTAGTGGTCGGGGTGAGGGAAAGAGAAGCTTTTTGCGAAGTAGATAACGTCTTCTAAGGCCTGCCAGACCGTGTGGAATTGCCATTGCTCTTTTGTCGTGTTAAGGCTAACGGGGAAAGGCAATGACTCTCCGTAGTATCTGAGTGCGTGTACGTAAGCATTTGACCCTCAGTACGGTATGAGGGTGAATTCTCACCTGTGTTCCCAAACAACGGCGACCCCATTATACCGCTTAGCCAGCCTCATGACAGCCGTGTGGGCGAAATCGCCGTCGTACTACCGCCCCCCGGGTTTCAGCACAGATGTGACAATCGATCATCGATTATCACGACTCACCTCAAGTGCCGCCCCAAAACCTTGGGCGTTGGATTCTCCGATGTCCTCAACTATCCAGGGCTGGTGTGAGCGGTGTACAACGAAATAGCTGGGTGTGCGTGGGTCACGCACGGAATACGGGACCGCCGGGCTTGTACCACGTCGCATTGTACCAGTACCTGTTCCCGAAGTACCCCTGGTAGTTACCCGTATGATCGATGGGGAGCTGGGTGGAAAGGAATGAGCCACCAAGGATCTCAATATCTCAATGGGTATCCAACGGCATAGGACGCACCGTAGCCCACTGAGTCGGAACATCACGCTTCACTGGTGGAAAATCCCTCTTCCTATACAACATCCTCCTCCTTTTCTCCATCAGATATTCCTTGCTCGATGCTCGCAGCGCATCTACTGCGAGCGCAAGGAGGCACACCAAGGCGAGTGCCGCCTTAAGATTCGACAACATCGGGGGGTCGTGAGATCGTGAGGCTCAGGGGAGGGCCTTTGGGTGAGGGAAGTTACTGATTACCAGCGGACATCCGATTCTTTATAAGGAGTGGCATCGCGGATCGTGCACGAGAAAATGCTATCCGGAGCGTGAACGGATCTATGATAACCGCCCAATATTGCGTATAGCCTCCTTTGCGACATGAGCGGGCTTGGCGTTGACCGGCGCTGCCAAGGCGAGACCAACCGGCACTAGCATGCAGACTTGTCTCCACCCAAATTCTCTGATACCGATGATGCCCCAATACCGGAGGATACCCCCGCTCGGTGGAAGGACGACACTTGTTTAACCACCAGAAAATCTGGAGTGGGGCCTGATTCTGCGACCCGAGACGACCAACAGCGGTGCGCTGTGGCGGCGCTGTGCAGTACAGCGGGCGCGAAGGCTAGATCTCGTCCGGTCGACCCCCATGATCCGGGCGCTGGGTGATTAGTGTGACAGCGGGCAGAGAAGATCGTTTTCGGGATCGCCGTCGACGGTACTTGGCGAAACCCCTCACCTATTATTCTGGCCTGGCGTTCAATTCCGATGCGGCGCACACCGATAAGCATAGTGTTGTTGATCAGATCAGATCGGTATATCCAACCCGACACATCTCGATCAGGGCACAGGCTGGCAAGAAATAAACAAGAACAGTGGTCATCACTATTTTCATAAAGGGGCGTTATCAACAAGAAGGGGGATATGCGTTCGTGAAAAGCACCCTCGGAAGGAGAAAGGACACCGTAGGTCCCAAATATCAAGCGGAAGTAGGTTTTTCCTTGTCTCCCACCAGACCTTGGTCTGACTGGTCAACGTGCGAAGGAATAGAAGCGGTATTGTGGGAGGCTGGGGGAGGCGATGGAGTCTGTAACCTTGAACTTGGGGGTTGCTGGTTCGGATCGAAGTGTGCATGGAGCGCGGGTGTTCGTTTGGGAGACGTTGTTATGGGGTCGGACTTCTCAGACTCCGGTGATGAGTATAGTACAGGTTGTTCCGCCGAAGAGCTGGATGAGGAGGGGAATGAGATGGAGGGGGTACCATGTGGAAGGGTGTCGCGAGGCGGGGCGCTCAATAACGTGGACGCTGTGGGTTCAGAAGGTTTTCCCGTCCTCTGCCCGAAGTACTTGCGGCTGAGGTCGAGCTTCTCCGGGTCTTTCTCCTCCCCAGGTTGTCGCGGTTCCTCGTTTATCGACTGTGACGTCAAGCCGCTGACTTCACTTCCATGTCGGTTTCGAATGTGGCTGCGATCGTGGGCCTCGGAGAGTGCAGTGCGCCTCCTGTTCCTGATGATCGTCCCGACCGCCCCGAATATACCTCTCAGCGAATCGATGCCGGGTTGTTCCGTCTTCTCGACAATTACTTCTTCGTCATCTGTGTCACTAGAGTCGTTCTCTGCCAGCGTAGCGTCCCACACTTGGCTTGCACCAGATTCAATGTCTGTGGCAGAATGGGAAACACCAAGCGGCATGGTTGCCGGTGCTTGACTTCGCGAACTCATAGTTCGGCGACGGCGTCGGGGTGATGACAGGGCGGAGGAGCGGGATTTGGGTTCCAAGTCTCGTGAAGCTTTCGGGGCTGGCTCTTGCTTCGCGACTTCGAGCAATAAGGTCGTATGTTCGTCGACCTTATGAAAAAAGTGTTAGTAAGGCTGTGATGGACATCGACCAGACCACTTACATTGGTCAACTTCCGGGGGTCCACCTTAGACATTTGAAGAATAGTGATCCCGGTGCAGATCACCAAAAAGGCAAGGACAACCGTTATGATTGTCCTCGCGGAAGCCTTTAGACCTTGATAAAGAATGACGGATGTCACCAATGTGCAGAACGTAACTAAAAGGCTGTCAATAATTGGGACAGTGTGTGGATATACAAGGCTCACATGTAACGTAGTATGTTGGTGTGACTACGACCTGATTATTAGATGAATGGACTACAGTGTGATAGGACAAAACTGACCCATAGCTAATGGAGAAGCATCAGAATCTGGAAGAGGATAATGAGAGGAACCGTACCGGTGTTAAATAGCGCAAGAGCAACATTCAGATAATATATTTCCGTGACTGGGTACCTTTAGCACCTTGTCCGAAGAGAACGGAGACATACTCACGCAGTGTGATCACCACGAAGGCGATCAAGAAATAGATAAACCAGTTCTTAAACTACAACGAACAATCAACGCCTGCAGCGCGGTGAGTCTGGTATAGGTAAGCTCACCTGATTGTCACCCCTGATAGAGGTAAGGATACAAGCACCGAGACCTTGGATACAACTGACACTGAGACCACCGATCAAACTGCAAACCCCGATGTGCGGTAACATGGACTTGTGTCCATACTTCGGAGCTACCCAGACGGCCAAAACAATAGAAGATACAATCGCAACCGACCCCCAGGACAGGAACCCAGGTGAGAGGAACAACCTCTTGAAATCCGCGATATTCGTAACGCTCTGTTCTTCTGGAGCGTTCAGAGCTAGGATGGACGCCCCGAGGATACATTGAATAGACCCGATCCATCCAAAGAGAGACAGTTTCTCTTTGAGGACGACGTGGGACAGAATAGCGGATATCACGACAGATAATGCGCCCATGGGGGTCTGTGCGGGAATAAGGCTTTCGCGCTACTGCTTTGAAAACAAGAAATGGACGTACAACCACGATGGCTTCCACGAATGCGTAAGCCGCGAAGTTACATATTTCCCCTGGATGAGCGTGAGTACACCGTCTCACTCCCAAGCTGCGGAAAAAACGCACCAAGGATCATTATAATCATCCCCGTCCACCACATAACCTAGAGTCCCTCTATCAGCGCAAAGAGACGGTGCCCTTACGCAGAACCCACGGATTTGAGATAGTCTAGCCCTTCGCCAGCCACTTTCCCCTTCTGAGAGCTCAGCAGACCCTTCTTCTTGAACACGAACGAGGCACCAATGAGCACTCCAGAGCCAACGGCTAAAATGATTCCAATCCTGCCGTAAAAGATAAGCACATCCTTCCCGCTCTCCCATGGTTCGAGCAGCTACCCACGGGCGATATTCTGGCGGTTGCGCAGGGCTTGAGCTTTCAGACATGGCGTAACGAAAGTGAGGTGGAGAGAATGGACTATTGTGGAGCTCTGGGGGGATGACGGTCGATGGGTATACACCAATGGGTGGGGCTGATAGCTGGAGCTACGTCTTCCTCCACGGCTGACGACCGTATGGACTCCGCTGGGTCGGTGTCCCGACGCTGGGGTTCGAGGGGGTCCGTATACGAGGGAGGTAGGTGCTCGCGAGCGAAAACTTTCGCCAGCTGGTCAGAAGCGGCTATGGCCGTCAAGAATGTCCCGATAGCACGGAAAGAGAGCTCCAATAAGCACCTTCCATAAATGGCAATTGAAACAGAGTCCCTGGGGTCCACCACGCGGGACGTGAGATGGGGTGATAGTGATAAGCACGTAAGTTGGGATCAGCGCAGCAGCTAAGTACAACGAGCACGGCACAGACGGCGTTAACAAAGTAACTACAAAGCGTGGTGGGCTGTGCTAAATCAGATCGCAACCTTCTCCAGTTCCGCTAAATGCACGGCTGCGAGCCAAGCCAAGATGATCTCGACTCGTGGCCCATGCAGTGGAATGCTAATAGACAACCCCTTCTTCTTCTTTCCCGCTACAGATTCTTCCTGCTCCATCTCGACCCGTTCCCTCTGTCTCTTCGCGACTGGTTGAAGAAGGATGCGCAAGCAGTCCAATGACTGCATCAACGCGACGTTATCCGGCATGTACGACATGGTCCCGCTCGTGGTAGGCGTCAGCGCGGGCGAGGGGACCCTGGACGATGAAGCGCCCGTGGGATTACAGACACTAGACGCGGATGGACTGTAATCCGAGATGGAGAACGAAGGCAACGGCTGCGAGTGCTCGTCTCCGACATCAACTGCTTCCGGTTCGACTTCTCTATCTTTCCCGTTCGATTTGAAGCTCCCAGATGGCATAAGACGTTTCCTAGAACAAGAATTGGGCTGTAAACCGATGGCCCATCCGCTCGCAAGTCGCTCCAGGATCTCGGCAAATTCTGCCTGGGCCATCGACCTTGGAGGAAGGAAGACCGGGTAGCCCTCGAGTCCGTCCACAATCATCGTCGTCCTCGAGAATGTGGGTAGCAGTGTAGTAAAATCTCCCATGATTATTAGGCACAATAAGCGGCTGAAGTACGCCTCGACCAAAAGTGGATGGTATGTGGTGATAGAAGCGGGGAACTCGGGAATGACGAAGTTCTTCGGGGGGGACGACTTCTGGCTGTGATGTCCGCTCTTGAGCGACTCGAACAACAAAAACGCATATTCGGTACGTTGCACCAAGTCCCCTTCGACAAGCCCTGGGTAAGGTGACCCTTCGACAGTATCGAAATGAGACAGAAACTTCTCATGGTCGCGGAAACTCTTCTTGACCAGGCTGAGAATCGTCTCTTTGAACGTGGCATCGGTGAGTACTTCCCGGTAGGCATCCAGCTTCGGCCCGTCCTTCCTGCCAAGGGGCCCGTCTGGATTGCCGATCTCGGTTCCACCAAATCGCCCTCCTTCGACGTAGCAGAGTCGCAGGTCGGTTCCATCAGGAGTGGTGTTCTTTTGCACACCTTCTAGCTTGAGCATAGCGGCCTCGACGAGGAAGATGGCGTGTTGGAGATATGCGGTACCTCGGAAAAATAAACATTGAGATTCAATCGGCTCTGCAGCATCGGGAAGGACCGATGGGTGAAGTATGAGTTGGTCTCCTTCCGATCCATCATAATTTGAGGGTAGGTCGGACACAGCACCATCTTGCTTCCCAAGTTCGCCTTTTCCCTTCTTCTTCTTTCCTCCTTTGCCTCTAGAGGGCTCATGCGCAACACTCCCGGCGCTGTTATGAAGTGACTTGGCTTTGCGACGTGCGCGAGCCTCACGTAAAGCGTGAGTGAAGTCCTTCGTTGCCATAGAGTACTCGTCCCGGAAGCAATGGACGATTCCCCGAGTACGTAAATATTCCAGTCGGTGGGGATATTGAGCGATGAGGTTATCCAAAACTTCGGTATTAGTGGATTCAGCCAGCTGCCTAAAGTGCTGTCAGCTACTTCCATGCATACGGGCCCAGGGACAACGAGCTCACCGGGAGGGTATCTTCTCGTGGAAGAAGTGCACGTATTTCGCATCCGCATCGTTGGGGTCATACTTGAGGACTCGTTCGGCAATATCATCGAAGACGCTCCCCCCTTGCATCACCATGACGCTCGAAGCAATCTCGTCCGCCGCGTATGCAGCCGCAAGTTTTTGAACAGCCAACACTCTGAGTCGGTGGATCCGCGTAGCAGACATCGTTACATTCCTTCCACTGTGACAATTATCACCGAGGGGATTGAATCCCTGCGTGGATCCCCAGGGAGAATTCCCCAACCCCCCACTTCCGTTACGAAGAGACCCCAAGGCGACGGCTGACAGTCCAGACGATGCGCGAACGGAAAGCTCGGACGCTTCGTCTATCAACCTGCGTATCAACGCGACAGACCGGAACACACCCGGATCTACCGGAGGCGGACTGGCCTTTCCCGGAGCAGGTGACGGGAACGGATTCGCGTTAGTGTTCTGCGAAAAGGAGCCGAAGGTCATCCGAGGGGAATCGGGTGGGGTGTGGTCGCTTAAGCTGGCAAATCCACGATCGCGAGGTTTGGGAGCAGGTAATCCACGCAACTCGCGTTGCGGTGGTGAATAAGGAACGTCAGGCGCAGAGAGCATGCCTGGGTCCATGTTTAGAACGAGTAGAGACTCGAGGAGTTCGGGGGGGAGTTGTAACCATGGTCCCTAGATAACATCTAAAACTTCAGTACCCGCTACACCCGACCAAAGAGGAACACGAACATGAAAGGAGCTGATGTACTTCCAGTGTTTATTCCTACTGATATGCAAGGGCGGGGGCTGATTCTCCTCGGCGGTGGGGGGTGGTGGAGTAGGGGTGGCGGCGTCCTTTGCCTTGTTAGATTTCTTCGCCTTCTTCTTTTTCTTCTTCTTTGCCGCAGTCGAAGTGGATGGGGCCGCCGCCGCCGTCGTCGTGTCGTCCTCGGCGAGTGGTGGGGATGGCGGGGGTGTCAGGATCTGGACTGGCTCTGCAGCCGTGCAGGAATCCGTGTCCGAGGTCGAAGCCATGGGCTGGGAGGGTGAGGGACCTCAGTAAAGTGAACAGTGGACAAATTTGGACGTCGGCTCAAGCGCTTCATCCTCTCTGTTGCTCGACCCTTGCCCACCATGCATCTCATGTACACTCTGAATGAGAACGGCGACAGAGTCTACACACTCAAGGTACCTGCCAAATTCTCCTTTCTGTTGCTCGGACTCACCGTTCTGTCTCAGAAAGTAACGACGGCGGGCAAGGTGACAAAATCTGCACATCCAGGTCCGCTCAATCCAACCCTTCCTTCATACTGTCCGAGCTTAAAGATGATCTCCTCGCGCTCCGTAGCTCGATTCTCTCCGGACGATAAATTTTCTCGTCACCGAGTCACTATCAAGAAGAGGCATGGCATCCTTCTCACCCAACAGCCCGCAAAACCTTGCTAGTGCGTCTCAGACCACGAAGGGTCTTTAATACGCTTCCTGTTGCTATGTACAACCTCCCGCAACAAAGTTGGTACATGTTCACAAACAACGACCGTCTGAAATGTGTGGATGTGTCCTATACCGAACCATGTATCACAAAGCCGGATTAAAACGAGATGACGTGAGACCAAGCGAAGATGTGCCTTGAGAGCAGGATCTAACAAGGCAAACATCGTCAAGATATGATAATAAAATGCAGGTATCGTCGTTGAGAAGGGAGAGGGGCTGGCAATGAGAGAGAAAGAGAGAGACAAAATCAGTCCGTCGTGGATTCGCTAGTGGAAACAATGCTATGATGGAAAAGAAAGGAGAAGATCGGGTCCTCGATGAATAAAAGTGTCTCGTATACAAAAGGTCAAGGAAGGGCGTTTAAGTTACCAGCCCCCATCAATAAGCGTTGCCGTACCCGCCGGGTTGAGGCGAGGCAGCTCCGGGGGGTAAATATGTCGACCCTCTCGAGTACCGGTTCTGTGGCGGACTCTGCTGGCTTTGCCTCTTTCTTGCGACCCGTCGAACACCATCAGGTCCAGGAACAGGTCCGTTATCCGTCAAACTGATGCCTCTGTTCCTGTGAGCTTGTGACTGTGAGGATGGAGATGGCGTATAGTTCCCTGAATGGTACTCCTCAGGATCTGCAGAGAGTGGGACTCTATCGTATTCTGGCACCATTCGCTGCGAGTTTGAATGGACGAATGGGTTTGTTTCCCCAGCGTTGCGAGAAGGTCGAACGGCACCATTGTTGCCGAGCTCGGTGGATGTAGGTGAGGTATACCTGGGCATGGATGGCGACTGTTCGGGTGTGTCATATCCGTACCGATCATCTAGGGACTGAGGACTGCTGATGAGTCGTTGACGGGAAGAATCTGGTCCTCCCGCATCCTCGCTTGACCTCGAAAGTCGTGATGCCAACATGGGGGACGGGGAAGATCGGTTGACGGAAAGAGGAGCTGGGAGCATCAACAACTGTTGACTGTCGTGCCGAGGTCGAGATCCACTGCCCTGGGTATAGTGTGAAGACTCTAGGGTGGTGGCATCGTAACCACGGGAGTCGCGTTCCGTAGTGGATACCAATGATTGCCTACAAGAATTGGTGTTCCCATGTTTAAGTCACTCATGGCGGTTAGTGATGAACAAACGACACACCTCTTTGGAGAGCTAGAACGAGGGTCATAGTATGAATTCCGTGCCGAAGGTGTCCCACTCTTCCACCTCCTTTCCCTCTCAAACTCAACCCACCTCTTCATCACGATCGCAGAGGAGTCAAACTCTCCCTTCTTGTCACCATGATCCGCGTCCCCGGCAGTCTCTCCTTGGGTCACTCGGGTCTGGCCCCATGAGAAGTCGTCAAAGTGCCAGAACGCGTAAGTGGGCAGGATGCCATTCCAAACCGGTAGTGAAAGGAGATATATCAACATCCAGCCGACGTAGGACAGCTTCCTTGTCGTGATGACAATGAGGAGACCCGGAAGACCCAAAATAATGCCGAGCAGAACGAGCGGGATGGTCGTGTTCGTCCCGCCTGGAATGATGGAAACGATGATCAGGTACAGGGTGAAAGAAATGGCGGCTGGCAAGACGAGCGTTCCGGCCAACTCCATACCGACAACGAACTGCATCGAGAAACAGAACGTCCCACACAAATCGCGAACCAAAATCAATTCGGCGAGATTGTGGACGGTCGAGTTGATCCACCGACGACGCTGTGAGAGGAGGATGCTGAACTTTTCAGGGACAACCGTTTTGCAAACAGCCTGTGGGCAAAAGACGTTCTTTCGCTTTGGGAATGTCTTGAGCATCAGGGTCGTGAGGTATCGATCTTCACCGAGGAGCAGAAGGTTCTTCTTATGAAGGGTATCCACAACGTTCTCCGAATAGTGCTCGACAATGTCCGGATTGGCAAGGATTGGTACCCAGTAGCCCGTATCCCCCTTGGGAGCCTTGATCCTGTACATGCTGAAGCAGCCGGGTAGACAGGTGACGCCACCGAACATCGACTCGAAAGCCTTGACCATGTGGTGGGAAGTGTAATACTCAAAGACTGGAAGGATGGCGTTAGTCTATTCTTGGGCCACAACAAACCTCCGCACCTTGAATCATGGTAACCCAACTCTCTGCCTTATTTGCAATCTTGGTCTCTCCGCACAGTCCCATGATCTCCGGATCGTTCACCATACAAGCCGCCATCCGGGAAAGAGCGTCCGGGAAAACCTTGGTATCCGCATCCACGCATAGCGCCAGCTCGTAGCGATCTGGACTGACGCCGGTAACTCTCCAGACTGAATTGAAAAATTCGTACTCGAAAGTTGTCATCCGCTCATCGAACATGACCTTCTGGAGGAAGGACATGAGGACAATCTGACTGTCGCGCTTTCCTCGGTTCCCGGCCTTCTTCTCCTTGTTGTTCCGCTCCGTCTGGTTGCCAACCTTCTCGACCAAGACCATGGGTACCCGTTGTTGTTTAGATTTCTCGACCGAGTTGTCATCGTAGGAGTAGAATCCGGCATAAACCTTGGCTTCGTTGAGCTGTTTTTCACCGTCGGCGATGGCGACATAGGAATTGGATTCGACTTGATTCGCAGGGATGATGAGTTCCTTCATCATGGTCAAACATATCATTGGAGTTGTCAACGTGTTTCCACCACCGATCACCTGACCGTCCGCGATAACAAGAATGAGTTTATGGCTGTTCGGATAGTCGGTAGTGGCGATCGAGTCAAGCGTCGTCCTCAAGCCGGCTTCGGATTCAGAGTATGCGGTAACAAGACAGATCATGTGGGCCAACGGGAAGCCATAGGGTTCGTAATCGGGACCGGGTTGGGGGACGACGTTGACAAGGGGGAATGGACAGTTACCATCACCGAATCCACCCCGATCTGGAAGCGAGGTTGAGCTCCTGGACGACAGATCGGGAGAGATCAGGCTCTTAGACCCCTTGCCCCCGAGAGAACCGTAGACGCTGGCAGAGTTGCTGCGCTTGTAAGGTGCCGAGTCGAGTTTCCCATACGCAGTAGTTGGTCTTGCGCCTTTGAGTATGTTATCGGAGGGAGTGAACCTTGATTGAGTGGGAAGGAAACCTCCGGCCTTGTGTTGTTTTGCCAACCCTTTCTTCGTGACGTCTGGCCGGTAGTCACTCGGGGCAGGGCGGTAGATGTCGGAGGTCCAGTTCTCGATCTCTTCGATTCGACGATTCCGCTCTTGGAACGTCTCGTTCTTGAAAACGCCCAGTTTCCAAGAAAAGCACCACGCAAACATGACCGCCATAACGAAACGGATGGCAACCACACCGATGATGAAGATGAGGGAGAGGTAAAGGACGACGTCCGAGGCAACACAACCAACGCTCTGGGTATCGATGAAGCCAACGGTGATGATATCCTCCAGACACCGAGCCAGTGTCCGCTGGTTGGTCCGGTAGAAGTACATGGAAAGGTCCTTGCCGTTGAAGGTCCCATTGGGGCGCTTCAAAGCATCGAATAGGGGGGGATAACTGACCTGTGCCGTCGTCAACCAGTTCAGGAGGTTAAAGTCGAGAACAGTCCTGTGGGTGATGTCAGGATATCGAAAAACAGGGGGGCGAGATATAGGCTCACGACTCGAAGACGGCCAAATTCCGGGTAGAGTCTCGAACATCATCCCAGGTGTAATAGACTTGACCCTCCGGTTGCATCCCAGCCAACATGGTGCGTGACCTCGAGGCATAATGGCAGTTGGCACCATTCTCGACCCCGGTAAGGTTGACACCGATGTTGCCTCGTTGACCATAGATGTTGCAAGGGAAATACCAATTCAAGTCTCCGCCGTTTCCGGTGATCGTTGAGTCTGGTGCTTTGATGATGAGATCGCGGCAGTACTGATTAACGTTCTGGAAAAGGAAGGATATATCGTTCCCAGCCGCGTTCCAACCTCCTACATACAAAGGGTTCTGGCTTCCGGTCCATGTTCCGACGGCGGGGTGGTTGAAGTTGGAGAAATCGTAATCGAAACCATGGATGACAACGGACGCGGGCTGGATTTCTCCAGAATGGAATCGAGTGGGGGGCGTTCCACAGACGGCCAATGTGAAACCAAATGTGAGGAAACCGACGCCAGCCATGAGGGAGAGGATGATACTGAGGAGACCGATCTTTTCTCTCCAGGCCCTCTGTTGTTCGGGTGACCGGATGCCACAACCTCTGAGCAGGGCGGGAGGAATGCAGCAAGTGATGGCGAAGCAGTAAAGGAACCACCAGTTTTTTGGGCCGGGACCGATGGAATCCAAGCAACTGCGATCCTTCTTGGGAGGTTCCGGACCGATACGAGAACCACCCGTCGTGCTTTTCCGTCGAGCGGGACCACGTTTGAAGAGAGCGAGACCGGACTCGTGGACGTCTTCATCGCGAGCGAGGATGGAACGACCTCTGCGCAGCTGAGAGGGTTGGCTGCCGGTGACTAAAAGCGGAAATATCAACACATGGGAACCTCGCGAAGCAACCAAGAAAGAAGGTTCATACCGGAAGGCATGACGTTGACGCCGGGGCTGGTGGTGGACTCGCCTGCGGCGTGAGAGCGATAGTGCCATTGGCGGTGGCCAGGTTCTATTTTCTCTCGTTCTGGACGGACGAGGCTCTTCTTCCTTCCTACTCCAGAATAGCCGCCTGCTTCAGCGAGGGTGGGATCAGAGGCCGTGGACAAAACATTATTGTTGTAGGGCGAGTGTCCAGGCTGTCGGGGGTGATCTATGGGACCGTTTCGAGCCCCGCGCTCGGTGGTCTGGAAGGAGACGTATCCCTGATGTGGTTCATTGTGGCCGTAGGCTGGGCGAACAGATGGTTCCGAGTGGGAAGGGGGTGGGGGTAGCGGTTGTTGTTGGTTTGGTCTCGCTGAGCGAGGGGGTCTGCGGCCGTGAGGGTCCATGGAGTAGGATTAGAAGATGGAGACAGGCCACCGCATAAACAAAACAAGAGGGGAGAGGGAAGGAGGGGAGGGTACAACGAGGAGGGGGCAGATGGCGAGAACGAAAACGTTGGTGAACAACTGAACCGTTGCAGCGGCGGCACTCTTTTGGCAGGAGTTTCCCACCCCCCTAATTGAGCCCACTGCCACACGGTGACAGCTAGGCGCGGCGATGTTGTCTTGCTTTTTCAAAATCCAAGCGTTCAATTGAGCAGAAGAGCAGGGGGATCCTGCACTTTCACCCTGGGACGGCCGCCCTCGAATTCACGACCGATGATGCAGTTCACTCGGTTCCTTTTGCACGTGGAGGTGGTGCTCCAAGGGGACGGGCTGAGCGCTGAACACGGCTGAACACCCCGTCGCACCGCTGGACGCCTCAGGGTGCTTATGCAAATAGTCTAGCTACCATCCCCACCAGACGCTACTGAGATTGACAATCGACAATGGGCGCAAAAGATATCTGAAACCGGAAGCGGAAAGACGCGCGATCGGGTCGGTCAGGCCCAGGGGGCGACCCTCGAAACCCAGTGCACCACATAGGACACACCTTCCTTCCGCTATCTCACTCGCAGCTTGTGGTCACGCCAAGATGTTCCGCGAACGACCCCGGAGAGGCAAACAGACCTTCGGGATCCTTCCGCCTTACGATCTGGATGCGAGAAAAACTTCGTTACGCGACGTACGGGTCCCCCGACGTGTCTCAAGGCTGTTGGTCTCCATCATGGTCAGCATGACCTTCCTCGGTCTCTACTCTTTGTTAGAGTTTGAAAGCGGTGGATGGGTCCCTACCAATCTCCCCTGGCAAAAACGTCTACCACCATTATACTCCGAGTACCGCCTGCGCGAACTTGCGCTCCCCCAACACAATCTTGATCTGCAATATCCAGAGGGTAGGAATGGAAAGTACCTCTGGCTCTCGGAACATGTCCATGGTATGTGTCTCGTGGCGCCTGTATTCCCTGTTCCCTTTTTTTACGTTTACGCATTCTCAACAGGCTCTGGGTGGGGCAACGCCTTGCAAGAACATTTTGCCAATGCCCTACTCGCGTATCATGCACGAAGAGCGTGAGTGTGCTTCTTCCCCTCCTTTCGGGACCCCTAACCCTTCATCCCGCTATTAGTTTCGTGTTCGATAACTACACGTGGAATCGTTATGGCCCAATCTATTCACGATACAATGGCAACCTCATCCCTTCCAAGATCCCAATGACTGTGCAGATAGCAGGTGCGCATGCAATGCCTCGCCATTTCTTCCAATTTATATATCATCACAGGGCCCTTGGCCGGCGGGCCTTTCGCGCCTGGCGACGATACCCCAAGATCTGTTACGAAAGAATGGTTTGACAAAGTCTGTCCCAACCCCAAGCGACTGGATATGGACGCCGTCCGAGCAACGCTCCCGGTGGATTACAGCGCAAAGACCGTCATGGACGCTTGGATAAAGCACATGGAAGACACCCCAGAAAACTGCGTTACCACTGAAGACAAGGTTTTTGACATCTGGTGATTTAACAGTTTCAGAAACCGAGATTTGCATAAATTGACTCGGAACACTCTTCCAGGATCTTCGGTTCCAAGCGACTTCTAGACATTGTCCCACTTCTCTTTAAATCACCCATGATTACCGAGTTCAGGTGGTCGTCACTCATCATCGATGGATTTAATCGAAACCGAAAGCTATATGCCCCGAATGGGCTCACGCCTGGCATCCCAAGGGATCCATATCCGATCATCCCTGGCCTCCTTGCGCTTCATATCCGCCGGGGTGACTTTGAGAATCACTGCCGTGGGTTGGCAGAATGGGGATCGACCTGGACCGGATTCAATCAACTTCCCGACCTCCCCGATCACTTCGACCCACCACCCCGGCTGGAGGGTAATGTCACCCAGGCGATCTATGACGCCTACGCCAAGAGCTGCTACCCGTCTATAGAAGAAATCGTCCAAAAGGTTACTGATGCCAAACACACAACAGCCGGAAAAGATCTGAGTAATATCTACATCATGACCAATGGAAAGGACCCGTGGTTAAGTGAACTGAAGGGGGCGTTACACAAGTCGGGAAAGTGGAAGCAGATTTCGAGCAGCAGGGAGTTAAAAGTGAATTGGGAGCAGAAGTTTGTGGCGCAAAGCATCGATATGGTGGTCGGTCAACGGGCAGATGTGTTTATAGGTAATGGGGTAAGTCATGCGCCTTCTGGTCTCGCTTCGGCCCTTGCTGACCTGACACCACAGTTTTCGAGTCTTACCGCCACCATTGTCATGCTGCGAATGGCAAAAGGTCTGGACCCCGCGTCAAATAGACTTTGGTCCTAGTTCCCTTGCTCCCCATCACGAACCCGCTTCGTAATTTTTACTTTTATTTCCTACGATACGACTACGTACTGGCATGTTTCCCTTTACATTACCATCACACGTGCGGGATTCTCTTGGCTTCGTCATCCGCCATGCACCGATACGGAGTGGAGTTCCCTCCGAAACGTCAAAAAACTGAACGCCGAGATAGACCGAGACGTCAGTGGGCCAGATTCTGAACAGAAGGGGGTACGGGAGGGTAAGCACAACAGGAGGGTACCCTCGTTGATGGGGGCGCTAATCTTTTCTCCTCCGTTTGCTCGGTGGGGAGAGGGTTTCCGTTGGCGTGTCTGTGTCAGCAGAGAGCTTGAGTGCATTTTGAACGGCTTGCCGACGGGCTTTCTCTGGGACCCTCTCCCAATAGAGTTCTTCCTTTTTTCCCTCTACCAACTCCATAACGATAGGCTTTCTTGGCGCAGAGGGGGCGGCGCCGTCTGTGTCTAGGCCGGTTGACTGTGCGAGCAGATTGGTAGTAAAATGGCCGACGAGTGTGGAGGCTTCTTTGGGGTTTCTGATGCGTAGGAAACACTTCGATAATATGCCCATGAGTCACCGGGAATCGCAGAGTAGCATTATGAACGTACGGAGTCCATTCCTTTGTTGAAATCGACGTAGTCGAGAACATCTTGGGGAAGGCCAATCGCAGAAGAGAATAGTTTCCGCAAGGTGGTCTTGTTCGTCTCTGTGTGGATATTCCTCGCGAACACGAGACAGCCGCGCGGGTAATCCTGCAGGACCGCGGAATGGGATGGATCATGTGTTATCGAGGGTGGTGAAGCATGTTCTGTCGTCCCGGAGTTCGATTGAACAGTTGTGGGGGGTTTCCGGTCCCCCTCGTGAACAGCACTCAACAGTTGCGCACGATATACGAGATATTCATCGCGTAACTCCTCCCACCGAGCCTTAGTGATCACCCGTACCCCATACTTGTGCGCATCTGAAACGTCAGCTGAAGCCGACGTAGGGATCCCCCTAGATACAGGGGCAGATCGATCCCCGGATAACCACGGCCAGTCCTCCAGAAGCTGTTTCACAAGTTCTGTCGAGGATAAAGCCACAAACGCGGAACCCTTGAACACGCGTTTGGACTCGGCTTCACCATCCGAAGGCGGAGTGAGCCTGACATCCTGAATCGCATCGAAGGAGCGATCTTTTCGGCTGTTCAGCAGCGACCAGACAAAACAGTAGACCGCTGCCACAGATCGAACGCGTGGCGGCAGTTTCTCCTGAAAGACCAAAACGCCGTTAGCGCTTCGTTCACCGACGGACAGATTCATCGGGGGGAGCGATGACGTAGAAGAGAGCCTAACACGGACCAAGTACACAGTCTTAGCATCCCAATCCTGTTTCCGGAGAGGCGCCGTGATTGAGCGAACTGATTTCCAGTCTTTCCGGCGAATTTCATACCCACCGGTTGCATCGGAGCGAGAACCGGAGGAACGCCAGGCGGACCTTTGCGGGGATGAGACGAGGATCCGAGCCTCGAGGACATCTGCCAGGTGTTTTTGGATCGCCCGAACGACATCCACCTCGGGGGGTATTGCTTTCATGTCTGAGAAACCTTCAGACTCGTGGATGAGGTGAGCCAGGGGTATATCTGGCGAACTATAATCAGCCCAAGACATCAAGATATGGGAGTCGGAAGGTCTGCGCTCCGTACGTACAACCATCGTCGGAAGAGGTCAAGTCTGGATTAACCCAAACGCTGTGCTTGGATAGGGCGAGATGCACAAGCGCGGCGAGCTCTTCGCTAGCAGCGGACAGCGCATCGGCGGGTTTTCCTTTACTCTTCAGATCTTCCTGCAGGAGAGTAGACTGCTGAATGAATTCAGGGCGGGTGACACCAAGCCTTCTAGTCACGTCATTAGGCCTTGAGACTTTCCTTGGAATGAACATCAACCCGGGATGGATGACCAAGCGTGGGAGAAAAGGCGCCCCATCCCAAAACAGCCGGTCCCCTGTGGTGCCAGACGAACAGGGGCGTCTGGCCTGCTAAGAACGCCAAAAAAATGGCTGCGTCCTCCCTTGGTCAGTATGGCACTTTGTCTTTCGCGTTCATGAGGTCTCACAAGAACTCCAAACAACTGCGTATAGTCGTCCCTTCGTCCGTCAGTTTCCCGGCCCTGGATTCTGGCGCACCCCCGACAGTCCATCCGCGGCCTCCCCATCTCCCCTTCCGCCGTATCTCCTTACCTGCTGCGCCTTCTCCCATGATACACAGGCATTCTGTTGTAAGCATGGAGTCGTTCGAGTCTCTCCCCGAAGAGGGGGCCGGCACCTCTCAAGCCATACCTATCATGTCCAAACCACCGCCCCGACGTTCACCGCCCTCCGCTTTCGACTCACCGACCAGGAGTCGCGCACGACGGCGCCCGCTTAATGACCGCAAAGATGAGAAGCGGCGGCGGATCATCAACGAATTTTACGAAACTGAACGTTCTTACTTTGGGGGCCTTGAGCTCATCTACTCCGTACGCTGTATGCTTTCGTTTCCTTCAGCCTGAGCTGACCTGTACTTCCCAGCATTTCCTTACCCCCATCATTGAATCACTCGAAAAGCCCAACCCACTCCTAGACCGTGCACAATTAACGTCCATTTTTGTCAACTTCATCGACATCTGGAACCTACATCGTTCTTTCCTTTCCTCCCTCTCCGCTCATTTACACACCTCGGCAGAAGGCGGACGCTCTCCACCACTGTCATCAATTTTACTCTCTCATTTCCCATACCTCTCCCTCTACAGCCCCTTCGTGACCTCCTTCGACACCTCCCTGTCTTCGTACATGGAGCTCATAGCGACCAAACCCGATTTTGCGGCTTTTATAACAAAGCAAGAGGCGGATCCCCGGTGCGGTAACCTTAAGCTCAGGGACTGGCTACTCTCGATCATCCAACGGTGTCCTCGATACTTGTTATTATTGAAGGATTTGATCAGCTGCACGTCGACCGATGATCCAGAGCATGCCCCTCTCGTTACCGTCCATACACTGGTCTCCAAGAGTACGTCCCACTGACCATCCCAGATGATGCCTTCTGACCTGTTACCAGTCACGTTGTCTCTGAACACCTCCCTTCACACTCATGCGCAGACACTTTCACTCCTTGCCATTCAACGCAGCACCTCAAATCTCCCATTCCAACTCATTTCTCCTGGTCGCAGTTTGCTTAGGCGCGGCCCTCTCTTGCAGGTCGAAGCTTCATCGCCCAAGGAAAGGGAGTTTCTCCTCTTTTCGGATTGTCTCCTCTGGCTATCGAATGCGGACAAAGTTAGTAGCGGTGAATTCATCGCGGAGAAATTCGGCCGTAGCTCCAGCCCCCCTGGTCGTCCCCCAATGATCCGCAACCGGAGCAAAAGCGATGCAG
>Ga0307517_10004957_pt1 | contig 20277 bp, 25 predicted proteins | sample 23_EM_MG_FD_194515 | JGI IMG/M metagenome (GOLD analysis project Ga0307517, IMG submission 194515) | Populus trichocarpa ectomycorrhiza microbial communities from riparian zone in the Pacific Northwest, United States - 23_EM | ecosystem: Host-associated > Plants > Roots > Unclassified | place...
GAGCGGACAGATCTAGGTCGCTAGAGGTGAGAGGGGATCTGGGAGGGCTGCCGGATGCGCGCAGTTGGTAAGAGTAGGCAGGAGGCCTGTAGACGAGAAGATAAGGAGGCGGATACAACAGGAAGGCACTGGGAGGGGGTGGGGTCGCAAGGAGGGCGTCGGACGCTTTGGAGGGAAAGTGGGGCGTCCGGGCGCACCAGACGCAAGAGATGAAAGGCAAAGAGGGCTCAGGAGATCCGGAAGGACGGGAAGCAAAGAGCGGACTGGCTTCGTCCGGACGCAGGCTCGATACGTCCGGTGAAAATGGTTTTTTTGCTGATGCAACCAAGGCAGCTCAAGGGTAACACAGTAGGTAGAGAAGAGGGCAGGCAAAATGGTAAGAAGTCTGGCAGGCAAGCAGGTATGTGCCAGTGGGAAGGTGGGCGGGTAGGGAGTCATGAAAAGAGGAGTGTATGGGGAGGATAGTGAGCGGGCAAACAAGCAAGCAGAAAATGGGGTATTGGGGCGGGGTGGGGGGGATAAAAAAAAAAGATAAAAGAAAATCTTACCAGGTAGTATGTCCTCCATGGCTGACAAGCAAGTCTTGGACGCGCTGGGAGACAGAAGAGGTGAGGTCAAGAATCTCGTCTGAGGAGAGGTTATTCCATTCTTCCTGAATGGCAGTGGAGAGTGCAGGAACAGAAGTGGGGCGAGGTTGAAGATGGGTAATCCGGGGTTTGATCACACGCCAGAGGGTCTTGATAGGAGAAATGTCAGGTAAGCTAGGTGGCCAGGAAAGGAGGTAGCTGGCCATTCCAAGCTCATCAAAAGCAGCGGCAGCATGTTTGGAGCGGTGAGCAGGGGCACCATCTTGTTGGAAGTAGATATACCCCGAGTGGGATAAATCTTACTGGTGTAGGTTGGTCCACCACAGGTGGAGGTGAGGGCGGATGATCTTTTCAATATATGTAGAGCCATTAATCCGGCCCCAAGTGGTCATATCCCAGATCACTAAAGGCACTTTTAGGTTACGATAAATCGACCCTCAAACCATAATGGTGGTTTGCTTTGCAAACTTGGGCACCTAGCAATCTTCAATGTACTCTTCCCCGGGTCTTCTTGTCACCCACACAGTTCCAGACACCTGCCCAGGAGAAAAGGCGTACTCGTCAGACCAGATGACATCAGCACAATCCTGGATACTCCAATCTCTAAACTCTTCGGCCCAGGCATTGCGTTTAACCCGAGCAGCAGGAGAAAGAAACGGTTTCACTCGCACAACACACCGATGATACCCTTTGCTGGCACGAGCCCGACGGAGAGCACGGGCACTAATCTTAATGCCTACTTGCTCGGCGATCAATGCAAGTGGGAGATGGCGGTTCTGGGCAATCGCAGTTGCTGCGTTAATGAGCTGCTGCTTCACTGTAGAGTCAATAACACGGCGGCAGCCACAGGAGGGATATTGGTTTCTTTTTGTCTTTTTTTCAGCATCTCCTGTCCCGTATATGATACGGTGCAAGGTGCTTAGAGGAATATTGAACTCTTGCTGGAGCTGGCTGTAGGACCAAGCAGCATAGTGCCAAAGGGCATAGACAGTTGTGCGGGCCCGGGTTAATGGGAGATGATAGTAGGATATAGTGGGCCCTGCCCCAGAGGTGCGGGATTCAGGCGCTTCTGTACTCTGAGTGTGAGAACCTACAGCTAACTCAGAGCAAGAAGATTCAGATTCAAAGTAGGAGAGGTCCGTGTCACTTTCACTGCCAGAGCCTGGATCATTTCCAACATCTATCGTGGGCATCGATAGCTGCTGTGTGTTCGGTTCTGGGCTGAGGGGTGCTGCTGCTTGGGTGGAGGAGGGGGAGGATGGGCTAGGATATAGGGAGGAGCTCAAGGCGAAAGTAGATAATTGAGTTTCGGGAATAACTGTCAAAAAGCTCATTTTGACGAAAGATCTTTACTAGTGATTTCACTCCTGAAGGCGTACTCTGAAATCTCCTCAATAGGCGCATATTTATATTGCATTAATCACTACTCTATGACTACTATTGTGAGCTAGTTTTCTTGCTTTACCTACTTCTTTTTTCAAGATACTCACATACGTCATGGTTGCATCACCTCAAGCTACTTATGAGTACGAGTACGAGCATACTTGTACTTCAAAAGATCATGGTCATCCGACTTTCTGATGTCTGCCAAGCCCATATTTTTTCCAATCATGTGAATTCGCAGCTGACCTTGGCTTACGATCTAGCCGAGCTTTTTTTCCGATTTTTTCATCCCTACCTGAGTAAACCCAAACAGGAGGTTTCGCGCGAAAAAGTAAAAACTTTGGTTGAATCAGCGCCTTATGGCGAAGGATCATCGTAATCTAACCCAAGTGGACAACTTTCTTGCAAATCACGCTCGTGTATTGTGGTAGGTTTCATTCGGCTGCTCTAGCGCCATTTCCGTTAGACCAAATAATGCGGTATTGGGTGCCCATTAGACCAAGGAGCTTCCGGAGAAGCAAAGTCTTTAGATGGAATAAGACTTGGACCATGTATTTGAACGTCCTGTAAATCTCCATTCTAGCTAGTACTTGTACTAGAGCAAACAAACACAATACCAAGATGACCCTGGCATACTAAGACCTTTAGATAAAAGTGAATTCCTGTGCTCCAGGCAAGAGATATTTCCTGTACCGTGGTAATTAGTTTTTGTTGCAGTAAGGGTATTCAAAGTCAAAAACAGGAATTTTTACGTGAAAGTAAGGGGTGAAACTTGCATTAGAGTACTTTCTAGAAATAGTCAATAGGGTGGGTGAGGGTGGTGTGATATATCTGAGTGCCCCGTAAAACGACCATGAGGTAATTAGTCTAGTAAGATAAATTAGCAAACATTCAGGAGCCAAATTTGCACAAACAAATATAGAGTAAATAAAGCAAGGAGAGTAAAGAAGATGACGATTAAGACAACAACATCCGAGTCTCATAGGGAAAATATGTCATACAATACATCGGAGCATGCGATTTGGACGAGAGAGGAGACTGCGCAATTGATTCTCTGGCTGGAGAAGCCGGAAAATCAACAAAAGATACGAAAAGGATCGGGAATCACAAAGAGGCAAGTTGTGAGCGAGATCGCAGCAACAATTCCTACCAAGCCGCTTGTTAAGGTTGGATACAAATACGATAATTTGTTAAAATCCTATCGCGAGGCTGTTAAGCTAAATGGTCAGTCCGGATGGGGGTTAACAAAGGAAGATTTAGATGAGGGAAAGAAAGTATTACGAGGTATGTATATTTTTAATATTAAATTGCTTAATTTAAATCTAATACATTTAAATTGGAAAGTAAAATACAATAAAGACAAGGAGAAAAAAATATATAATAAGAAAAAAGAAATAAGCTAATTATACAAAAATGAAAATAGAAAAACTTCTGTCAGGGTGCCCATATGTTTTTCGCTTAGATGCAATATTGGGCGATCACCCAAATGTGAATCCACCGGTGATCTTCGACTCAGGATTGAGCCAACAAGACTCAGTTGGTACAACCCAGCAGTTGATTCGAGCAATGGGGGCGGGTAATAGGATAAGAGAGAGGTGGGTTGAGGGGGAAGATGATTGAGGAGGGCGGGAGGAGGAGGAGGAGTGTAAAGGAGGGAGTAGGGAGGGGCGGGGAGAGCACGGAGAGAGGAAGAATAGTCGAGGAGGGTGCTGGGAGGGGTTTGGGCGGAGAAGAATTGGGGAAATGGGGGAAAGGGAGAAGAGGAGAAAGAAGAAAAGAACAATATGTATGGTGAAGAGGAAGAAGGTGAAAGTAGTGTAAGAGGGGGCATGGGAGTTGATGAGAATGACGGGGAATTGGTATACCTATCACAGGTGTCAGCATATGGGCAGCAAGAGTATGGAGAAAGAGAAGATGATGCAGAGGGAAATGAAGAAGTGAACAGAAATGAGGAAAGAGTTAGAAGAGAGAGAAGAGAGATTGAAATAGGAAGAGAAAGAGGAGAAATAGAGGAGAATATTCAAATAGAGGAGCTGAGCGAGACTGAAGGTAGAAGGATATTCTCAAAAACTCCCAAAAGACAATGAAGTCACTCGGTATTCTCGTCAGCCATCAAACCACAACAAAAGCGACAATTTCTACAGCTTTTGGAGGATGAGGAAGAGGATGAAGTTGGAGGATCAGAGAAGAAAAGCAGCAAAAAAAGAAAGAGTGGAATCCTTATTGATGCAGTAACAATTTTGGCTTCTGCGAAGACCGCAGGTCAAACTCAAAAGTGCAATTTTTTAAATCGACATCTGCTTGAACAAAGTCAACTACGACGGGAGGAGTTGGAGTTAGAAAGAGAAAAGTTAGCAATTGAGAAGGAAAAGGCACAAACAGAGCAGAAACGAACAGAATTAATGGTACTTCAATTTGAAGCTTCTCTACGATCAAATCAGCATTCTTCTAAACCAACTTAATTTCTAAAAGTTCTACGGTATTACCCACCTTTAATCCTTACTATTACCCTTGCGGGAATAGCTTGCATAATTATGCGCGAGGTATATGCCACCATAGGGGAGAGCATATATCCGAACCCAAGCTTCCTAAGTAGGAACTTCCCGGAGGCATCTGGGAGACTACTCAGGAACCACAAAGAGTTCACGTTTCAAGATATGGCTACCTGATTGGAACGATGATTAGAGAACCAGTTCTCTACTCTTACTAATGCATACGCATTATGCATTGATAGATGAATATCGGACTTGATCACTCCATATTTATGATACTATTGGTATGCTGGCATTTAGACTGCATATTCCATTATAGTCTATCAGGACGAAGAGATCGAAGACTGACTACTGGTGGAGTGGGGACACCCTCAGAAGAAATAGCAGTCGGGAGATTCTCAGAGTCAAGCTGGACAAGATTCAGGGTCAAACAGTGTTCGCACTTTGTTCTGACGAACTGGACTCTTAGAAAGATACTTCTTTACTAGAGAAGTCAAAGTAGCGTGAACATTAGTATAAATAGTAGGGCTCTCCCCGATGGTTGAGAACATCATCAAGCAACGGAGAAGAGACCTTAACAATATTATAAGTTATTACGATATTCTTCTATTACTTTATCAAATAATTCTTCTTGAGCCTTCCTGACCTATAATCTGTGGTCTCGAATATCTCCGGCCTAGTTAGCACGGAATCCTACACTGTTAGCTACCCCGTAACACTTACACCTTCTTTCTACTAGGTTTTTCACCTTGTTTTTTTTTTCTTACAGTCCCATTCACTTCTGGTTCTTCATTTATACTCACATCAGCAAAAAAAACACCTGCATCTGATGCGCACTCACGGCGTCCTGTGCGTCCTGTGCGTCCTGAGTTCAGTTCCGGCATCCGTACGCTTCCTGTGCGTCCTGAGTGCGTCCCCAACGCCAGCACACCACTATTGCGTCCTGGGTTGCGCAGAAATACTCCCTTGCATCCGGACTTGATGTCCCCCCTGTTCTCCATATCCCAGCGTCCTGATGCTTTCAATTCGCCAGCCCCTTCCGGAAGCCGTCAGGATTATCATACTCCTGCCCCTAGTCTCCTGGCATGAACCCTGTGCCAGCCCTGAGCCCGCCAACTCCTGTGGCGTCTCTCGAGAGTAGTCATCACTGGCACATTTAACTCATGTATTAATTATATATGTTCTTCATACTAGTACACACTATATATACAGCTTGCCATGGCACCCGATACAGGCCTTCGCACATATCCATCATACCCCCGTTTGTATAACCAATAAATCTCGTTAAACGTCCTCAAGTCGATACGGCTGTTGACGAGCCAGCACCGGTCTCCCTGTGGAATGAGATGAGCCAGGCTGAGAATTGTCCCTATGTCAACCAATGTAAACTCTCGCCCATCTTCTCCCAGCTGAACCTTAACAAGACTGTGTATATCAGAGGGCCGGCCTGAGTTTACAGGGCTCAACATCTGAACGCCTGCTAACCGCCGCACAGTGTCTTGGCTGCAGTCCCTGATTTTAAAGAGCGCCACGAGCTTTGCCGGGAGACGACCCCTCAGCGCACCATACATCTCCTGGCTTCCGGCCTGTACCCAAACCCAATCATTCCAATTTTCTTGATTCCGAAATCTGTGAGTTCCTGTGCATCGTGCCCGATAGATGTCGTAAACATCGGTTTCCTGGAAGGCCAAAACCGGGATTTCGAGTTGCGTTAGTAGTTCAACAGGAAGTAGTTGGAGTATTGCTAGTTCTTCGGGAAGGCAGCATTCAGTGGGCAGGTTGTGTCAGCTGTATCGAATCAATTCCAAACAGATCCGGTCAAGAGAGATTCCTAACACCTTGCAAAAATCAAGGAGGTCGGACACGTTGTCACAACGACCTTTCAAGCTCCTTCCACGAGGGGCCGGTTTAGATAACGTACTCGTTGTTTTATCTCAATAGCCCAGGACGTCGTGACCGAGATTGGCTTTGCGACGTCGGAGCAAATTCAGGTTTAAAAGTCTCATTCAGATTGTATACTGACGACCGTAGCCGTGAAGAATTTGTCCCTCGACATCGTTCTTATTCGAGGGTCTCCATCCATCCTTGATCTGTTCCTTATGCGCGAGCTCTCCGAACTCGGTGGAATACATTGGGATATTGCCAAACTGGCGTATATGATCAGAGAAGTGACTTAGCAGATGCATCTTAACAAAGTTGAAATGGGATTCCGTATGGATCATGTCCATACGGAGCTCGTTCTCCTCATCCCGATCCTCTTCGAGGCGCCGGCGCCGCTTGGACGGTGCCACTCGCATGTTGCTCTGGGCTCGCTGATGTCGTAGCTCCTTTCGCTGCTTGTCAACCTTGGCCCGTGTTCGTTTAGAAACTCGAAACTCCAAGAAGATATCTTTCATCCTGTGAAACCGGTCGAGATATTCCTCCATATAGGCTATCGTCTCGTGGGTGTGGCTTCGGTATTGCGCCATCATATTGAAGTCGACCAGTGCCCGGACACAGTCTAGAGCATGTTTGAAAGGTATTACTTCCCGGCGGTCGGGCTGGCGCAGTGCTACGGCGAGAACCCCCAAAAGACACCGCCCAAGGTTCCTCATCTCTTTTCCTTGCCACTGCGTGACCTCGCGATAGCCCTTTTTGGGCACAAAAAACCCCGGGTATGGCGGTAGCGCCTTCCAGGTGTCGTCAAAGGCCTGGAGCCGGGCGTGTTTCTTGAGAAAGCCCGAGATCCAGTCCATCAAGTGCTTGAATAACCCAAGATAAACTGTATGAAGCAACTCTGGCTTGTGCAGACCAGGCGCCGAAACCCGGTGAAGCCCGTGAAACACGTTTTTCTCAAGATCGATACCAAGAGTTTCAAACATGGTGCGGGAGTCGTCACTGGCAGATTCACGCTCGCAACGTTCATATCTTGCATAATCTCGGGCCCGGTGGCTGTTGGCGTCGGTTCCTAATTCTCCTGGAAGCACCTCGCATTTAGGACAACCATTCGATTTTATCCCGTGAAGCGCAACGTTTTCCATATGGTCAGCAATCCACGCGGACAATATTGGAAAGCATCTCCGCACTTTCCCGTCGGCACAGTCAATATTGACGCCCTCCAGCGCCGCGTTCTGCAAGGGCTCAAACAGGAGTTCGAAGACGCCTCGCAGTGTGTCGGCATTAATTTGCCTCTGCAAGTGGTCTGCGGAGGACTTTGTAAGTTTGGGGGGAACCGGCAATAGCGCAAGAAGGAGAACTGCAAAGGATCCGGGTCTATTACGCAGGGTTGCTGGAAGATTTCCGAGAGTCAAATAGACCGGCCATGCCTTCTTGTCACCCGAAAAGTTGCTCAGATGCGTCTAATCCGACATCCCAATGATTGGAACAACAGTTGCGCCCGATGGATGTGTCTCCTATAATCAGTTAGTCAGCGCTCCCAGGAAAGAGATCGAGAAACTCTACTTGAATGTCCCACCACCAGTCTGCTGTATGCATCTCGGCATATACCCGTTGTCCTGTATGATCGTATTCACGCCGTGGTGCGTAAACAAAGTTATCTCGGTAGGCTATCTGGCGAAGGAGATATCTGACACAATCTAGGACGTTGCGATAGAAGAATGATAAAGTTCTCTTTCCGTCCTCTACCTGTCCTTCAAACCATTGTAGATATCGACTGTACGGATCCAATTCCCGGAGGTGCTTCTCGAGCGTGTGCATAGAGCCATAGCCGACAGACTCAGAATTGCCTAGGCCACTCGCGAAGTATTCGTTGATTCGTGACTTCGGTACTTTACTCTCAAGGAGCCAAGAGGCAAGCCTGAACCCTTGCCCGCTGGGGAATGGTGCCCATGGGTCGTCGCACAGAATACTGATTTCTTGCTCGAACCCGTTCACGTCCCCAATTGCTTCTCCAGCTCCCGGAAAATGCCTTTGTTGGCCGCCGGAAAAAGAGGCAGTCTTGTTACGCACTTCAGTATCAGACTCGTACACAATATCACCAGTCAATACGTCGTACTCGCGTGCAGTAGGCTCGGGATCGGATTTATAGTCAGAATCCGGACGTTCCTCCAAGATGTTGGTTTGTGTGTCAAGAACATGGCTGGCCGATGATGGATATCGTATAGTAGTGGAGGCGAGGATAATGTTCACATTAGCGTGGGTAGTTCGTAAATGTTTCTCATATGCTGCTGCTTGGGTGTATTTTTGTCGACAGAATGGACATTTGCTAGGTATCGCAGGAGTGCTTAGTGTTGATCCTAACGCGAGTGGATCGCACATAGATTCAAGAGGCGTGCACGCTTTGAACGTTAAACTGTAAATAGAGGTCAATCCGGTTTAGCGCCTTAGATGTAGACGTCACGTGGTATGAGCTATGGTTTATTTCATGAACGGGCTCGCCGAACTTCATGTTTCACGATGGTCATGTTTCAGAGGGGATGTTTCATTTCTAACATAAACATGAATCAATAAAGCCCTGGCTATGCTAGTGTCAGAACTACAAATTCTTGAAAAGAATCAAGAGGCATTCAAAGCGCCAAACCACTGAGAGTTGTATATATAATCAGCATTGATCCTGATGGAATGAATTCATACCCGGAATCAACTCACATTTACAACTTCCACGAAATCCACACAATTCATACCCAGAACTAACTCACACTCACAACGTCCACGATATCCACCGAATTTACACCGCAGGCTATTTTCACTCCGGCGGCAACCTATACACCCAAAGGTCTAGCGATATGGCACATAATAACGTAGAGTACGTCTATATGCCAAATGGGGGAAACCTGCAGGCTCTGGCGGGCCAAACCTATCACCTTCCGCCGGTATCTCGGAGAGGATATATAAGTTCAAGACGCCTCAATTATCGAAAGGTTGTTGATTACAAGTTATCAATGGGCATACCCGACGACAACCACTCGTATGACGAATGGCGGGAGGCGGTGAAGGATCAGATGCTTGCAAGGGGCTTTAGGAAAATCCGTACATTCCCTGACGACCATTTCCAGCAAATTGTCGCTGGTATGAGGACACTGCGCCCTGCCTGCAACAGCCTTGTCACAGCTGCGGCTGCGAATAACAGGGCTGTTATGCGCCAGATCGATGACGCTGTAGTTCAACTTGTTAAGGACTGTGGGGTGAAGTTGAGAACCACCGTGAAGAATCGTTCTACAGGCCTGGCACCACTGGACCAGAATGGAGTCTTCTATGATCAGATCATGCTGAGCGATCGGTTACTACCCCCCAACGCCCCAGACCAGTGGGGTCCCGCAACGACTGTACTAAACCCAGGTCCAGTTTCCCAAAACGTTCCACCGGCTTACCCCCCTCAGGCGCAAAACGTACCTGCCCATCATGGGAATTACCCCCCGCTGGCGCAAGGTGTAGCGGCGCAAGGCGTACCGGCGCAAAACGTACCTGATCATCACGGGAATTACCCCCCTCAGGCGCAAAACGTACCTGCTCATCATGGGAATTACCTCCCTCCGGCGCAAGGTGTAGCGGTGTAAGGCGTACCGGCGCAAAACGTACCTGATCATCACGGGAATTACCCCCCTCAGCCGCAAAACGTACCTGCTCATCATGGGAATTACCTCCCTCCGGCGCAAGGTGTAGCGGTGCAAGGCGTACCGGCGCAAAACGTACCTGATCATCACGGGAATTACCCGCCTCTGGGGCAAAACATACCTCCTCATCCTGCGATTTACCCTCTTGCTGGTCAAAACATACCAGGCCTACCTGCTAATTACGCACTTCCGGGTCAAAAGGCACCTGCCCTTCCCGCCGATAATGCTCTTCCTAATCTATTAGCACATGCTCCTCCTCGGAACGATTACGCTTAGAATGCCGCAAACGCACTTGATGCCCCTGCGATTTATCATATGCGCACGCCAGACCCATCGACAGAGATATCGACTCCGTCTCTGTTAAGGATCAATGCCCCGACTCCACGGGTACTTCCTAGGGGTGGGAATTACGTGGCTCCTGACCCTATGCCAACAGGTTAGTTTCTTTCATAACAATTAGGGCCTTTGGTGTTTTTACTTGCTGACTGATGATTATTAGATTGGAGTGCTCTACTTGGGAGGCCCCGTGGTGTGCGTATTGTTTGGACCTGGCCTTCCAGACGCGGCCAGGGTCAGACACCAGAACGGAGGGTGAACTTAAATTTTAGGCCTGACTATAACATGCTGCATTGGCGTCGCCCCCATATAAATGGAGTCCAGTTCGCCGAATTAGATTCCTATGACATCCGGGGGCTGTCAGCTATGATTTCGAGAAATGTACCAAACGACAGAATTCGCTATATACTTGGTGCCACTGGAGAAGGCCGCCGAAGGCTCCGCAGGGTTCCTTCCAAACGGGTATCTTGCATTGATTATGTTTTCATCGATAGCGATGAAACGGTAAGAGCCTGGCTCCTGTCGAATGCAGTTCTTGATGACCCACTCGATCTCATGATCTATTGTTACCGCGACGAGGGCGACACACGACCGGCGACACCATCGTTAAGGGCACACCAATATCTCTAGGAGGATGCCGTCGCCGATTGGGCCGATTCCGCAGCAGGACATATGGGGAACATGCATTACCGGGCTCCATATGTACCGCCCAGATTTGATTACAGAAACGCCAATCGATCAGGGGATCACCAAGATGGAGAAGCCCCAAGTGTTTCCCTTCCAGGATCATCCGGCTCGTCATCTGATGTCGCGGACACCAGGCATAAGGGTCAGGACAGCCCCGGGATGCCGCCACCCCCTGTCGGCGACACTGTTGAATCCGCCATGGCTCGTACCCCGCTCGCTGTCAAATCTTTGAACCGACTGAATGTCCCAATGTCTTCTGACCTACTTGGGCGTCTAATACGCGGGAGCGAGACTCTCAAGCGCGGTGCTCCGGATGATGAAAATTTGGACGTTCCTAAATTTAAGAAAACACGCTTAGGAGCGTCGGAGCGTGAGTCTATGAAAGGCGTAGAGGTACGCATTGGCGGGGATCCGAAGGGCGACAATTGTGAGGAACAGATATCGAAGAGACTTCGCGGGGGTTCAATGGCCGGGGGGGGTTCACAAAACGTAATGGATGAGACGGTGGGGCGATTGCTTGTGGTGTCTAAATAGATTCATTGTTTTATTAGTTTTGTTTATCGTAGTCTTTCATGTATTCAGGATTGGAATTTTAAGCTTATAGATTAGATAGATCAACTCTTCAGGGAAATATGGTGGTATTGGCGGCCTCCTCAACGTCGAAGTGTCGCTGAGAGTCGCTGAGTATCGATGAGAGTCGCTGAGTATCGATGAGTGTCGATGAGGGCTGATGTCAGCCTCACGCATGAACAAGTGAGTGAGCGCTTGATCTTCGGGGATGATCGCATCTTATCTTTTAAGCCGCATGAGACTGGAGTCTTCCGCGAAGATATTGACATCAATGTCTTGTAGCCAGGGCAACGACGTCTCTTGGCATCTCCAGAACAACAACCCCCCGGAGTCCGGACCCTGGAGAGCCTTAAAAGCTTATTTCAGATGTCAAGGAAGACACACGATAAGCATCGATTTGAATTATCTATAGAGCTAAATTTAGAGCTTACAAACATAGGTCTTCATTTGAATGGTGGGTGCGAGATCGTCGGAGTCGTGCAAACCCTACGAGGTCATCACATCGTAGGGTTTAATGTTTACACAACTCAGACGTCTGGGGGGTTTTTTTTGCGACGCACCACGAGCGTTCCTGACGTCTATAAAGGCCGTCATCTGCCCTCCTTCACTTCCTTCACACCTCCTTCACATCGTTCACCCCCCACCCCCCTTCATCACTTCTCATAGTTGAAATGCCCCGCGAGAGCGCCCGAAGAGCCCAGGGCAAAAGGGCAGCGTAAGTACACTTCGTCCAATCGTTTAATCGTGGGCAATACTAATATCGCATTACTTCAGGCAGCCTGGCGTACCAGCGACCAAGAATAAACAAGCAAGCTCCGTGAGCCTAGGAAAGCAAGTTCGCGCCGTGACACCATTGACCTGCGCTCGATATTAATATTACGATTGGTTGTAGACGTCCGGCAGTCCCGCACGACGAAAGTGAAGTCAGGGGCGGTAAACGCAGGGCTCCCCCGCGTGCTGCCGCCCACAGACGGAGTGCGGAGAGAAGGTAACCATTGATCCATTGACACCGTTATTCTTCAAACATGCTCCGATGTGTGGCTGACAGTTGTCATTCATGTCACAGTGGGCCGTCGGGATCCCGTGAAAATCCCTATTTCGTTCCGGCCGTTGAGGATTCTGGGTACCTCAACAACAACCTACCCATATATCCAAGAACCCTTTAAACTAACACATGAATCAGTGGGCGCTATGGCGACATAGCATATGCAAAAAGCTGGTGTGGATTCAAGAATGCTCGAACCAAAACTAGAGCCTACGACGTATGGCGTCGCGATATTAAGGGCTATATCAAGTCCCGCTCGTTCGATCCAGGATGGCTAACCGACGATCAATTGACGTTGATCCTCGACTTTGCCAGTTCTCTTCCACCTGTCAAATCGCAGATCGAATTTGTAAAAAAAAACCACCACGCTGACGACGTCAGGGAGGTCAGTCGTCAACTGAGGATTTTGGTCAAGGACACGGCTAAGAAACTACGGACGGCAATGGAGCATGACTACGCAGAGCGGGCTGGTGATGAGGTTGCTGGACCTCCGAGTAAGTGATCAATCCACGCTAAGTTCTGCGGTCCCCCATAGTAATAGATATCTTCAGTGGTATCGCCGAATTCAACTTCCGCATATTCCCCACGGGCAATGAGGATCCACATTGTTCGCCGAACGGGTGCCCCTCAAGGTGAGCATGCGTTCCTTGTCCATCCCTGGTGGCAGAATGGCTCCAATCGGGGAATAGCCTGGGGAGTCCTCGAGTCGTCAAGCATAAAAAATCTGCTCGGCGTGATAAACAGGCATTGCCCTGAGGAGGCGATTCTGTGCCCTCGATATCTCATCGGTGCACCTCGTGAGGGTAGCAACACACTAAGTCTGGATCCTACAGCCCCACTCCCCCTCCCAGATCTCATCTTCCTCCACAAAGATGATAACCTTCGGGTGTGGCTTCTTGCTAACGATGGGAAACATCCTCTGGATCTCATGGTTCTGGAGTCACACTGCGAGGAAGCAGGGGATGACAGATCAACGCCGGAGCCCGTTGGGGGCAGACACCCATTTTTCGACCGCAACGTCTGGGATCATTCCGGGCAGGCAGAAAATATAGTAGGGGGCATCCAATGGGACGATGAGGATAACGAGGACGACCACATCGTGGTGAGAAATAGGGGTATGAGGCAGCAATTGGGTGAGCGCTGGGATGAGATGGAAGATATGAAAGACTACGAGGACGACGAGGGGGCGGACGGCGAGGAGGACGACAGCAAGGAGGATGTCAGCGTGGCGGAGGGCGAATGGGAATCTCAGATGACCCAGGGGTGGTAGAAAATTGTTATCGACGTAAGTTTATTGTGTTTCAGCTATCTAGAAGAATACCAGACTCAATAACTAAACCGCCTCAATAGGACAACAATTCAGGCGCCCCTGGCCCCTCGAGGCAATCCGGCGCCACCAGGTTTCTCCCATTGAACGTGGAGGAGGAGGCATCGGGCTCTAATCCCATCGCGCCAGCGTCGCGCTCGAAGCGGTGGGCGCCGTCAGACTCCAAGCAGCAGAGAACCGTTCTACAGCTGATCCAGGGGACGCCATGGATGGCTGGGTGGCTGAGAAATCCCAACCGGAGAGGAAGCGACCGTGATGCATACGATGGCGCCCACGATAGTCCTCCTGCTGGACTCTCTGGGACGCTTGATCAGCGTCCGGTCAGCGCTCCCACCCCCGTCAGCCCCACAGTTGCGCCACATCCCACGATCCCCGATGCTGAGACAATTGAGCCGGCTCCCATCACACCAAATGCTGAGTTTATCCCATTGGCTCACAGTACGCCAAATGCAGAGACTGTTCCGCCGGCACCGCACACCCCGGCCCCTGCGCTGGATCAGGATATCACGACCTCCCCTGGGCCTCCTCCATCCCCGGCTCCTAACACTCATGATGCCCCTACAGCCGCGGGCCAAAACACCCAAACGCCGCCAAAGGGTCGTCGACGAAGCACCAGGGTTGCCGGCAACTGATTCTTTGTTCTGTGGATTTTATTTTACTTTTTCATTACCTGTCTGATTGTGCAAGCTTCGTAGTTTAGATGTTGAATTTTCACCCTGGGATTTTCTTAGCTAGCATAGGATATTAATCATACCATTGAGCGCCCTTGCGTTAGTATCTTGTATGACTAGCTATTTCAATCTCTTGTGCCTGATCCCCTTTTTCCCTTGCATCTTAGACTCCCAGCCTCGCCTTAGCTGAAGTTTAACCTTTACTAGATTCGGCCCACATGGCTTTATCAAACCAGAACTGTCCAGGTGCTGGGGGCGGTCATCGAGCGACTACAGTGCGTTCTACATTCATGTGTGTTGATTGGTCAGCTGGAGATGAGGTTCCATATTTATCGTCTGCTTTAGGTGTGGCTGATGTCTCACTAGAATTATTGTCGCTAACCGATACCTTTTGTGGCTAGTACCCCGCCTTAGGAACGCCCCCATTTCGTCCAAATCCTTAAGCCTGGAGTCTTGAAGTCTAGGAGTGCTGAGAGTAGTAGGACCACGGACACAATGTTGAATATTCAGAAAACTATTTTTCGCAAGAGCATATCTGCGTTCAATACCAAGTGATAGTGTATGATGCACCCCCCCCGAAGTCCTAGCGTATAAGATCTAACGCGTCCTATCGAAAACAAGAAAACCACACAAACTCCTCCTCTTCACAAGACTCGATATAGGTTGAACTATTTTCTTCCCTCCCAAAAATCATAGTTATATTTTGGCTAACATCTGATTATCCAGTATTCTACGATGCATCGGCAACGACAGACAAATTCACGCAGTCAGCCGACCAATGGAGCAGGCAATCGGATTCACCGTAGACGCGACGTCATACCAGAAACCATGTGATCCAGTCAGCCAACACATGGAGTTGGTAATCTGAATGGGTGTAGACGCAAGGTGGTACCGGATACCATGGCATCCAGTCAGCCAGCACTTTGAGTTGGTAACTTGAATATGAACGGGCGTAGGCGCGACGTTGTACCCGACTCTATTGGATCCGGATCGGGAATGCAGGCAGACGAATCTGGCAGCTCCCAGACGCTCTTAACCTACCAGCCGTCGCATCGAAGCCAATCACCAGGTCCGGGTGAGACCGGGGTTCTAGCAAAACCGCCCAAGTCTCCGCGAAGAACGACAATACAAACCAGGGCGAATATTGAACCGGAGGCGGAGCCGGATCGGCAAGGGCATTTGGAAACTCTTCATTTAAGCGACGATAGCAGTGATGAGTACCAAAACCCATGCAATGCAGATGAAACTGGATCGGAGACTGAGATCGATGTTGACGCCTCCAACATTTCCGAGGGAACAACATCCGGACGGCGTCATACGTCGCAGGTGTCTCGCAGACAGGCAAAGGGTCAACGACCCATGGTGCGAATCTCAACGACCTCCGGATCACAGGAGGGACCTCTCGTTGGATGGAAACCAGCAAATCGTGGACGCATAATCCGTGGTAGAGCCTACACTCTGCCGACCTTTCTGTCATCAAGCGTGGGATATTGTTCTCCGCTAGCCACCCATAGTGGTACTACATCTGGTGTCAGATCCTCGAGTCCGGTAGGGGAACCGGGTATCCCACGACCGGGGCAGCCCACGCCGGCGACAGATTCACGGCGAAATACTGTTACAGGGGCTGAGGGGACCATATTAGAGCAGGCAATGGCGCTGATGCTCCGGTACAGACTTTTTGATAACCCACTGCCGAACCCGGTTGCTTTGACATCTCAGATATACACAGTATGGGGAAAGGCGCTGGAACGATATCGGATACTGGGAATATTGAGCCATCGGAGGAGAGTGTGAAGCAGGTAAGTTGACTCAGCCGGAGGTGATACAACGTAGAGACGGTTACTGACTGTGACAGCTCCGTCAAAAACATACTGCAGTGAGAGCGCAATTCTTGTATCATGTGAAGCATAATATCAGACACCTATACAATCTACCGCCAGATATTCCTACCGTCATGGCGTGCAGGGTTGATTATCTGCTAGAACGGGACAGGTTCATGTGCACGCCCCATGGATATGAGGTTGGTTCCAGCCATTGGACTTGGGCGGACATGACTAATCGCGGAACGCATGTAGGACTTAACCATCAGGTTCCTTGCCCCCCAGATTGCGGACGCTATATACGGCAAGTATTTCGACGGAATCAAAATGCAAGGCATGCTGGACCCTAAGTTTCTCAAGCGCATAAACGGTACGATGGTCTGTCTGACATGTGCAATACTGTGCCATTCACTACGGGCATTGCAAACCGGGGTATATAAGAAACCCCCGAACTTCAATCCTGAAGTAGTTGGAGGTGGGAGTCCGAATCATTGCCTGTTTTTTGATAACCGAGTCCACTAATCGTGAAAAACGCAAGATCTTTTTATCTGGCAGAAGAACACGTGGCGAGGGTTCGCCCGGACGACGCAGGACATGTTTATATTGAACCATCGTCAGAAGATCGCACAGAGGCTCGAGAAACAGCATAGCATCCGGCAGGAGAGGAGAGAGAGCTTCTCGGAGGATAACGACGCCGTTTATGCAGAACTGAAGCGTTAGCTAGGCAACCAGACTCTGGGAGATCCTGCCCTACCAAGACAGAGGCTGATTGACACCCACGTCGGCGGCCTGGGGGGGCTCGAGGATAGTCAAAATCGGTCGCAGGAGCCGGAAACATCACTGGATCTCAGTCAAACGTCGATTGACTGGGAGCTAACGTTTCTCGATTGGGATGGGTCGAATCATGGGAGTCTTGACAACGCAAGGTGGGCGGTCGACTCTCAAATGAGCAATCGCTTATCCCTCAGCCTGGGGGATTCCCAGAGCGGAGAAGCTGGGCCGGGAGCGTCGGGGGCGCTGGAGGAAACCAGTGGCCGGCAGGATGGTAAGAATACCACGTAGGGTGCTTAAGGGGAGGTGGTACGTGTAGGTAGATTTAAATCTTTTTTCTAGTGATGGGACGCGCAGAAGCGGGGGTAATAAAGGTCATATGCAATAATCGCATATTATCATAGTAGATACTGTAGTATAGGGCGTCGGGATGACTGCAACAAATTATGAGCAATATCACAATAATTTTGGGAAAACGAACTTGAATCTAGAACATGGGAGAGTGTGAGGAAGAGGTCCAGAATAGTGGCTATGTGATCAGCGCATGCGGATGGAGGGTGGGAGTATCCTGAGTCTGGAAGGTGCGACAAGAAGTAACCGGCGTCTGGAAGGATCAGGTAAATAGTGCGGAGGGTATAGGTATCGGGACGGGGAAGGCGCATACAACAGACGCTAGGATGGCGTCAGGACACGATGGCCTAGCTTCGGAAGGCGTCAGGACCTGATACCCGAGCGTCAGAAGACGTCAGGACATGATGGGCTAGCGTCGGAAGGCGTCAGGACGCACAGGACCTAGAGTGCGTTTCAGGACATTGTCAGGACGCAACGGGACGTTGAGCGGATCTTCTGGACGCAGCGTCGGATCGACATCGCATCCAGAATGGGAGTTTACGTCCTGTGCGTCCTGTGCGTCTTACGCACAGGAAGAGGAATAAACCTTTTGCTGATGCATTTCTCACCTGTACCACTAACCTACCCTTATTAGCCATATCTACTCTACTCCCACCTATCACCTCATACCGATTACACCCATTTCAACTATTCCACCCACTTTCTCTACCCTACCAGTTCCGTCTACCTCACTGGATTCCTCTAGTCTATCCGCTCGCTCTACCCCACCAACTCCCTTCACTCCACCATCTCCCTCCACCGTACTAATCCCTCTATCCTACCCACTCCATTCACCCCATCTGCTCTCTCCATCCAACCCGCTCTCCATCTCATCTGCCTGCTCTATCTAATATACTTCCTCCACTCTATTCTCTTCCTCTACCCTATCCGTCCCATCCGTCCCATCCGCCCCTTCCTCCCTCTGCACCCTCTCCACCCGCTCCGCCCGCACTATCCCATCCACCCGCTCCGCCCGCACTATCCCATCCACCCGCTCCGCCCGCTCAATCCCATCCACCCACTCCGCCCGCTCCACCCCATCCGCCCCCTCCTCCCTATCCGCCCCCTCCGCCCTATCCGCCCCCTCCGCCCTATCCGCCCCCTCCGCCCTATCCGCCCCCTCCACCCTATCCTCCCCCTCCGCCCTATCCGCCCCCTCCGCCCTATCCGCCCCCTCCACCCTATCAACCTTCTTCACACTCAGGCTACCGGCCCTCCCCACTCTATCCTCTTTCTCTACCACATTCCCTTCTTTTACCTCATTCTTCTCTTTTACGATATTCGCCCCCCCTACCCCATCTGATTCTTTCACTCTATCCACTCCCCTTACTCCATTGACTTTCTTCACCCCATCCACTCCTTTGATCCTACGTGCTACCTCCCCCATCTCTACTTCCTCCCTTTTACCTCCCTTGTGGCTACTGTTTTCTTCTCCGTATCTTTTTTTGCTCATTTCTTCTTTTTTTTTGCCTGCCTTATTTGTTTCCTCTGGGTTGTCTGTTTCCTCTAGCTACTTGATTTTCTCTTGCTTCTCTTGCTTTGCTTGCTTCTGTGGCTTGTTTCTTTCTCAGTCTTCACTTCGGTCTCTTTTATCTCTTTTATTTCTTCCAAATTCCCTTGTTTTTTCCCTCTCATTCTCCTTGTTCTCACTTTTTGATTTCTTTCTATCTCTCTTTGCCTATGTTTTGTTGTATCCTAATCTTTCTCTTTTTCTCTTCTTTCTTCATTCATTTTCTCTTTCTGTTTCTGTTTTTATGTTGCTCTGTTTCCGTTAGTTCTTCATTTCTCTTTCTTTATCTCTTTTGCTTTCTTTTTTACTTGTTTAACTATTTTGTATATAATAAATAAAGAAAATATAACAGTGTCAAATTCAGCTCTTGACTATAGATTCATAAAGTAATCCCTCATTCGGTTTCTCCACTCAGCCCCAGCCTGTCTCTGTCCCCTAAGTCCTAATGGTTCATCCACTTCTTCCTCCCTTTCCAAATTTCCCATTCTTTCTTGATCTAATTGTCACAAATTTTGACTTGGCCAATTTGTTTTTACATGACTAATCAGTTATTAGTCATCCCCTGTTTATGTTTCCACACTATGATGTCGCTTGACTTATAGTTCTCACATGACTACGCACTCGCAAGTCATCGTTATGTTGTAATTGGTTGATTGTTTCATGTCTCACGATTGTGACGTCATATGATGTAATGACTTTCGCACATGACTCATATTATAAGTCATGGATTTCACGCATGTGACTCATTTGAGCACATGATTTGGGTTATGAGTTTTGATTGGTTAACGGAATGTTGTGCGATGACTCATGTGAGTCATGAATGGATTTCGGGCTATGACTCACTACGAGTCATAGAGGTTTATGTAGCTCAAGGTGATGAGTCACCTGGGTTAGGGTTGTGTGAAGATGCCTATATAAGGCGCTTGGTTCCAACCAAGAGATAGGCCACGAACCATCTCTCCTCCACCTCCGGCGATTGAAATCTCAACACCACGGGAAATCATCGTCACTATCCCCCACCCACCTCTCTTCCCCCATCATGGCTACTGCCTAGGGGTTGACGTTAAGCCATCTCCCCTCCTCTCCTGGGGCACGCATGCCTCCCCTCCCTGGGGTTCTTGTTCCTGTTCATCGTT
>Ga0307517_10004958_pt1 | contig 20277 bp, 23 predicted proteins | sample 23_EM_MG_FD_194515 | JGI IMG/M metagenome (GOLD analysis project Ga0307517, IMG submission 194515) | Populus trichocarpa ectomycorrhiza microbial communities from riparian zone in the Pacific Northwest, United States - 23_EM | ecosystem: Host-associated > Plants > Roots > Unclassified | place...
TATGAGTTGTGGCCGTCCAACCGACCAGAAGCTGTTCGCAGGATATATAAGGGGTGTGAGGGTGACCGCCTCCTGGGGCGCCACCTGGATAACACCTGGGAACCACCTACGGGCATACTTTGACCTCTGGGTAGTTGTATGGTTAACAGTAGAGGGCTTGGGGCTGACCGGGGAAGCTGCAAGGCTTCCAGGACAACCACCCTAAAGCCAGTCCCAGGTTACCCCGTGAACTGTAGCATTACCATGGGTTATTAGTGGACTCTAGAGGTGTGAGTCTTGTCACGATTTAAGAGGGTCCCGCATGGTTGACTGTGGGTAGCGCCCATGCAGTCAGGCAGCGGGAGATTTCTTATCCTGGGAGCATGCAGTCAGGTTTAGAAGCTTAGGATAGCCAAGTAGATTTGCCGATGGACTGCGTAGCTTGTATAGACGAAACCACCGCTGGGCCAGTGAGTTCCAATGGATATTATCTCTACGGTGGGCATGTCAGTCGGCCACTGATATGCTACCGATAAGAAAGGGCTTTCGCTCATGCAGATGTAGTTGGAGAGACATCACCGCAAGCACTTCCTATTTGTGCAGATAGTTAATATCCGAGCGGTCCGACTGCCTCCGAGTGTTAGCCCACTCTAGGCGGGTGAGTTGGACAACCCTGAGCTGAGCAGGGTGCTCGCGAAAGGTCAGAATGGTTGACGGGTGTCCTCTGGCTTTACATTATTCTACTTAACTAAAGCGAGAGACACCCTATTCTGATAACCAACGATCCTCGAGAGAACTTATTGAGTGAAGCTTTCAGGCTTAACGATATTAAGTTTTACCGCTTGATTCTACTTTGAATTATCTTTATCTTTATTTTGATCCTTACTTCTACTTTGAGTCTTCGGTGCGGTCGCAATCTTAGGATCCGTCTTCCTACAGAGTGCCCCCGTTACACTGGCTGCCGCGTCCTGTACCGGTATTGGAATTGGTAAGGCATGTGTCTCCAACATCCCGGTGGAAATTCGACATAACAGTGACACCCCAAGTGGTCGCTACCATATTCCATTTTAAGGAAAATAAGATTCCTAGTCTACCGGTAGCACAACTGTATTGGAGGAGAAGTCACTTAGACTAGGGCTTTGTACTGTGGAGGCTTGTTATAGATACAAGCTTTTGATAGTGTTTTTCCCCATGTCTCATCCCTTCTCACCCAATGTCAAAATACAATCTCATCCTCCTAAGAATAATTGAGTAAAAAAAGTATCAGTTTTATCTCCATTACATGCTGGCCCAGCCTGTTTTACCTATTCCAACTCCAGATTTAATCCCCTTCGTTTTCCTTGCACCCAGGTCTCTCTCGCCTCCTACACCCCAGCTGCTTTCAGAAGATTCACCCCACAATCAGTGCCTCTATGCTTCTCCGTTGCTGTCATCGATGTAGTAATAAATTCTACCAGCTTTTTCAAATTAAACATGACCTTATCTCTAGGGTCATGATCCTCCGGGATACTACCTCCAAAGAGGTCCTCCAATGCTATGCCAAATTCTCCTGGTTCATCCTCTTGGTTCATGGGCCTTGGCAGTAGAGTGGCTGCAAACGCTTTCACAATCTCCTTCTTGTCTTGACTCGTCTTATAAACTTGCACCATCCCATGTAGATCGCGAACTAAGGGTTTCTTCAACTTTCCTCAGTGGTTCAGGTCCAACAGCTTTGCAATTAGGTTATGAAATCCCGTAGTCTTATCAATGCTATCTATGACAATCTGTTCTTCGCTTATGCTTACACTATTCTGAGCCCCATCACCCACCTCACAACCACGCACCCCTGGTTCACCATCCACTTCTGGCTCAGTATTCTCTACTGCCTTCTCCTGGACCACCCCCAGTCCACCATACTCCACCCGCGGCTCTCCGTCCTCCACTCTGGACCCTTTGTTTTCCACCTCTGATATACTTATTTTATGGCTTTCTGTGAATGAAATCACAATTACGAGCGTAGTCTGGCCTCCAGTATGGAGTAACCATAACCTCATATCATCCATGAGTGTGAGATGGTCATCACTTCAACCGGTCTCACACACCACTGTGGGGAAATCGGCAGCAGGCAACATTATGTAGGCGTTTGGAATTCTTTTGGATCTCCCACATAAGTCTCCCTTAAAATTTCGGAATGCTAGGCAGTATTAGTTCTATTAAAAAAAAGAGTAATTTGATCACATAGGTATTCCAGACCCAACCCTGACCAAACTTCTTGACTGTTTGGCCCCGGATCACAAGCGCGGGGAAAATGAAATGCAACTTGAACAAAAGTTTGCGAAGGGCCTCAAGGGTCGGTAGGGTGCCGGATATTATCACAAATCATTCGTTGAGAAAATTGTACTCTCGTCGGATCTCATCATTTGCTATGACAGCTGGGTGATCATCTGTAACAATCGTATTGTTGGATAGTTATGCAACACGCAACAACAGTCGTCTCCTGCGTATTCCCGTCTTGGTATCTTGTACTAAAGGGTAAGGAAATACTATCTCTTCAGATATTATGGAACTGGTTTCCTTGTCTTTGAGTGATCCTTGGAAGGATACTATCCTGTTAGATAATGAGATGAATGAATTGTCGTGCTTGATAGAACTATCACACTAGTTCTATGGTTGGTTTTACCCGTCGAGACTATCAGAATAGTCTTTGGGCTCTTAGAGAATTGGCCTTTGTATAGGAAAAGAGAACAGACTGATTGTATAGCAACTTAAGTATAGAAAAATACTTGGATGGTTGCGTGAAGATCCGAACTCTTGGTCGGAACCAAGCCCCTGTTATAGGCATCTTCCCACAACCCTAGCCCTGGTCACTCATCACCTCGCGCTACATAACTTCTATGACTCATAGTGAGTCATTGCGTGAAATCCATCAGATGACTCACATGAGTCACTGCTCAACATACCATTACCCAATCATAACCCATAAAACAAGTCATGTGCTCAAATGAGTCACATGCATGAAACTCGTGACTCATAATCTGAGTCATGTGCGAAAGTCATTAAATCATATGACGTCACAATTGTGAGTTATGAAACAATCAACCAATCATAATATAACCATGACTCGCAAGTGCGCATTGATGTGAGAATGTATGAGTCAAACGACGTCATAGTGTGGAATCCAACATACCTTATGCCTAATAAGTATTAGTCATGTGAAATCTGCCTTGCTTAGTCACAATGTGTGACATTAGCTCCCTTCTCCCCCTAGCAGCGGTCCCACCATACTTCTTGCCCAGATGTAATAACCTCTGCCTAACTCTTCTGAGCTCCTTTTGGAGTGTGTGGTTTCTGCGCTCGAACTCCTTGTTTGCTCGCCTCTTGGTGTCCATTTCCTTTCTTAAGCTCACGAGGCTAAAACCAGATCCCCCGACAGTTCTGGGAAGTCCTTGAATTTCTTCACGCACACGGCGTATCCGGGTTTGCTGGTCTGCCAGCTTGAGCCAGGATTTTTCCTCGCTTTGTAGGAATTGATCCTTTTCGTCCAACACTTCCTGGACGTGCCTATGTAAGGCTCTGACGTCCGCGTGAGTTTTTTCGCTCCCCTCTTTCTCCTGCCGTGTCGTACTAGCGCAGAATTTCCTTCTTTGGTCGGGTTCCTGGTGCCGTCTGTGCCATCGCGATAGAGGTTTCCTTTCTATTACCTGGGTAGGAATAGCTTGCATAATTATGCGCAACGTATATGCCACCATGGGGGACAGCATATATCAGAACCCAAGCTTCCTGAGTAGGGACTTCCCGGAAGCATCTGGGAGACTACTCAGGAACCACAAAGAGTTCACGTTTCAAGATATGGCCAACTGATTGGAATGATGATTAGAGAATGAGTTCTCTACTCTTACGAATGCATACGCATTATGCATTGATAGGTGAATATCGGACTTGATCACTCCATATTCAGGATTCTATTGCTATGTCGTCATTTAGACTGCATATTCCATTATAGTCCATCAGGACGAAGAGATCGAAAACTGACTACAGGTGGGGTGGGGACACCCTCAGAAGAAATAGCAGTCGGGAGATTCTCAGAGTCAAGCTGGGCAAGATTCAGGGTCAAACAATGTTCGCACTTTGTTCTGACGAACTGAATTTTTAGAAAGATACTTCTTTACTAGACAAGTTAAACTAGCAGGAACATTTGTATAAATAGCAGGGCTCTCCCCGATAGTTGAGAACATCATCAAGCAACGGAGAAGAGACCTTAACAATATTAAAAGTTATTACAATATTCTGCTATTACTTTATCAAACAAATTCTTCTTGAGCCTTTCTGACCTACAATCGGTTGTCTCGAATATTTCCGGCCTAGTTAAACCGGAATCCTACCATGTTAGCTACCCCGTAACACTATATTGTTATTCTTCAGACCCCAAGACTCCTATGTTGACAGACATTCTCCCCTGCTTTATCCTTTTTTACCTTTTTTTCATCCTTGAAGATACACCTCAGGCTGCGATTGTCGCACCTGAACTCACAATCACAGAAGATTCAGGTTCTTTGGACGATTGGGAACCTGATTTGGAACGAGGCATAACTTTACCTTGTTCCTCTCCTTCACCACCTCTTGGCCTGTCTGGCCCTCCTACCCCAGAGACTATTATTCTTTCAACGCAAGCCATCGGACAAGTAGAACGAAATCAAAAAGGTTCTTCAGAACCTCATGATGCTGAAGAACAAAATTAGTGGGTAACACCACAAGGGTCCTTTCATCACCCTTTCCTTACTATAGTGAAGGGTCGAAAAAGGCTCGACGAACTGGAGAGTTAGAAACCCCCTTCCTAAATAAAGGATCACTAACCTCTACCATGGCCCTTATAAGCCCCAATTCTCCTCACCCGGAACTCATCACAGATCCCAATCAACCAATGGAAGATGACGATACTTGCACTCCTCATGAATCCTCATTCGGCCCGTCCTCCTGCGCTATGACCACTAACTCAAACCCAGGATCAGTTGTACATTCACCCATGAGTCGCTCCCATAGTGCGCAATTTCGTGTCAAAATGAACCCGTCACGATCAAGCTCCCCTCAACACGCAAGATACACTACAAACCAAAGGGAACTCCTTAAGCAACAAATTCGACTAGCCTTCCAACAGATTTCTTCATCCATCAACCAAAGTTAAGCGGAGAACTTGATAGCTTTGGATACTTTATCGGAAGATGCTAGGCTTCATTACTGGGCCCCGTTTCCGAGGAGCGGGGACAAAATAACATAGGTTATTGTGATTAACTGGTTGAAGAATTCATCCAAATCGGACAAGAACTGACTGAGATAGAGCTCTTTGAAGTTAGACAACTTCACAGAGCTCTATCTCACTAAGTTTTGGTCTGATTTGGACGATTATTGTTTAATATGCAGTTAATAACCTGCTCTTGGCGCCCTGTTTGTCAGAAAAGGGGCCCCGTAACGAACACTAGAAGATGCTAGAGCTGAATACACTAACTTACTGTTATTACAAACAAGGTTAGCAAGGGGTGAATTAATTGTTGACAAGGAACTCCAGGATGCTAGAAAAGCGCTAGCAACGCTCAAAGGAGCAACGCATGACGAATAGAAACAACTAAAAATAGCTATTGCACAAGAATTTAGTGGACAAGAAGCTCAGCAAAAGGACAATGCGAAATCTTCTGAGGTTTGCGACAAAATATTGGAAGCCGAAGTAATATCCTTAAAAGCTCAATTTGCTGAACAACTTAAAAAACCGGACATTGAATGGCAAAGAGTCCTAAGACACCAGGAAGACCGTGCTGCTGAACTATCAAATCAACAAAAGGCCAAGGCAGCCGAACAGCATCAAAAAGACCGTCAAGCAGCAAAGGAGCTTCTGAATAAACAAAATCAGAAATTCCAAAACGCCATACAAGCTTTGACGGATAGAATAGATCATTACGAAAAGCCCAGCTTTACGATCCCACCTACGGAGGCAGGTGATGGGGCTCCAGGACCCTCGAACCAGGGTCAATTCAATCTTTGGATTACTCCAAATAATCCTAATCCCGATAAACAATCAGCTTCTACTCCAAGGCAAGATAAAGGAAAGACAGTTGACCGTGGAAGAAACTTCCAACCACCGCCACTACCGTCAAGTAATATTGGTGGTGATCGAGACCCACACCCAAGCGACCATGACGATGATGATGATAAAGGAGGAAACGATGGCAGGGGCAGAAAAGGCGGACATCGGGAACGTAACGCTCGAAGACCATCGGTTCCTGGAGACACATCTCCCTGTACGAGAGCCATATTAGAATTCTTGCACCAACTCAGTACGTGAAATCGATTAATAAAAAATGCAGCTGAATCCCCTTACTTCTTTCAAGGCGATGATAACCAGGATGTTAGAAACTGGCTAACTGCATGTGAAGGTTGTGTTGATTGAAACCCTTACCAATGGGAGAACCACTCTCATCGCATTGTTTTCGCTGTTGGTAACACCAAGGGAAACAAGGTACCCACTTTCGCGGAGAAATATCGAAAAGTCATGGGAGCAATAGGAGGTTTCACTAGATATCCCAATTGTGCGACTTGGGGAGATTCCGACAAGATTTTATCAAAAGATATATCAGCATTGAGGAAGAGCGACGAGCCCTAGACCAAATGGAGAGAATCAGTTATAAAGGCAAAATCCTATATACCTTCTCCTCTGCGAAAATCTGAACATCAAAGCTGGACTCTCAGGAATAGCGTGGAGGGTCCGGGTCGAAAGCAAACTCCCTCAAGGAAGTTTACATTGCCTATCTCACTTTTCTTTCGCCACCGATGAGGAATATGTAGAAATTTTAAGAAAAGCGAGTAGGGAAGAAGAGAAACGTCTAGAAAGAGAAAAATTAACCAAATCCCTAAGGACCCCCGGACGCACCCCGTCCTAAGCGAAAACGAGAAGAATCCAACAAAGCTTTCAACACAAAATACAAAAACAAGGGGTCGGAAAATAAAAATGGGAAGGGATCCTCACGATGCAAGATGCCTCCAAATAACATGGCATAAAAGTAAAAATATGAATACTGCAAAGGACGAACATACCGATTGGAAAACGGCACGTGACGGAATCAAGGACGAGGTGGTTGAAAAATGAAAAAGGGAGAAACGCTGCACTCGTTGCAGCATGGACAACCACACCAGGAGAAAATGTCCTAAGCCAATCTTGGTTGCCGCAACCTTCATATACAAAAATAGGGGAAACCCTAAACAACCATTCAAACCAAGAACTAGCACACTCGCAGTGCATCAACCTCCTCCCTCCCGACAAGCACAAGGTGCAAAGGGTAACTTACTACAACGAGAAAGACCATCGCAAATCTCGGAATTATCCAACTCAGAAATGTCTTAGGTGTACACGTCGCAAATTATCTAAGTATTTTCTTTCCCAAGTCTATAAGTCCTTATTTAGCTTGCTTAGTGGACAAACTAGGGTGGATATCACGGTGTCCTTAAGAATGACAGGGACACGGGTAAGTCGCGTCTTAGATTTGAGAAGCAAGTACATACCACTTATTCGTAAGGCAAGCAGGAAGTAATTACGAAGATTTTTTCAGACGTGTTACACCTCGGAATGTGTCGGGAATTCTTGGCAAAGTCTTGGCTCTCGTACAAAAATCTTCGCGGCAGACTGCGGGGACACCACATCTGCAGGAACAGTCGAACATGGAGTAAGGGGCCCGGTCGATGGGTACCTTCCTAAGAAGGAACCAAGGGTTTTGCCTTCCGAGAAAGGACTTTGCAGTTGCCCCCCGAAGGAGGACTTTGTCTTTCCCCCGAAGGGGTCAGCTATTCCTAATTTGGAATGGGTTTTTCCATTTATTCGACTTGGGTGTCTTGGGATAAGGTTCAGGGGTCGTGAAACCCCCGGGGCTTTCCCGGGCCCAAGGTGCCACCTGTACAAATTACATTTGTTCTTGCCAGAGACTGGACTCGAACGCATGACCCTACGGGTAAAGATAGGTGGGCCTGCCCTATCTCACCAACAAGACCATGGCGAACGTGTAACGTTTCCTTATCGGTTCTCGGTACACTAAGAACCATTTAAGGAACCGTCCCGGGTTGTGCACTTGAAATCGTAGCCAAAGTGTGGCTTAGGTGCATTGATCAAGCCGAGGCTCCGAAAGGTTCTTAGATAAAACCTTTTACTGTATCGCTAAGGTCTTGAAGTGGTTGGCGGCTTCTCACTATGATGGCGAACTGAGGAGGTAACTATCCAACCAAGTATATTGCAAACTCTGTCTGTCGAAGGCTGTATCTTTCTAAGTCCGAAAGATACAGCCTTTAAACACATGGCCGGCTTTTGCTAAAGCCTTACTCGTACAAGCACAGCTCGTATCCTAACACAACTATGGTATCAAATCGATACCATCAAACAATACATAAAACATTCAAGGTATCAAACGATCCCTTGAAACAAAACTTCAAACAACCGGAGTATTAAATCATTCTTCCAAAACGCAATGAGGGAGAGGCATAACCTCATATCTCAAAACCCAACATAAAACAAACTAGGTATTAAACGATACCTCCTGCATACATAACACGGCTACAGCCACAAGGCTCGTATCCTGAAACCAAACTAATCCTAAAGGAAATCCATCAGTAACCAAAGTACCTGTACCGGTTACACCCCCGAAACAAAACCTCTGTTTCCATCAATCAAACTAAACCTAAATGCAACTCGTAATAACTCCACAATCCTCAGATCCAGAGTGGTCATTCTTGCTTTCGAAATAGGGCTTGAAAAACTCGGTATAAACATGCCCTTCGTCCTCGAATTGGGTCCAGCTAGGCATCGTCGGCGTATAGGACATGGTAATGAATCCTGTTTCGACAGGAAACTCATCTCAAGGCATGTTGTCAGTCCAGCAGGCCTGAACAAGGTCCATCGCATTCTTGAGACATTGTAACGGTTCCCAGCTATTGTCGCTGTTGGGGTATCCTTTACATTTGACCAGAAACTCGGCCTTGCCATAGCGTTCACGGTGGTCCCGCACCTCCTCAACGTCCCATTCGGCAACTCCTGGACCAGTATGGGTACCGGTTTGGCATGACTGAGTCCAGGGAATCTGCCGTTATCGTTGGGGAAGAACCTCTTAACCATCGAACAGTGAAAAACTGCCTCCTTCCGGTGGTAGACTTTCGAGTCCATTTTGACCGTATACTTCTACATTTGTTCCTCGTAATCACGGACCTGGAAAGGTCCTTGCCATCTCGGCTCGAGTTTCTTACTCCTTCCAGATTCTGTCGCAAATCTGTCGCCATACACCTTCAGGAATTCTCCAATGCTGATGGGTTTGTGGGTCGTCCTCCTCTTAGCTGCAACCCTGGTGCTGCAGATCCTAGCTAGCTTGAGCGCTTGATATGTATTATTTCTCAGCTCCTGATGACGATTAAGATAATCCTCAGATGCAGGGGCAGCCTTGCCTTCGATCCTCTAGGTCGCTAATAAGGGGTAGTCTCGTCCATACACCACTTTGTATGCTGACATGTTAATGGTATCAGAATGTTCAGCATTTGTATATGCAGCCATATCCTGCAATGAATTTACCCAATTATTCTGCCGCTTGTTGGTGATATTTCTCAAGGCGGTCTTGAGTTCCCTAATCTTGCGTTCCACTTGCCTATTTGTTTCATGATGTCCAGGCACTGCCTTAATATGTTCAATTCCCATCGACTTCATACATTGTTGCCAAAAATGTGAAGTGAACTTGGGATCTGCATCGCTAACGATTGAACTAGGTGTGCCATGGGGTGTGAATACCTGGTGACGAAGATAGTATAGGGTGGTCTCGGAATTCGCATCTGAAGTAGTGGGGATGAACCAGTTAAATCCAACGGCCCGGTCCACAACTACGAAGACCATATCATAGGTCTTTCTTGGTCCTTGACTCTAGGTGACAGGTCCTGCGAAATCGATAGCATAAGATGTAAAAGTCTCCTGTGGAATTGGCATCATCTGGGCATTGCCGTCAGGTAATCCATTCCGTTCCTTAATCCTGTGACAGTGCTCGCACTGCCTAACGTAATCTCTCCAATCCTTCCTCATCTCTGGCCAGTACAGGTACTCAGTAGCGTATCTGAGATTCCTTTCCGCACTGTGGTGTCCTTTGTCATGGACTTCGAATATGACGAGTTCTCGAAGGGTTTGACCATTTGCTGCATGGCCTTTCGGTATCTAAAGAGCTTGAAGTCCTTTGCGTGTAGTAGCGAACATTGGTCCATCACCAATGCGATAGTATTCCATCCTTCCTCCCTTCGCCGTCTTTCCAGACTCAAGAGCTAACTTGTATAACTCGTCCTTCCTATAGGCGTCAACTAGTTGTTCTCTCCACATGCTCTGCATCTCAGTGGTAACCTGAATGGTATCACATTCATCACGTACCTGTTCGAGGCGCGAGGAGTCTTCTTCATCCTCGAAGACATCATACAGAATGTGGTTATCCTGCGATAGGGTAGGTGGGATGATCGTAGCAACAGTTCTGTTGTAGTGGGATAAGCCGCCTCCATCTAGGGGTTTCTGTCGCTTTGCCATATAGGCATCGTGGGCTTTCTGATCATGACAGTCGCATTCTCTGCCTTCTGCTCGGGGATCGCCATGTTCTAGTGCCGTAGCTAGTCTTTTTCTGACTACGTGGAGGTCGATTCTGGGTCTGGGACTCTCCTTGTCTCCCGCTAGGTAGCTCGCTCTCATTGTTGCCACCTCAGAAGATTCAGGTGTAATGACTTGTCCTGCAAGCCTGTTCTCGTAATGGAATTCGCACAGTGCTTTGTGGAATGCTGTCCAATGAATCACTGAGTGGTTCAATTCTTCTTCGCTGAGATGTCGAGAGGAGACCATATCTCCCCAATCATTCCCTTCTCTCATACTGCAATCCGAGCCACATTCAAAGTTGTCTCCAAGAGTGCTTAGGTGTTTAAAGCGTGACATGGTGTCAGAAAAGAATGAAGTAGCATATAAGGTATGGGGTGAGTTCTCATGGGTATAGGTAGCTTCGAGGTCTTCTGTTTCTTCAGTAGGGTCTTGGACGTATTCTGCTGGTCCGGTATCATGTCGATACAGGCAGGAAAGTGCCTCAGCTAAATAGTTTGTTGCCCCAGGCTTGTAAACTATCATTGCCATATACTTTGCTAGGTGTGTACGCTACATCAGGGTTTGATGATCTGTAACAATCGTAAACTCATGTCCTGCAAGGAGGTGATCAAATGCTACCAAGGCATCCATGATCGCCAGTGCCTCCTTGTTTGTTGTCCCATAGTTCATTTGCGTGTTAGTGAACTTCCTGCTGTGTAAGGATGCTGGGCATGCAGTGTCAGGTGTTTCGCCTTGTCCAACCCAGGCTCCAACTCCGGTGTCTGACGCATCCGTTATTAACCATATGGGTACTCCAGATTCATGGTTAATAGGTCTGATGACTTCGTTATCATTTGCAAGCCTCTTTGTATTCTGAAACGCTGTATCATGAGTTGGTGTCCAGACAAACTGCGCATTTCCTCGGAGGTCGGTAAGGGGTGCAGTGATTATTGCAATGTGTGGCAGGAATTGGCTAATGTAGTTGATCAATCCTAAGAACTCTCGCAGTTCTTTCCTATCTTTGGGTGTCGTCCATTTACCTATTCTCATGATCTTCTCATGTGAGGCGCATCAGCAAAAAGGATCAGTTCGCATCCTGACCATTCTGAGTGCATCCCAGCTGCATCCTGTGCATCCTGAAAAATGAGATTCACTCTAAATGGCCAACCAAAAAATTTAAAAATACACCACTATTAGTCTTATCAACTTTTTTGAAATTCTGAATCATCACGGTGGCTTGGCGACACATAAGAGTGATTAAATATAAATGTCTCAGGTTTATGTACTCAGTTCGCTAGCAGTTGATTTTGAACCAACTGCACTTAATGCCAATTTTTTATAACTACTATTTTCGGTACATACAAGGATTCAAAGTCAAGAGTTCATTTTTCGGTATAAAAAATGAATTCCTCTATTATCCAATAGTCTAACACCCGACAAGCTTCAAAATCTTTTTCAACCATGATATTGCTTTAATGAATCTTCTCAAGTAACGTGTTTGTGCATCCTACGACTTTTTTCTGTCAGGATGCAAACCACCTTTTCAGGATGCTCAGGATGCGCTCAGGATGCACCAGGATGCTCAGAATGTGAACCTATTCTTTTTGCTGATGCGTGAAGTCCGTCATCATCCACCACATATCCTAGCACATTCATGTTAGGTGAGAAGAACTCAGACTTCTTTCTGCTGAAGAAGAAATGCGCTTCCTTCAGCTTCCTGCAGACCTTCTTGATGTGTTCCATGTGCTCGTCTTCCTGGTTTGAGAATATTAGTATGTCGTCAATGTAAACCCACACAAATTCTCCCAGATAATCCCTCATTTGATGTGACATGATTTGTATGAATTTTCCAGGTGCGTTCATATCACCCTGCAGCATCACCTTGCTGACCAATCCTCCAAAGGGTGTCTTGAAACAGTTTGGGTATTGGTATTCTGGTTCCACTCTTGTAAGAAAGTATGTGTCACTCAAGTCGATCTTGCTCCGATATCTCGATCGTCCTTGTGCATTTAGGATTGTCCTTTGATTAGACATTTGTGTGTTATCTTTTCTTGTGTTGTCTATTCGTGCAGTTAGATCCATTAGGGGTCTGATCCTGCCATCGGTTTTTCCTTGGACAAAAGTGGTGCTGTGCCAGGAACTTCCTTCCCATATATGACTCCTTCTCATTCCTTCTGAGCAAGCCATTCCTTAAGCTTGAGCATATAGTTTGCCGGAACTCCGAATCGTGGTTGGGTCTTAAGGATCTCCTTATCCTTCAACTGTATTCGATGGTTGTATTCTCGCAATCATCAGCAAAAAAACCGCTTACTCCAGGCAGATAAGGCCCGCGTCTGGACGGCGTGCGTCCACCCCATTCGTTCAGTACGTCCTAAATGTCCGCCTTTGCGTCCTGTGCGTCCTGAACGTCCAGAACATCTGGGTGTCCTAGGATTGCACCTCCTGCGCCTGGTGCCTTCCCACACCCTTGTTCCCGTCCTCACTACCCTGTGCACTTGTTACGGGCTGATTCCTTCTGAACACCCACCTTTGGTCTCTTCTCGCCCAGGGGTCTCTCTTGTATACCTGCCAGATTCTGGGAGCCCGATGGTCTAGATTCATCCGGGGATGCCCCATAATGCTTGCAACACCCTACCGACACTCTACACGGACTCCTCCCCTCCTGCGCACCCTGCCGGCGCCCTTTGCGGACTCTTACCCTTGTCCGCACCCTGCCAGTCCCACTACACAGACGACTACCTTCGTCCGCTTTCACCCTCTCGATTTCTACCATAGCCTGTATATAATTTTATATATTTCATTAAGGGTAGTCTGCTACACCCTCGTGACCGAGTTGAATCCGGGTACCTGGATTGGAATTGCCATCTCACGCTTCTGGCTTCAACTCGGCTGCGTGGGTATTATACACAATTCTGTAGTCTAATCCACAACATATTTCACAAATCCGGCCTACGCTAATGACCGAGTTGAATCCGGGCACCCGGGTGGCAATTGCCATATTAAGAGTCCGGCTTCAACTCGGCCGCGTGCGTATTATACACAATTCTGTAGCCTAATCCACAATATATCTCACACATCCGCCCTACTCTCACAGCCAAGTTGAATCCGGGCACACGGGTGGCAATAGCTATCTTAAGCCTCCGGCTTCAACTCGGCCGTTTGCATATTATACACAATCTAGTAGTATAGAATTATCTAATATATTTCAATTAACGTCCGCAGATCAATCCTGTGATTTACTATCCATTGGCCCTCCCCAGTGAGAATTACATGCGCCTGTCCAATCACTGTCCCTATATCAACTATTCGCATCTCTCGACCACTACGCCGCTTCCCGACTCGTATATGACCGCTTGCGAGATGGAATCTACAAGATTTGATCGGATCGAGTACGAGAAGTAGTGCTAGGCGCCGGACACCAGTAGCCTCGCTGAAGAGCTTTCTTATTTTGCAAAGGACTAACAGTTGCGCCACCCCCCGCCCCCAAAGATCTGCATAACTGTCCTCTCCGCCTCCCTGGATCCATAGCCAATCATTTCTGAGACCACGGCTACGGAGAGCCATTGTTCCGGTGCTTCAGGCTCGATGAATCTAGAAAATCTCTGTTTCCTGAAAGCCAGCGACCGGAATTTCAAGATGCGTAAATTGCTCTATGGGAAGTAACCCCAGTTTGGTAGGGTCAGAAGACAGCGGATGGTCATCAGCTACAATCTGCTTGGTAAAACGTAACATCTCCTCCATTATGTCACCATAATCGATGTAGCAGGCTGTACAGAGCTCTGTCAAGCGTGCTGACGTTCTTCATCCAGCCTTTGAGAATTCTCCCAGGTGCAGCCGCTGTCTCCCTCCTGGTGCCTTCTATTCCCACGACATTTTCTGCCTTCAAAAGAACGTCTAGTGTCTGTAGCCTCATTCCTAGGACATGCTGGCGGCCATAGTGTGACAAGATCTGGCGGGTAGCTTCATTTTTGTTTCACTTGCGATAGCCCTCTTGGATTTGATCCTCATGTGCTAGCTCACCAATCTCGGTGGAATACATTGATACAGATCCAAAACATGGTACGTGGGAGGAAAAGTGACTAAGATAGTGCATTTTGATGAAGTTGAAGTGGTTTTCCCGGTGGATCAAATCCGCTCGCTGATTAACCCTCTGAAGTCGCACTTGATCCGCCTGCCGATGCCGTTTGGCCGCAGAGGAACGGCGAATCTCATGAGCACGTTCATTGGCGATTAGTTCCCATAACTCCTGATCCTGGCGGTTTGCTTCCACGTGGGTAGCCTTCGAGGTACGGAATTCAAGGAAAATGTCTTTCGTCTGGTCAAATGTCACCAGATACCTTTCCTGGTAGGAAAGTATATCTGGTATATGGCTGCGATATTGGGCCATGAGGGAGAAATCAACCAGAGCACTAACGCACTTCAAGGCAATCTGAACATCGTGATGCTGAGAACTGTCCGGATTTCGCAATGCGGACGCCAGTACGGCCGATATACACCGGCTAAGGTTGCGCATTTCCTTCCCCTGCCATTGTGTCACTTCTCAATAGGCCTTTTTTGGTACGCTGAATCCCGGATAAGGCGGAATATCTTTCCAGGCATCGTCGAATGCCTGCTGCCGTTTATGCTTTTTCAGGAACCCTTCTACCCATTGCATCATATGTTTGAATAGGCCGAGGTAAATGTTGTGCAAGAGGTCCGGCTTGTGTAGGTTGGACGGGTTCACTCTGTGCAGTCCAGTGAATACATTCCAGCCTATTTTCACGTCCACCGGCCCAAAATACTCCCAGGTACTACCAGCCTCTCTCAACTCAAGCTGCCTAGCTTTCTCTTCATATATGGTGTAGTCGTGGACCTCATATATCTGCCGCAGATTTCCACCAAGCTCATTGCATAGAACCTCACATTTTGGGCATGACTTGCTGCATATCCCATGCAAGGTCGTATGTTCAGCATGATCCGCAATCCAGGCCGACAGGATGGGAAAACAAAGGCGTGTTTTACCATCCGCACAATTCATAACCATGCCTTCATGGGAAACATAGTGCAAAGGTGCTAGGACAAGATCAAAGGCAGCCAGCAGAGAATCCGCATTGATTTGCCGTTGGTTTTCATCGGCCTGGCTTGATTTACCAGCGAGCTTTGGCGGTACAAGCAGCAATGCCACAAGTAGGACTGACATTTGGGCAGGGCTGTTTCTCGTCGGGAAAGGGTATTGGCGATCGTCATCTAGACCGGCCAGGCTTTCTTGTCTCGCAAAAGATTTGTTAGGTGAGTCTGGTCCGACAATCCGATTATAGGTACCACAGTTGACCGGGCAGGCAGAGTATTCTACCAGGAAATGCAATAAACGCCGGGACTAGAAACAGAGAGCACTTGCAGATGTCAAGACATATTTCATACCTGCGTATCTCACCACCAGCCCGCCGTATGCATCTCCGAGTATAATCGCTCCCCACTTGAATTGTATTCCCACACAGGCCCGTAGACCATCTCTGATCTATACGCAACCTGGCGGATCAGGAAACGAACGCAGTCAATCACATTCCGATAATAGAAAGTTGTTGCATGCTGACCATCATCAATTTCGGCTTCGGTCCACACCAGGTAATCACCAAACGGGTCCAGTTCGTCAAGATGTTGTCGTATAGTATACGCTGACCGGAACGATCTGGCATCCGTACCACCCAATCCGTCGGCAAAGTACGCGTCAATCTGGGGCTTGGCTTTAGATCTTGTTCTGGACAAACCAACTCGCTAAATTAAAGTCCGCTTCTGACGAGAAAGGGCTCCAGGGGTCATTTGTTGTAGGCAAATTAAGCTCTGTATTGTTAACAACATCGCCGAGTGGTCTTCCAGCACCTGGAATAATCTCTTGGCTGGATGAGCGCCTGCAAGCTGGTGGTTCGGAAGTGTGCTCCGCATCGGAATCGTATTGCCTATCATTTTCTATCTCGTTATATGCCCCCTGGTGTTCAATCTCCAGCTCGGGATCAGCTTCATAGTCTGAGTAATCCGGATCGACGTTTTCATGGTGTCTCAAAGTGGCCGGCTGCGGTGAGCCCTTGTCTGCAGTTGCACGGACTCGGAGGGATAGAACAATATCAAGATGCCTTGTTTGAAGGTGCTTTTCATATGCAGCTGCCTGTTGATACCGTCGCCTGCATTAAGGACCCTTGGTTGAGTTTGAGGTCATGGTGTTCAAGTGTGGTGTTTTTCTTTCAAGTGGTCTGACGGAGCGGACGTGTGCTGATGAAGAGACGGCCTGCGGCTGATGTAGTCTTTCAAGAACAAAAGCAGACTTCTTTCAACATGCGGGGGGATAACTTCAAACTTGTTTGATAGGATGGCGAACAGGTCCAGATGATTAAACTGTCATTCGCCACTATTCACTCTCACGATCAACTTGTGAAATTGAACTTCGAGGTTGACGCGCTGCTGTTGACTGATGTCCGGTCATCTTCTCAATATGGAAGGAGGATGTTTAGGAAAGTCTTGGCTCAGGATTGCGGCTCCTGTGCGGCTCCGTTGCGGCTTAAAAGCTTATCTTGAGCTTACCCCCCCTTTGTGTGCGTATCACGTGACTTTTCAAGATCCCAATATTCAAGTTTGTACAGGGCACGATCCTGCGAACCCACCGTCCTCATGCGGTCTATAAAGCTCCCCCCTCCCTCCCTCATCCATCTTCTCTCCATACTCCTTTACTGAACCACAATCACATCCTTCATTGATCAGCACGTCCATCCTAATAGAACCCATTGACATCAAGCTCTGTGCAACTTCTTACTCATCGGCGGTCCCACTAGTATATCCTCATCTTAATTCAGCACTATCTATCTACGTTTCCCTAGCTAATAGTCTTCAAAACAGCCATTTATCGTCTGCAGAACCGCTTCTATCATCTTCACACTCCTCTTAGCGACCGACTCCTCTTATCGTCCGCAGACTCCTCTTATTGTCCGCAGAGCTCCCCAATCGTCCGCAGAGCTCTCCAATCGTCCACAGAACTTCCCTTATCATTCGGCCGGCCGACCCTATTGTCATTTCTCTATCTAGTGCAAACAACTCACCCCCCAAGCTAACATGTCCCTCTTAAAAGCTGGGTTGCCCTACAAAAAAATGCCGGGCCATGAACACGATAGTAATTTCCTGGTGTAAGTATGTCTGCGGGTTCCTGAAACCAGGCATTACGAATCAGGATTCTAGTAGCTGGCGGAATGGTATGAAGCGTAAGATGGAGCAAGACAGGATCCCAAGCTGGAGGCAGAGTACGGATGCCCAATGGGCCGCCATTCAGGCATATTCTCTAACTCTTGTACCCGTTGCTACTCCGGGAGGCGGCAGGGCTGCACTCTGGCAGACTGACACTGTTCGAGGCGGAGGTTTTACAGAATACCTCAATTCTTTGCTGAAAGATGTAGCAAAAAAACATCGGAACACTCTGGAAAACCTAACAAGAGCACGCGGTGCTCCCATTCTGGCCGCTCCCATTCCAGCCAGAAATGATCGTAAGTTGTCTCAATGAGTCAGCATTTAATCAGTATACTGTATGCTAAGATGTCGCCCGCAGGTTTGGCCGGCCCACGCAGCATCCACCTCTGGATTGAGGAGTCGTCCAGTTCGCGCCCTGGTGCCCCCAGCCCTGCTGGATTGGACAAGGTCCAATGCCAGACAGGGGAGCAGGTTTACTGGCTCGAGATGGCTGAGCCCACCTTTGACAATGTCCTGGAGCAGATAGACAGGGTCCGAGAATGCTGATACGGATATCGGGTGCTTGTTGGTCCAACAACAGAAGGTACCCGAATGCTCCAGAACAATCCTGATGAGCCGCTGCCGCTTGGTGACACGGTCCCACTCCTCAGTGACCGGGATGTCCCCATTTGGTGGTCAACGAATACGTGGAACGAACCAATAGATCGGCTTTTCTATGGCCATCGTCAAACAGTGGATGAAGACGAGACTCCTTCACCCGTCAGCTTATCTTTCTCACGTCGAAATAATAGAGGTCCATCTCCTGACAAGTCACAGAGTAGCGAGGATAGCTCAGAAGACGGCATAAACCCACAGTCATCCGCGGCGGCCGCAAAGCGAGGCACTAGGTCCACCAGGACGAACAGCATGAAAAAAAATGGAATGGTGCGGCCCAGTGGCCCGGGAGACGTCGACGAAGCGGGATCTGATGATGATTGTGTTTCTGTTGTCAGCGCCACACCGGCCAGCGCCTCGATTCGTGCCTTGCCTCCCAATTCCATGGCATCTCCTGGTAAGCAATCCTCTTACCCTCGTGCTAACTTAAACCACAGTGCCTTGCGGCCTAACCAACAAACCGGAAGGGAGACTAATATCAAGGAAGTCTCTGAGCTAGCTACCTGTACAGTCAATAGCAACGGCAAGCGTGACGGAACAGCAATGGCCGAATCGCATGAGCCAAACCGTCCGCCCAACTCTGTGGAACCCCAGAGAAGGATCGTCCGCACTGTGCCCACAATTCACCCCACAATCATGGTTGAACAGGAAAGACCCCATCGGGAGGCCAACCAAAGTCCGCTTCCTACCGTGAGGCTTAGTCAACCCGATAGACCTCCTCTGTTCGCTTCCAATCTCATTGACAATCTCGCGACTGCGACCTCTGAGCAGAGCCTGGTGGAAGCATGAGCCCAGCATCTGGTAATGCTGGCCTCAGGAGCCAGGCAGCATGCGGACACGTCGGAGGAGACACAAGTCAGTACGGCTAAGAGGAACCTTTACCCTGGTGATCGGCGGTCCGAATATGTTCATGTGGACATACCGGTACCAGAGGCCGCGCAAGAATCCATCCCGTCCACCCTCCCTCTGGCCAACGAGAGTAGCGGTGGATCCTCTACCCCCGGTAAGTTGCGGTTACAACTACCAGGTTTTCCATCTACCATGTTGGCAGCAGGGTTTCCAGCAGCGCCAGCAGAAACACATATTTGGAGCCCTCTCCGGTCTGTTTCTGTTGTCGCTTAACCTTTCCCAACAAGGCTAGACCATCCTTGCTCCAAATACCTAATATAAGCAGGAGGTGTAGGCCCGTTTGAAGTAGTCTACCGATACTAGCTGACGGATGCGGATGCAGATGCTTGGACTTTTCTCTTTTGTGGTGTTCATTTTCCCTTGTGGCATTCGGCTGATTGTTCCTGTCCTTCCCAGTCTTTTTCCATATCAGATTACCTCCCAGTGGGTAGGCTGGCGCGCCCTGATCCGCGGATCCTGGTCGGACAGAGCATCGATACTTCCTTTTTTGTATTTATCATTTGGAGTTTGGCTTTTACAGTTTTGCTAGCCGTCCGCATGCTCTTCTCACCTCATATTCCGCTTCAGGATTAGCCAACTTGCGTATGGCCGGCCGGGTTTGTCCGTATCCCATGATATCTGCGGATACTACTTGTTGAGAGTGGACACTGGTGCTTTTTCTTTACACTTTAGACATTCGTTCTTTGCATCTTGGATTTTGGGTTTCGGGGTGCTTTTTTTTTGTTTCGGTCGTAATTTCTTTTTTTGTTTTTGTTTGTGGCTTGTTTGCCTTTCTGGCTTGAGATGCTTGCGCTGGAAGCTTTGCAGACCATTTCTCCCCCATGTGTTTTTGGTTCGGAGTTGTCCCGTTCCTTATCTTTTTGCGTCCTATACCTAATTTGTCAAACCTGTGAAGCACCGTGTTCCTTCTGATATTAGTGTTCTGCGCTCCG
>Ga0307517_10004959_pt1 | contig 20277 bp, 14 predicted proteins | sample 23_EM_MG_FD_194515 | JGI IMG/M metagenome (GOLD analysis project Ga0307517, IMG submission 194515) | Populus trichocarpa ectomycorrhiza microbial communities from riparian zone in the Pacific Northwest, United States - 23_EM | ecosystem: Host-associated > Plants > Roots > Unclassified | place...
TACTTTTCAACTACTCGTGAACAATAAATAAAAACAAGTGCGTCTTTTTGTTTAAGTGTACAATCTAGTTCCTAGTGTTTCAATTTTTAAAAAAATCTAAAGTTAAGTTCCGCTCTATAAAATTAAGAATCAATTTAACAATGACACTTTTTTTGACATCATAAGAACTTAATTGTATGCAAAAAAAAAATTATAAGGCCAAATTTTTTTATCAATTTAATATGAGAAAATAAAATTAAAAAAAAATGATCAAAACAAAATAATTTTTTAAAGATAAAAAAAAGGATCGCTTAACTGCATTGTTCCAATTTATAATGCAACTAAGTGTGTGCATAGGAATTGAAATAGTTTTTTTTCCTAAAAGAATTAGTTTTTGTTAATAATAATAATAATATTTTCACTTTTTATATACTAGTCATGGATTGATAAAGGAGGACTAGATGGGTTTTTAAAGTTTATTTTTAAGAATAAGTTTTTACTTAAGATTGAGATCTTTAATAAAACAAGATAGGAATACAAATATCATTTTAATTATAAATTTATTCAAGGTTTTAAATTAATTTAATTTGATTACAAGAATTTTTCTTTTCTTTTTGGTACTATTACCACAATCTATATTAATAAAAGCTAAAATATGAGGAGAAAACATTATAGATTATTAGTGAAAACAGAGTTTATTAGAATAGTGTTTTCACGATATTGGCTTTTCTACAAAAAAAAAAACTTAAAATTGGCTATTAAAAGCATTGAGGTCTTTTCACAATACCATTAGTCATTACTAAATTGCTTGGGTACAAATAAATCTTTTTCATTTTAAAAACACAATAAAATGATCAAAATGTAATTAAAAGCAAAATATTTAAAACTGGTGTAAATGAGTTTTTTTTGTATTTTCAGAATGTTTTTTTTTTGTCACTATAAGTTCAACTAAGAGGTAATTTAATATTTAAATAAATATTAAATAAATAAAAACAAAAAGCTCAATGAAAAGAACGTCAATAGTCTTTTCGTGTTTTTACAATGGTTTTTTCATCATTATTAGGTCAGATAAGGGACGGTTTGATATTTGAATAAATATAAAAAATAATAAAAAGTAAAAAGTGACTGACACGTGTGGGAGGCACCTGCACCTTTCGGACGGTGCCTCCTATCGGCCAAAATCTCCCTTCATTGTGTCGTTGGAAACATCATGGTATCCTTTTTCTTTTGGGGTAGCACATGAGTCGATGTTGGCATGGTTTATCATCAACAACACTTTATTTTTTTTCTATTTTCTTTCTTCTTTCCTCGAAATTCGCATTAACCATGCAAAAATTCAAACCTACCCTTTTATTTATGGGTATTTCCACTTAGATCCTTATTCTTTTGTTTTTAAATTTTATGTTCTTGGTCCTTTTATAAAATTTTGATTTTTTTTCAATTTCATCATTTAATCATAATTTGGTTGTTATTTTTTTCAATTTGGTCCTTATTCTTTTGATTTTTTTTTCTTTCATTTAATTGATTTTTCTTTTCAATTTTACCCTTCGATTAAATATTTGTTTTTATTTTTATTTCAATTTGATCATCATTTATTTGATTGTTTTAATTTCTTTTTGGATCCTTTTGTTAAATTAAATTTTCTTTTAATTTCACCCTTAAATCAAAAATATTTTTTTTGTATTTCAATTTTGATCCTTATTCTTTTAATTGCTATTTTTTTTTAATTTTGAATCCTTTTGTATAATTGAGTTTTTTTTTCAATTTCATCCTTAAATATTTTGATTGATTGGCAGTTGAGCTTTATGGTTTTTTCATATGGGGTGCTTATGATCTAATAACTCAAATAACATGTTTGGAAAGTTAATGTGGATTAGTTTTTTTTTTAAAAAAAAAAATTGGCTTTGTTATTTTCTTTATTTCTTTCTCTATCAGGTTATTTCAAACTCATGACCTTGATTACAGGTTTGACGAGATAACCTGAGTTGGCTCGGCCTTGATTTTCAAGGTTACAGGTTTGTCATGATAACTCGAGTTAACTCAAGCCAATTATTTTATGTCATTTTTTACACAATTGTTTTGTCCTTTTTTGAAAAAAAAAATTCAGGTTATCATGATAAATTTTTAAAAAATTTGGTTAATTTGTTGTCATTGTCTATTTTTTTATCATCTGATTAAAATAAAACTAACTTTTGACCTAGTTGGATCTATGAACCGAGTCATATATTTTTCTTCCTTCTTCAAAACATGTTTGCGACACTTGAATATTATTTTTTACGCAAAGAAATAATATGACCCCTGCAACACAACACAATTCCACACCTAGTGCAACACTGTTAATAATGGTCTCTGTAACATATCAATCTAATAAATAATGATGAATCAATAATTCAAAGAAATCCTCAAATTCAGAATATTAACATGACAATAATGACCACAATGAAATAAAATGTTTAAAATGTATTGCTTGTTAACGTTTTTATTGCAAATACATTAAATTTAGGATTGTTTGAAAAGGGTGATCTTAATTTACCTATAAACTAATACGAAGGATACATACATGTAAACTAATTTGAAGATATTTTTTTATTGAATTAAAAAAAATAAAGTTTTAAGGGTTCACAATATAGATTTTGAGTAGCTACTTTGATATTTTGATTAAATCGATACGTGATTTAAATTCCTAAATCTAGTTGTATGATAGTTTTCCTGGAAAAAAATTAATTCATAAATACCAATCAAATACGTTAAAATATATAAATGAAGTGTTGTCCAATAATCACAAATGAGTAGATGATTAACCAAGTGGATCCATCTATTTAGTTTATAATCATGCAAACATATTAAACATGGTAATTTTGCAATTATTATAAAAAAAAAAACTAGCATACATACTAAACAAATATATAACTTACAAAAGATATATATATAAAAAAACAATCCTAGCATGTAAACTAAACAAATTTTTAAAATTATAGGTAAACAAAACTAGTTTAGGGTACTTGTTGAAATTCTTAGAAAATATTTACTTTGAAATTTTTATCGTTGTTAGTGATCAATCATTGTCCTTAAAATTTTATTGTTCATCGCTTTATGTAAAAGGACTAACTTCAATAAGTCTCTCAAGATTCTAACAACTCCTTTTTGTTTAGGTGCACTCCTAAACAAGGATCAATGAACTTAAAAATCTATACTCAATATCTCTCTATAGAGACCGAACATAAGCACTATAGCAGAAAAGAATGAGTAAACGAACAAGTTTTTTTAAAAAATAACAACTAAAGGAGGAAAGAACTCATGATATTTTTTTTATTGAATTTCCACCCATCAAAGACATCTATTTATAGGACTTGGAAACCAAAACATTAATTACTCATAATTTTTGAATGTTTTATTAATTACGATGAATGTTCAAAGTTCATGAAAATTCATAAATACATTTATTTTTATCACATAATTAATATATTAGTTCATGTACTAAGATATTTATTTTAGGGACTAAAAAAATTATCAATTAAATAAGGATTTAATAGCAAAATATTTTTTATTAATCAAACCTAAATCTAAACTCATGAGCCCACAAGCCTGCTCCCCGGTCAACAAAGTTGTTTTGGTTTGAAACTTTTGTTATCTAAAGGTTCATTGAGAATAATTTCTCATTCATCTTTAATTAATTGGTTTTTAAAACCATGTTAATATTTTATGTTAAAGTACGTATGTTGGATTACAAGGTCCAACATTAATTCTTTTGGTTGAAGTTTAACTCACAAGAAGATCAATGATTTATTGCTAATGCAAAGTTATTAAACTCAATCCATGTTAAGAGTTGAATGAGATAATTCAGGTTAACCTGATCGATTAATGTTTTAATTTTATTTGAAAAAAATAAAAATAATGTTGCTTCAATTTAAAAAAAAACATTAAAACAATGTCATTTTGTTTTTTTGTTTTTAAATCAAACTAGGTTTTAATAAGCTTAATTGGGTCACCAATTGACCCGTCAAGTAACCCGAGTTAACTCTCATCCTTTTTTTAAAAAAAAAAAACTCGGCTCGAGCCAGGTTTTAGGCCAACCACACATATCTAAGTCGGGTTTAATAATACTATTAATATATCAATTTTCATGTAATTGCTGAATGAAAGAGATATATTCAACACCTCAATAACTCTCAAGACATTCACATTTAAATGACATAGGACAAATGATTTAATGTTTTTTAATCAAACCACAATTATATTTGAGAAAATTGTTGGTTTTAAGAAATCTTTAAACAATACATGCCTACATATGTAGTTACACGCAACTCATCATAACACAAAAAGAAACACAAACAAGAATATAACAAGATAGAAAAATAAAATTGAAATCGAATAGGGTTATCACATAGAACTTTAATTCATAATTTTATTATTGAATATTTCTCTTCAAGTATCATGCCTTATTAAGAGCGTTACAACTCATTAACTTAGTGTTAGGAGGAGATTTGAAAATATGGTTCACAACTTTTATCTAAAGTACAATAACATAAACTTTAGCCCTGTCAATTCCAAAATTTTCCTCAAGCACATGTGAGGCACACATTTCACAATATGCTTGATAAAAAATCACTTTTTGAACCATTTTTAATTTTGTTCCTTTCTCGTGGACATCACACACTAAGAATTTTGCATCTAAATCTTCTCATTCAACACCATTTTCATCGTCCCCATCAATTTTTGGTGGTTGATTTTAAACCATAAAGGAACTAATATCATCAAAACTTTCAATTTTAACATCAGATTCATTCCAATAAAAGAATTATGTTTTTTGCTCATGCCTTTTAAATGGTTTCTCAAAATTAGCCATAGATACGTGATCACTTTTCTTATGATCTCATGGATCCTCACCTTCATCAACTAATAAATTAATTTTGTAATTTATGTTTGCATGTCTTCTATAATCAGTTCCTAAATTCCTTCTCTTTTTTTTTTTCAATTTTACAATTTATCTCTACATGTCTCCTAACACCAGTTTCTGAATATACTTTTTCTCGTGGAGGACCTTTGTATCCTCTCTAATACAAGAACACTATATTTCCATTATCTTTTTCAGTAATGGTTATTCCATCACACAATAAAAAAAATAACCATCGGGATAGTTAGGTTCTAATGTCAATTAACATAGATAAAAATACAAACAAAAAGACAACATTAAAGTTGAATAAGATTGTCACACAAAACCTTAATTCATATTTCTAGCACTGAATATTTTTCTTTCAGTAGTCCAACTTGCTAAAAAGTTTAAACCTCCTTATATAAACCAAAAAACTAACCTAAACAAAATAGGAAACATGAAAATAAAGGAAAATAAATAAAAGTCCTAAATATACTAGAAAGAATAAAATTATTAAGCATTATATTTTATTTCCTAAACTAAATAAAAAATAATAAAAATAACTAAGAAAACAAATAACATATACTAAAAAAAATCCTCCTACATCACTCTTTCCAGGTTGAAAAGAACTTGTCATTGAGTTCAAATTGTTGTTGTCTCAATTTCATGGATGTCCAATAAAAAATTTCTAACCCTTTATGTGCTTAGCTTTTCTATTAAAAACATCATATTTGTCAATTATAAGTTCAACCATCTTAACAACGAGACCAATCTTAGCGTCAGGAGAAGGTTTGAAAATCTACTTCACAACTTTTATCCAAAACACAATAACATTAACTTTGACCCCATCAATTTAAAAATTATCCTCAAGCACATATGAGACACGTCTATCACAATATGATTCATAAAAAAATCATCTTTGGAACAATATATAATTTTGTTCCCTTCTCTTTGACATCACAAACAAGAATTTTGCATTTAAATTTTCTTTTTTAGCATCATCCTCATCATATTTTAATGGTTGATTCCAATCCACAAAGAAATTAGAATCTTCAAAACATTAAATTTCAACATCATATTCACCCCGATCAAAAAGTTACTTTCTCTACTCATGCCTCTGAAACGGTTTCTCAAAATTACCCATAGATCCGTGATTACTTTTCTTATGATCCCCCGGGCTCCTGACCTCCGCCAATTGATGGAATAATTTTGCAATCTATCTCCACATGTATTTTATCACTCGTTTTTTAACATCTTTTTCTCAAGAGGGAGCCTCCTTATCCTCTCTTACCCGAGCATGTTCTCTTCTACTATCTCTTTCAACCCATGGTTTTTTCATCACACAACAAGCAAATAACCATTAAGATGATTGGGTTGTGATACCAATTAATACATATGAAAACACAAACGAGAAGAGAACAAGCTAGAAAGATAGAATTGAAATCGAACAAGGTTGTCACATAAAACCCTAATTTATAATTTTATTACTGAATATTTCTCTTCAAGTAGTCTGTCTCACTAAGAGATTTACAACTTCTTAAATAAACTTCAAAACTAATCTAAACAAACTAGAAAACATGAAAATAAAGGAAAAACAATAAAAACCCTAAACAAACTAGGAAAACTAAAATTATTAAGCATAGCATTTAATTTTCTAAACTAGAAAAAAAAACCAATAAAACAAAAACTTTTCCTTAAAAAAACTCTTCTCCATCAGGCCCACAACCGAGATAAATCAAACATTCCTGATTTTAACATTTGTGCATCTCTAATAACCCCTTTTTTTTTCCATGAGAATAAAATCATATTATTATCTCTACTACTATCCTTTTCAATAAAAGCATATGCACTAATCAATACTTATCATACTTTACCCAAGGAAGAACATCTCATGAAAGATGAGTCACCATTTACTCGAGTCCTTCCTCTACTTGAAAAGAAACACTCACATGAGGCTCCTGAGTTCTTTTCACCTTTCTTATCCCTTTTTCCCAGTGGAAAGAGACAGTAGGTCCCTGTTTTTCAGTCTTGGTAAAGAAAGACAGCAGAGTAGTTTAGGCATATGATGACGTGTGCTTTTGTGTGTGTGTGTGTGTGTGTCCTTGAAATCCACGTGGGACAAAATAGATGCTTATCTTCATCACCCAACAATCCAAATCCAAAGCCAATGCTTCTTTTACTCATAACAGCTCTAAAACACCGTGGCATTTCCATGCTAGCATATTCCTCTCTCTCTCTGCCCCCCTCAAATCTCCAAACCACCCTTCCATCGCCTTCACTCTCAGCCACCAAGACGGGGGCATTGCCGTCACTATGTCTAAACCCCCACGTTCCGAACCCAGAAATCACCTTTCAAATCCCCAAACCACCCTCGCATGACCCCAGAAATATAAGAGGAATAAGGGTGAGATGGTAATTGGGATAGGAAATGATGTTGGTGGGGCCCATTACTAATTAAAAAAAAAAAATAAAAAAAAAGGGAGAGAAGGAGAATAAAAGAAGGCAGCGTGAGTGGAACTCACAAAGCAGACACAAAGAAAAAAAAAAAGTGTGGGCTCAAAAATTTTGCATAGAGAGAGAAAGTACGACAGATATAAAAAGTTGTGGAGAGAGAAAGGAAGAAAGAAAAGTTCGTTTTAGAGACGTTACCGGACTCCAAAGCAACATTCCGCCGGAATTTACTCACACCTATTTCACGTCCGGTCTAGGTTTTTTCAATTTCAATTCAAATAATAATAATATTAATCCCTAGTTCCTCTTCTAATTCTAGGGTTTCTCTCTCTCCCTCTGTTACTCTTAACCTTCAGACTCTCAGTCTTTTTGATGGTTTTCAGTTTCAAACCCTCAATTCTGTAGAAATTATAGGGTTTCTTTCACTGCTGGGGCCTTTATAAATTTGGGTTTTGTAGATTTAGTGAGGTTAGAGGGGCAATTCCGATGTTTACGCCACAGAAGAAAGTGTGGTCGGGGTGGTCGTTGACGCCGAGAAGCGAAGCGGGTCAAAAGAATGGAAGCGAGTCCGGGTCGGATCCGAAGGGAAAGAGTGTGGGTTTTGTTGAACAAGTGACGCCTAATGGAGTGCGACCCAATTTGGACGGTGAATATTTGGCGGATAAGGTTTCAAAGCTTGAGAATGAGGTTAGTTTCTGGTTTTGGGTCCCTTTTATTTTTTTGCCTTTCGTTTTGTTTCAAAGATTTTTGTGATTTGTTGTAGCTTGGTTTTCTTTGAATTTGATGGGGTTTTAGTTTTTTCTTTTAATTTTGTGATTTTAGTGCTCATAGAGTATGAAGTTTTTTACTTTTTTTTTCCTATTGTTTTTAGTCAGGTGGGTTTGTATTGGAGGATTTTTGGTTAATTCTAATAGTAGTGAAGTAGTTGATGGAATTAGTTTGTAATAGTAGATTGGATGGTGGGGACGTAGAATAGGAAGTTGTGGATTGTGATCCCCCCCCCTTTCACTGTGCTATAGAAAACTATTGAGATTTGATTTGGATGTGGTGCTGTGACTAGATTAGATCTGATAATGTCTGCGTATGCCATTTTGATTAGCAAGAAAGTGGAGCTTAAAGTTGGTAAATCAATAAAGTGCTTAATTGAACATTTTACATCAATTGCTGTCACTAAGCTCCTCGGAGTTATAAATGCTATCATTATTTATGTTTCTGGGTGGCAAATTTAGTTATTGAGAACGATGTTTATTGTGTTTAGGTTTTGGTTAGATTTTGCTTCCTGTTGGTAGTGTTGAATGGAAGCAGTTTGATTTCAGTCTTCATTGATTTGAAATTCAACCACTTCTCACCTCCTCTCCCCATAGAAAGAAGAGAGATGAGATAGCTAAATTAAATCAACTGATCAATGTCAAATATGCTGCAAGTAAATCTTGCTTTATTGAATAAATTTGTTGAAATTAAGCAAATGAAATTGATTTTAATAATTCTGATGCTGTGTGTCCATAAATATTGTTCTCTAAGGCCTGCTTGTATAGTTGCATTTATGCATCTAAACTAATGCAGAGTTGAACTTGAACTGATTTAAACAATCTTTTGTGTGTTTGTATTGGTTAAAACTTGGGAATTAGGGTTTGAACCAATAAGGATTGTCTTGATTGTTCAGGTTATGTATATGCTTGGTAAATGAAATTTGGTGTAGAAAATTGATAAATTGATTGAAAAAAATGACTTGCTAAGTTTTCTGGCTGCAACAACTAGTTGCTTCAGAAAAAAGAGTAAAAAATGAACAGAGAAGAAAGGGAGAAAGAGTGATTGTTTAAATATGAATTAGTAGAACTCAATCAAAGTATTTAATTATGCAATCAAATCGTAAAAGACTTGAATTCTTTTTATGTGCTATAAAAAGACTATTTATTTTCCTAACTGTAGACTTCCTCGTAAAATATTTAAACGACAGACTAAAATGGCACTCTATGAAACTACAAGATGTGGCTGGACAATTTGTTATGCAAAACAGGTGGGACTGTTGAATTCACTGTTCTGCTATCTTTAAGAAGTAGCATATCATAAGATAAAGTCCTAGCTAACTTTATATAGACTGAGACTGCATAACCACACAAATGCAAGTTTCCAACAGATAATGACAAAGTTTTTCTTTGACTGTAAGTTGGTTGCCTTTATACTGTTTTGCTCATTTGATCCACTGATCTGTATCCCAGCTATTTGAGTACCAGTACAATATGGGGCTTCTCTTGATTGAGAAGAAGGAGTGGGGTTCTAAGCATGAAGAACTCATGCAAGCATTTGCAGAAGCAACAGAAGCTGTCAAACGGGAACAAGCTGCACATTTGATTGCACTTTCTGATGCTGAAAAGCAGGAAGAGAATTTGAGAAGAGCCTTGGGTGTTGAGAAACAATGTGTGCTTGATGTAAGATTTTAATGTCTTTCTTTGATAATATAAATGATTTTTTCCCCACAGAATTCACTTGTTTTTTAAATAGACTGCTGTCATGCATAATCTGTCTCCCTTAATCATTGATAACTTAAACAAATGAACATACTTTGATCATAGGGAATGTTAAGGGTTAGCATCTGTTAAGTTAGAAACCCCCTAAGGTAGAATGTTGCCAAACCCCGGAGAATGACTTGCATTGCTGATAATGTAAGAAGGCTTGTCATATATTTTATCTCGGAGGTCATTTCCTTGACTTCCTCTTATTGAAGAATTCTCCAATGAGGGGTGAAATGAACAGCTCAAGTCCGATTTTGTGATTACTTTTTCCTGCTCTAGATAATGTTATCATGCATTGTTTAAGAGTTTTGATATTGCCCTCACTACTTGTGCATATTTGTTATTTTATTTTTTATGCTAGTGTAAAGGCGCCTTTTAATGACAAATTTCTTCTACTTTTCTTCCGTGAATCTCTTCGACTAATCTGTGAATTTGTTGGCTGATGTAGTTAGAGAAGGCAGTGCGCGAGATGCGTTCAGAAAATGCAGACATTAAATTTACAGCCGATTCAAAACTGGCTGAAGCAAATGCATTAGTTATGAGTATTGAAGAGAAGTCTCTGGAGGTAGAGGCGAAATTGCGTGCTGCTGATGCCAAGCTTGCAGAAGTGAGCAGAAAGAGTTCTGAGATTCAGAGGAAATTGCTGGATGTGGAATCTCGAGAAAGTGCTCTTCGAAGGGAGCGCTTGTCCTTCATTGCAGAGTATGCTCAATTTACTTTACCTTTACTAATTACTGTTGAATCTGCTTCCTCCCTTCTTTGTCTGCACTCTTCAGTACTACTAGAGTTCAAATTGTGCACATGTTAATTATGTTGATGACATTACATTTCTCTCAGGAAAGAGGTGTACGAGACCACTTTTTCTAAGCAAAGGGAGGACTTGCAAGAATGGGAGAAGAAATTACAAGAAGGAGAAGAGAGGCTATCAAAGAGTCAAAGAATTATTAACCAAAGAGAAGAAAGGGCAAATGAAAACGATAGGATCCTTAAGCAGAAAGAGAAGGATCTTGAAGAGGCTCAGAAGAAGATTGAGGATGCAAACTCAATTTTGAAGAGGAAAGAAGATGATATTAGTAACCGGCTCACTAATCTAACTATAAAGGAAAAGGCATGTTTTTTCTTCACAGTTTCTGTTATTGAATCAGTAATAAATGTATATTCTAATTTATCTGTCTGATCTGTGCAGGAATTTGATGCTACAAGAAAGAAATTAGAGGTGAAAGAAGTAGAGTTACGTGTGCTAGAAGAAAAGCTAAATGAGAGAGAGAGAGTGAGTTTATGCAGAATACTTTTTTTTTTGGTGTTCTCATATGATGACATGTTTTAAATGCTCTACATGCATTTTGTTCTGGTTCTATGCCACTAACTTATAAGTCATACACAATGACAATCAGATTTGGATTTGACTTCCTTAGTGGTTCAGCGAACAATAAATCACCATAATTGATCTAGATATTCCAATAAGAAGTTTTCTCTCACTCTTCCCATTTGAGTGAGGTTTTGGTGATGTGTGTGTGTGTGAGAGAGAATTATCCTCGCATTTCCCAACATCTGTTGCATCATTCTTGTGCATCTTTTTATTGGAGTACATAAACTTCCAAAATTAAACCTTCAGAATGGTCCGCTAATCTAGAATTTTGCTGATTGATCACTAAAGATCAAATCTATAATTATCATTTTATTTTTACCTTTTTTAATATAATTAGCTGTTACTTATCATGCAATTTGATTTTCCTTTTGCATGGGACATCCAAAGGTTGAGATTAAGAAGCTAACTGATGAACACAATGCCATTTTGGATGTAAAGAAGCATGAATTTGAGTTGGAAGCTGAACAAAAGAAGAAGTCTTTGGATGAGGATCTCAAAAACAAGGTAATTGAGCTAGAAAAAAGGGAAACTGAAATCAACCACAAGGAAGAGAAAGCTGCAAAACGAGAGCAGGCATTGGATAAGAAACTGGAGAAGTGTAAGGAGAAAGAGAATGAATTTGAATCAAAGTCAAAATCTCTGAAGGAGAGGGAGAAGGCCATCAGATCTGAACAGAAGAATTTGGAGGGAGAGAAAAACCAACTGGAATCTGCTAAAGAGAATTTTCTGAATCTTAAAGCTGAACTGGAAAAAACCAGGGCTTCAAATGAAGAACAGCTTTTGAAAATTCACGAAGAGAAGGAGCGTCTCAAAGTGAGCGAGGAAGAGAGGTCTGAGTATGCCCGCTTGCAAGCTGAGCTTAAGGAGGAAATAAATAAATGTAGGCTTCAGGAAGAGCTGCTTTTGAAGGAGGCTGATGATTTAAAGCAGCAAAAAGGGAATTTTGAGAGAGAGTGGGAAGATCTGGATGAAAAAAGGGCTGAGGCTGAGAAAGAGTTGAAGAGCATTCATGAACAGAAGGAAAAATTTGAAAAATATAGACTCTCTGAAGAAGAAAGAATAAGAAATGAAAGAAAGGAAACAGAAAACTACATAAAAAGAGAGCTGGAAGCTCTGCAAGTGGCCAAGGAATCATTTGAGGCCAACATGGAGCATGAGCGGTCTGTGATGGCTGAGAAAGCTCAAAATGAGAGAAACCAGATGCTACATAGCATCGAGATGCAGAAGACTGAGCTTGAGAATGAATTACAAAAAAGGCAGGAGGAGATGGACAGGCTTTTGCAAGAGAAGGAGAAACTGTTTGAGGAAGAGAGAGAGAGAGAATTTAAGAATATTAATTTCTTAAGAGATGTAGCTAGAAGAGAAATGGAAGATATGAAACTGGAAAGGCTTAGGATAGAGAAAGAGAAGCAAGAAGTTGATGAAAAAAAAAGGCATCTTCAAGAGCAACAAATTGAAATGCGAGAAGATATTGATAAGCTGGGCAATCTTAGTAGAAAGTTGAAGGACCACAGGGAGCAATTTATTAAAGAGAAAGAGCGTTTCATTGTATTTGTTGAGCAAAACAAGGGTTGCAAAAACTGTGGTGAATTGACCTCTGAGTTTGTGCTTTCTGATTTGATATCTTCACAAGAAATTGAGAAAGCTGACGCCCTTCCTACATCAAAGTTGGTTAATAATCATGTGACCACAGATGATGGAAATCCAGCTGCTTCTGAGAAGCATGATAGCGAGATGTCTCCCACTCTAGCTCATTCTGTATCTCCAGTTTCTTGGCTGCGCAAGTGCACATCAAAGATACTTAAGTTCTCTGCTGGTAAAAGGATTGAGCCTGCTGCTTTACAAAATTTGACTGATGGCACACCCCTGTCTGGTGAGCAAGTTAATGCAGAAGAAATGTCAAAAAGATTAGATTTTACTGAAAATGAACCAGAGCTATCTTTTGCAATTGTCAATGATTCACTTGATGCCCAGAGGGTACTCTCTGATACAAGCATCAGAGAGGTTGAAGCTGGACATGATTTATCGATTAATGATCAGAGCAACAATAATGGTACAGCACCAGAAATTCAGGAAGATTCCCAACCTTCTGGATTAAAGCATGATCCCCAACCTCGTAAAAGGGGTAGGCCAAGAGTTAGCAGAACACGCTCTGTCAAGGAAGTTGTCCAAGATGCCAAAGCTCTCCTGGGGGGTGCTTTGGAATTAAATGAGGCTGAAGATTCTGGCCATCTGAAATCGGAAAGCCGTGATGAATCAAGTCTTGCTGATAAAGGAGGTCCAAGAAATGCCCGGAAGCGGAATCGAACTCAGACATCTCAAATTTCAGTGAGTGACCGTTACGGTGATGACAGTGAAGGTCATTCTGATAGTGTCACTGCTGGTGATCGCAGGAAGAGACGGCAAAAGGTTGTTCCCAATCAAACTCAAGGCCAAACACAATATAATCTTCGGCGACGCAAACTGTAAGTTTTCTCATTCATTATATTCCAAATAGACCTTATTATATTCCAAGTAGACTTGTAAGCCATATAAAGGCATGGCACTTCAGAAGGGCAATTACCTATCTATTGAGAAGTGCTCCAGCAGTCAAGGCTGGCCACTAATAAATGGATTTATTTAATGGCTGTCAGTGGAGTCGCTGTTGTAACTGTTAAAGCCTCATCAAACCTGAACAATGAAAAGGAGAAAGAGGATGATGGTGTTAGTAGTCCACAGGATGGAAATCTATTGAGAAGTGCTCCAGCAGCTTCTGCAGGGGCTGCCAGTGAGAATGGGGAAAGCATGCACTTTGCAAGGGTGAGTGCCAAAAAACCCGCTGTTAATGTCATTTTCTCTGGGATAATGATTATAGAACGTTGTGTGAGCAGCAATAGTGTTTCTTTTCTCATTTTTATTTGACATGATGTATTTTTGTGGACAGTGTGCAAATATTATGGACACTCTGGACGGTGATGGCAGTGCAAGAAGGATGGATGAGAATGCAGCACTGAGTGAAGAGATAAATGGAACGCCAGAAGGGGCTGGGGAGTATGGTATTGCAGATGAGAACAGAAGTGAAACCCCTCGAGGTGAAAATGAAGATGAGGATGAAGATGATGACGAGGAAGAGTCTCTGCATCCTGGTGAAGTCTCAATAGGAAAGAAGCTCTGGACTTTCTTGACGACGTAATGATAGTAAATCTTGTGCTCCAGTTGGGTGAGACTTAAATGGGTTCTTGATTGTTCCAATTTTTTTTAGGATTGTTGTTAGGAGCTCTTTGATGTGAAGTAGTGTGTATTAAAAGTTTAACTGTTATGATGATTTCAAGTCTTAACCCAGGTGCAAGGGATCTGGTTTTCTTCCCCCCTGGTTTTGGTTTGTTAGGATTCAGGATTTTTTGGAGCTGCTATCTTTTAGAACAAGGTAGATCATTTGATGTAGCAATGACCAGTGAATATTAGACACTGGATACAATCTTCCACATTATCCAAAATGGTTGTATCAAAACGTGTATTATTTCACCTTGCAGGAGTGACGTTTGAAGAAACTGCGGTCTCAGTCCTTGTTCTTTGTCAGCTATTCTGCCTGTTAGGTGGTATGATGCCAATTCGAGTACAAGGAAGAGTGAAGAGGCGATGTTCTATGAAAACAAGAACACCTTATTGGATAATCAATGATTTAGTTTGAATTTGTCAATCATTTTGATGGCATCATGTAGATGTACCTAGGAGTGAAATTGATTTGTGAAATAGTTTGGTTGCTCAATGAACACTGATTTTTTGGCCAATTCTCATTACCTTTAAAGTCAATCGTGTTTAGGTCCCAAACCTATTTTTCATCTCAATTAAGTAACGAGTCCATGGATTTTTAATAATTCTCAATGATTGTTTCATGAAGTGATGCGAGAGGTGTTAGTAAATTCAAGGATTTTGAGGAATCATACCAAGCTGAAATAATACCTATGCCGAGACATGTAGCCATAACATTATAATAGTTTACTTGTGACAATGTATGAAAACAAGAGCAAAGTGAAAACTCTTGCTTCGAGCAGAACAGCTTTTACCAATTCATAATTTCATAGTGGTGATAGGCCAGAAACAAGTTTAAGCAATATACTAGTATATCCCTACTAAACACTACCCCGTTGGAGGATAGAAGTTAATCATGCCCAACTTGCACATTGATTACTAGCGGAGACGGTCTTTCCTGACGGTGAGGAAAGGTCGTGCAATCGCAGAGGGGCCCTAGCCCGCTGACGACGTCGGATACTAATACAACTGGGATTCAAAGAATGATTAACAGACGATACTTGGCTTGGTCCCAGATAGCATTCCTTCTCCAGATCGGAGACTAGATATGTTTTTTTGCTTGAATCTGGAATGGCGGGACTGATTGACCTGTCACTTCCTTGCATCAACAGAAATAAGACCGACCAAGTCAGGATGGGGGAGGGGAAGATGACTTGAGGCTACTATTCAATTCAGCCCGAGAGAAACTAAAGAATTGATGGAATTCCTTGGGATTCTTTAATGGTGCTGAGCTAACTATAGTGCAAAGTCGTATTTCCTTGGTTAATAAGATCCATCTGCAGGCAGTGTTGGATTATGGAGATGATGCAGGATCATCATTGACGAATGCTTGTCTCGGCGAAGTGTGTCAAACTGATAATGATTCTTCTGACAGAGACCCAAGAAAGTATGTCGATTCTCGAATGCCTGTTTTCTAAAATAGCATCATTATCCTCAGTAACGGACCGTATCCCATTCACCATAACCTGAAAAGAGAAGAATGAAGAAGGTATCAAATGTGCCGTCTTTGCAATTACAACTATAGTGATCACTGTAAATATAGTAGGGATTCTCACAGTAAATGCTTTTCCTGGTTATGTAAGGAGTGTGAGGCGTGAGCCCTACTCTTTGAGGCTTTTCTCTGCATCATGGCATCTGCAAAATGCGTATTGAACTACAATTATTTCCGAGTAATAATTCCATGTTTTGTCAGAAAAAATAGTGGGAAACAAGGGTTTAAGCAAAATGACAACCACCATCACTGCTAATGAGCTTCGGGATATACGCAAGTACATTAATTACCTTTCACATAGCTGAAAAGTTTTGCCCTTGCGGCAAAGCCGTTGGCACTTTATGATTGCAATGACTGTACTGGATATTAATATAAAATTATTTTTGAAATCTGTTCTAAAAGAATGTAGTAATTATTAATAAATATTGTAATAGAAGAAATTAAAAAAAAAAACATAAATTTAACAAGGTTTGATAATGTATCTATATTCATACTAGTGATAAATTTTTATTTTCGCTGTATTAAAATAGAGTTATATTATATATATTTATAGTAGACCTAAATTGTTTAAAGAATACTAACCATTTTCATGATACTATTTGGTGTTGTTACCGCACCTCAAACTTATTAATCATCTCCGGCAACAAAACAAGAAATAAATCCTATAAAGTCAAATATCATCATTTCACTCTGCCCCCCTAACATTTGTCTATGAGCCATAAACTATAACAATCTTTACCTTGACGAATATTCACCCCCTAGAAGAAAATTAAAGACAAGTTCACCCAAGACAAAAATAAATTGGGATGTCTTTCGTCTAGCATCTGGGAACATCACATCAAGTTCAAACAATGCTTGAAATTATTTGTGATAATTTTTGTCAACATGTCTACTGTATTGTTAGAAGTACGAACTTTCTCAAGCAACAGTTCACCAGAAGAAACCAATTTCTTGGTCCTATGAGACCTTACATCTATGTGATTGTTTCTTGTATGATACATTTGGTTCTTTGCCAAGTAAATGGAATTCTGACTATCACAATACAATTGAACTTCACCTTATTGGATATCCAACTCTTTGACCAAACTTGTAAACCACAAAACTTTCTTGGTGGCCACTATCATATATTCTGACTCAATAGTAGATAGTGCAACTAGAGACTCAATCAAAGACTTTTAACAAATAGGCTCTTTTATCATAATAAATACATAACTTATGATAGACCTCCTGTTATCCAAATATTATGCATAGTTTGCATCTACATATCCCACAACTGAAGGATTACTCTATTATCTATTAAACATGATGCCATAGTTTGTAATACCCCTCAAGTATATGAAGTTCTACTTGATTGCATCATAATACTGTTGTCCAGATCTGATAGAAACTTGCTCGCCATACTAACCGCGTGTGTTAAATCTGGTCTTGTACAAATCATAAAATACATTAAACACCCCACTGCATTAGTATAAAGATCCTTTGACATTCTTTTACTTCATGATCTGTCTTTGAACACTATGAAATAAATAATCTGAAATCATTCGTTAAAAATATACTTACTGTTTTTACATTATCTATGTTGAACCTCGTCTTAAACATATACTAAACATTGGATAATGTTGAATAAGCATACTGCAAAATGCATGTGGCACGTGGGATTCGTCATCAGAGTTGCACATAAATTTTAACAGAAACCATCAACCTATCCTATCACAATTTGACAGTCTATCAGAAAAATAAATTCGATGGACATCCACACGAGGTCCTCTAGAAATTCCCACAGACAATTCGCAATTTTCATAAAGCAACGAAGATAGATGCAAATAAATATAAAAATTAAACGGCTCCCACAGGAGGAGTATTGCAAACGATGTATGGATACAGAAACATCTTAAACTAGTTGAGACTTCTCCTCTAGTTGATGGAGAAAGGAATCGGAGCTGCAACTCTAGCCTAGATAATAAAGAAATGAAGAGGACAGGGGGTGTTTTACAAAGAATATCGCATCCATTCTACCCCGTCGCACTCATGACTACCCCATTTACCTCCTACTACGACGGCGATAGCGATCGTTGTCATACTCACTCCGAAATGAATAATCCCGATATGAATAATCCGTGTCATAGTCATCCCGGCTGTTATCAGTCTCGTATCTGGCTGAACCAATATTCTGTGGCGAAGAACGTTTCCGTGAGGATGAGTAGGATGAAGAACCTTGACTTGCAAAATCCTCATATACCAAAGCACCCCTCCCTCTATCGGAATTGGACCTCCCAAAGGCAGGGCTCAGATCTCTAGGGCTGTCAGAACTGTAACTAGAGTCATGATGACCATACCTTGGAGGATAACTGGACATAGATGGACTAAACACGGGATCAACACCTGGAGGCCCATCGTTAATGAAATCCCTATACTGTCTCTGTTCATGATGATGCCATCTGCCTGTAGCTTCTGAAGAATGGTTTGATCTATGGCGTGATCGGTGCCTAAATGGATCAGAACTTGAAGGCCCCACTTCCCAAAATCTTTGATTTGCATTTTCTGGAATTGGTGCATTTATTCCAGGAAATTCAACTGACATTTTCCTTGGTGGTTCAGGATGGTCTGTTTCCATAATCTCCCCATCTTCCTGTTCTTCCTCTACATCTCCATCATCAAATATTGTGATCCCAGAAGGCTGATCCTCATCATCGGGATCTGAAATATGAATGTAAAGGACTTGCAATGACAACCATAATAATAAATAAAAGCTGCCGACAACAATAATAGTTATTGGGGATGACAGCAACAGCAAAATGAATTCCGCCAACATCAACATGGGGAAAATTGTAGCATATGAAATCCAAAAGACCACAATTTTAGTCTATTGCAATGTACTGCCCTTCTGGAATCATGATGATTTGCTGTGGTCCATTCTTATGTGGGAGGTGATTAGCTCAAGCATCATTTCTAAAAAGCTCAATGATCTCTCCATGAGTCCTAGTCCTTTATATGCATAGCCTCAAATTCAGGGAAAACAAAAGTATTGATCTAAATTTACAGTAGCAGGACTTCGGATATTATTATTGCCTTCAATGAATAATCAGAGATTTTTCTTTTGTTACAAAGTAGAGATTTGAACTAGAGATCTCTTTTTTTTTTTCTTTTTAATTTTGATATAATAAACACTTTGTTTTCGTTTTTATGTTTTTTTCAGGATCCTGCAACTTGACTTATTCCACCGGGAGGGACCCGGGGCTAGAGCCAGTTGAGCTATCTGCTCAGTTGAAACCACCATAACAGAGCCTCAATCCCAAACTATTTGAGATTGGCTAGAGCTTAGTTGAATTATGAAGTGCAAAATGATAGCAAGGATTTGAAATTGTATTTTCCTTGGGCCACATTAGCCTTTTTCATTCTTACTGGCCTTAGGGCCTCATGAGCTTAGAGTACATTTATAAAATCAATCCAGTCATACTCTACATTTTACCAATCCATTAACATCAATTACATGAAACTAGGCCTCCAATCCATATGTCAACCAAGGGCAACAGTGAGAATTTATGATAATCCTTGAATACCTTATTCATATTCTTTTGAAGACCACACTTTTCCTGGTGGGGAAATTGGCAATAAAATGACAATTTCAAACATAAAGAGGAACACCCAGACAGCATAGAAGAAAATCAAACACAACAGAGGAATCGCAACTATTCATCCCAGTGTAAACATTAAAAAAAATAAAATACTAAAAAAAGTGAGTTTATAATAGACAATTCTATGACGGCTTGGAATATCAGACAGAAAGTAGAATTGTGTGCATTACCTAGATATCCTGGTGGGTATCCCAGCTCTCGCATTCTGTTAAGCCATGGTGGAGGATCAAGCTCCTGTTTAACAAAATCAGACGGAGGGAAAACAAATATCTTATGAACAAAACACCAATACTATTTCAACTAGCAATCCATCTCATTATCCAATTCATGCGTTGTGTACTTTGTACTCTGTAAATTGTAGATGAAGTTTGATTTGGCCTTATATCATGTATAGGATTTTATACTTGAGTCACCTAGGCTCTAATGGGTTCTAGGCTTAGATGTAAGAGAAACATGGAGGGTGTTAAATATGTTACAGGAGAAATTAAATGTTTGCTTTGATTCAATCTAGTATGCTCTTACCCCAAGACCCAAAAGTTGTCGTGTTCCAGTGTCAAGAGAACCTGGCTTTAAACCATCATACTTGCCACCAGAAGAGCTCTGATAATAGCGTGTTGGATTGCGGGAACTAGAATTCTGATTTCGCTTGAACTTGTGTTGTTTGCGAGCATTAT
>Ga0307517_10004960_pt1 | contig 20275 bp, 22 predicted proteins | sample 23_EM_MG_FD_194515 | JGI IMG/M metagenome (GOLD analysis project Ga0307517, IMG submission 194515) | Populus trichocarpa ectomycorrhiza microbial communities from riparian zone in the Pacific Northwest, United States - 23_EM | ecosystem: Host-associated > Plants > Roots > Unclassified | place...
CCTAGCACCTGCTGGTGTTGGGGGGGGGTTGGTCTTTTTGCCCTTCCCTTTGTTTCGACGACTCGAACCAAAAGGTGGGACAGAGGGATCCATATGGTATTCGTGTAACCTGACAGGTCACGTTACGTGGAAATCTCGAGATAATGTACGTGGTGTTTCTGAAAGTGCAAATTGCACTTGGAGGGAAAATAGGGGGGAGGAAGCATGATCATATCTTGAATCACTCTTGGTAAAATTGTACTTATGGAGTAGGGCTAAAAAACCATCACTTATGGGGGGGGGGGGCATGCCAATATGGCCGGGGCTGGCATTTGGGGCACTCGATTTCAGATCCAATTTTCGTGATTTCCATAATAATATTTATATACCTCAATCAAGTATAATACCATAAGTTGAAGAAAATCAGCAGTCGCCAAGCCTTTGTCATTAAATTACCGGTATGTTAACACCACCCAGGGCTCCCCGTGCGGATTCTCTACTCTTCATCCTCTCCTTCGACACATTCTCGAGACTTATCACCCGATCCACCACCTCCTTCATCAGGTCCTCCGCCAGTTTTCCCCCGCACCTCATCAGTGAACTGAATTCCTCCTTCATCTCTTTGATGTGCATCGCAGCGCATGACGAAACCGTGTTTTGTAGGTCGTGCATTTTGTGGTCGTCGATCAAGGTCACGTTGCCGTGCTCGTAGACATACAGGAGCAGATCGCTCAGGTTGCTTGCGAACCGGGGGCGGACCGATGCCTTGGCTGCCTGGTCAAGTGCTTTGCGAAGGCGGCTGAGACATAAGAGTGTAAGCGGGCTTCGTCCCTGGTGTTGAGCGAGGATGTAGAGTTCCGCGTGGGCAAGGAGTACCGCCCCGTAATCCAAGCCGCCCGGATGTTCCGATGACCCAGAGCCGCCTTTGTCGTCGTCGCCCTCGGTGTCGCTGTCTTCGCCATCTTCGTATTCGGGGTCGTCGTCGTCGTCGTCGTCGTCGTCGTCGTCTCTGCTGGACTCGTATGCGCTAACTGTGTCTTCGGTGTCGTCGTCGTCTTTAGTGTTGGAGTCGCTGAGATCATGGTAGTCCTGGGGGATAACCCGATAGTTCACGCACCGACACCCGCGAAGGTAGTCCGTTCTGGGGTGGCAAACACTGTCGGCGTACTCGTCGTGGTCGTCGACGCTGCTCGTAGGTGTAGCTAATGGCACTTTAACCGGTTTCGGAAAACTATAGTCGCCCTGATAGCAATACTCCAGAAACCGTTCCACCGTAGAGGTCTTGAAACTATCCCACGGGACGTCCGGGCAGACGCCGCGTCCCGAGTCAAGTATATCGGCGTGAACGTAAAGTGTTGTCCCCTCCACTGTCTCGAGCTGTACCACCCTGCCCCTAAAGTGTCTGTTTTTTGTTTGTTTGTTTGGCCATGGTTAGCATCCGCCATCTCGATTGGCTCGGCAGAGAAGAGGAGAGAGAGAGAGGGGAGGGGGGCCAACCTGACGATCTCAGGCCTCCCCATTATGCGGTAGAGCCTTGCTAGTGATGGGCGTTTTCTGGTCGATTCTAAGTATCCGAAAGTGACGTTTGGCGGTAGGCAAGGCTGGCTTTTGTCTACTAGACAGAGTCGCACTATCCCTGATGATGATGGTGGTGGTGGTGATGGGGGTGTTGGTGGTGGTGGTGGCGGCGGCGGCGGAGGCCTTAAGTCAAGAACTCGGTTGACAAGTCTTGAGTGCTACGTTTTACGTCAGCCAATCATTGGCTCGTGTTCATCGGCGATCTGGGAGGGGGTGGGGTTGCTAATACACCTTGATAGGGTATTTCTCTCTCTCTTTTTTCACCGATCCTAGGAGCCCTCTCACTCGTGAGATCTCTAGACTCGTTGTCCCCAACATCACCCGGGGCAACTAATTTATCTTCCGTCACAGCTTTCACTACTTAGGGCGGTTGCCAAGAAAATCAAGCCTGGTTCTGCCTTCATAATAACTCACTCGACATTTCTTCCAATTGTTCTAGCCAGACTCAGGGTCGGAACAAATTCTTAATTTCGCAAGTGATTTGATAGAACCATCTTACTTTGTGGATGGGATTATCAATGCAGAATCTTGGCTTTCTCCCCGAAGAATTTCCCTAGTTCTGGGCATTGTGTTAGTCCTTATAGCACCGCCATAGGAGCTAGAACATTAGACAGATCCGATGCAATAGTGGCAAATACCTAGGTGTGAGATGTTTTTTACTATCAAAACCCTAGGCGACGAGCCTCAGGAGTTCCCTCTCTACTAATGTTTAGGGAAAAAGATATTTAATTTAGGCGCATACCACGGGTGCTCCTAGAGAAAAAGTCCTGCGTAGCTGTCGATGAAGGAGCAAAACCAAAGAAAAGAAATCGACTAAGGAAGCATTGAGGGACATTCTCCCGGTCACAGGTTGGCTTTTGCGGGAACTGATTGAGAGGTATCACTCTGAGGATTAGTGGAACGGGGGTATCGCTCTGAACAGGGCTAGGATAATGAGGAATAATTTAATGAATATACATTATAAGAGAAAGAATCCTCAAGGGGCCCGGTGGCTTGTCCCTATGTATCTGTATGGCAGTTATAATCCTTGGAAAAGATTATTTGCCATAGGATTCTGCCCTAAGAGATACAGTGGCTTCCATTCCGCTTCCTGGGCTTCTCCTCCGACTGATCCTCGTCCACGTGCCAAAAGCGGGATGATATGATAGTGTCAGGAAGACCGTATGAATTGCTGCTGACCTATTAACAAGCCAAGACCCCCTGCCCAGGATAGAGAGATAGAGGTAGGCCTAATATTAGGCAGGCTGCCTTACCTAGCGGCGAGGTGGCACTTTGGTGGGGTAATAAGGTTGGAAATGGTTTAAGTAATTTATCATAACAAGATTGTGCAATAGGCAGTTTGCGCTGGGAGACCTAGGTGGCAGGAAAACAGGTTATTTTCTGTTAACTTAAAGGTCTTGGACACCAAGGTGGGTAGCGAGACCTGGAAGAAGTGTAAAATAGGGCTTTTCAGACCTGAAGATATCCGATCGATACAGAACAACAAGTCAGCAGCAGCAAGTACAGCTCTCTTTTTACATTTTATTAGAAGGTTTTTAGTGATGATAATACTGGGCATTTGGTAGTAGATTATCACCTGTTCTATGGCAGACAGTATGGTTAGTACATACCCAACCTGTGTAGCTGGAGATCCTAATTTGAGCCGGGAACGAATTTGAGGGAATGCCATATTACCCTACTCAATACCCCATTGTCTAGCTACCAGGCTACCTACGCCTATTGCGCAAACTCATTTTTCCACCTAGGTCCATTTCCTATTAACCGCCGCCTAGGTCCCGGTGCGCAAACCCTCTAATAAAGGCATGAGGGGGGGGGAAACGGAATATGCAAGGGGAAATAGGTGAGTGTTTACTCTCCTTGGATCTTTAAAGAAGTTCCTCTATTTACACCCTCTCCTTTAAAACACTAGCGCGCTCTCACTGGATGATAAGGTGGTTGTGTTGAAGCCTAAAGAAAGCACTAAAGAATGAAGGGGTGGAAGTGCAATCACAATAGGGTCTATCCGCAGCGGAACATGGAAGAATGATGGACTAGATGGCTACTCCGTCTATCTGCCAGCTAAGGGCAGGCCGGGATGTATTTATCTCTTTCTAACTGGCGACTCCAAAGACCCCCGAAATTCAACGAACGATAAAGAAACACACTGAGCTGACAAATCTTGATGCCTAAGGCCTATGCCCTATACTGAGTACCCTATGCCTGATGACATATGTAATGAAAGAAACATCAAGAAATCGAGTGCCCGACACCTAATGCCCCACGGCAATAGATAATATGATATCAACAAATCCAAATCCAAAATCCTACGCCCAGTGGCATAGCGTGTTGAAGCAACAATCCACTGCTGTGTGCGCACTCACCGCACACCCCAAAACCAAATGCCCTGTAACCGCATCTCTCCAAACTATATGACCATATAGTCCCATAGCCTCATAGCCGCATGCCGTATAGGCAATCCAGCAGGTTGGACACGCGACGGTCTGGCACTGTGTGGGGGGTCAACAAATTGTGGTCCACACAGAATGGGGAAAGGAGGAATTACCAAGTCATCGGGATTGCGTCCAGCGCTATTTCCAGTATTGTGGGGGACTAGTCTGAGCCGAAGCACTATACGATAAGATCTCTATATGCTGCTCCATTGAACTCTAAATGGTCAGGGCTTGCCTTTTATTATTATTCTTTGTTTTCTCGTTCTGTGCTGGCTTCCACTGTGCGTGCTGGGTCTTTAAAGCGCGGCATTTTCCCTGGGCCTGCATACATAAGTTACTAATTTTGGCAATAGTCTTATCCTTGTCGATGAGACTCTTCTTGGTGTCGGCAATGATCCTATCCTTGACGGCAAGACTCTGATAGGTGCTATCGATAAGCTTATTCTTCTCTATAAGGCTCTTCTCGGTGTCGGCAATGATCCTATCCTTGACGGCAAGACTCTGATGGGTGCTAGCAATAAGCTGATTCTTCTCGATAAGGCTTCGATTGGTGTCGACAATAATTTTATCCTTGTCTTTAAGACACTGATCACTCATGGCAAGATTATTGGTGACTACGGCCAGAACGTCTTTTGCTAATTGTCCCTCCCCGCTGATTAGATTAGAGCACGGCGCCCTAAGAAGCCAGCCTTTATTCGATGCCAAGAATCCGGAAACTGTTTTTTGTAATTCCATCCATACGCCATCATTGCCGCTACAGCAGGGATTGTATGAGAATCGAGTTAATGAGCGCATGTTTTCTATGAATATGGATTCCTTAGTCGTGTCTTGTGCCTCTTTCATAGCCGCCATGAGCCTTTCAAGGCACATGCTTGCGAGAGGGTGTATCTCGCAGTGTCTGGAGAGTATGAATAACCTAGCGTGGGTGAGGAAAACATTTTCGTAGTTAAGAGGTTTGCGGTCTGAGGGGGTGATGGATTAGCATTAACTTGTCCAATAGTATAGTATGGTAAGTTTTCCTCACGTCTCTCCTGGCCTGTGCTGCTAGCATCCCAACCAACCTCCGAATGAGCAGCGCCCCAAATACTCCCTAGGGGTGCATCCCAAGCTTCACAGGCAGCTGACAGGGTAATTACCGCCGATGGAGAAATGTAGTCGCCCTGGTAAAGGTATTCGGCAAAACTCGTAACCGTGGCGCTGGGGAAACAAGACCATCCACATTTCCTGAAAGCCGCGATCTCGCCATTGAGCAGTGCTCTATGCACATAAACCTTCCCCTCGTCCGCAGCTTCTAGAACTACCATCTTTGTTCCGAGAGCACTGTCTCCAGTTAAGTTAGTGATGCTTTTTGTGGGAAAGCAAACTCATTTGTTTGGCAGGATAGGATGAACCTAAAGATGTTTGGCATTGCCATGACGCAGCCAAGCTGGTGGATTCGTTCTTTGCTTCGTGGCCCCGGTATGATAATTTGCTCCCTCCCAGGCTCGGGTAAGGTATGCTATGCGAACTTGGGCTTGGTAAAGTGGAGGAGGAGGAGGAGGTAGGTTAAATGAGTTGTTGCTGAGCAGTACTATACGGCAGCCGGAACTGGGGTGTCTGGGACGGAATACTGAGACGGATGCCTAACTTGTAGTAATGCAACTTTGCCGCAGCACCCGGGTACCGTCATCCCGGTGTGGGGTGCCGCGGGCAGATCGCGGGTAGATCGCTGCGAGTCTCACCGTGCTGCACTGGGTTGGTGATTTACGTTCCTCGTAGGGGATTCTCCTCTGGGTGGGCACGACTAGATTTGGTGATTTATGCGCGGTGATCCTTGGAGGAAAATTAAGTTATGGTGCCGATCAATGGAAAGAGATACCAACATCTGGGGCGCGCCGCAACCTGACCTAGGTTTCTAGCAAGCCCAACGTCCTTAACACTCTGTAGGGATTGTATGATTTTGGTGACAAAATTTGGGGCCCCCCATTTTACACGAAAAACGGGCACTTTCATCTGGGGAGATCCCGGCCTTGTCGCTTTGCAAAAAAAATCCTAAAATTCCCTGGAGCCTTTAGAACCATCTAGATATTATCATTATATGTGACAAGATCTGTTAATTAGTGCCGGTGGTGCAATTCTAGAAATAATGATGGTGGGCGGAGGGGGTTCTGATCTTATGAGTTTCTTATACAAAGGGTACATTGCAGCAGTATCCAGCAGTGGCCCCGAGCTCTAGGCTCTCACGGCGGGGTGGGAAATTTTTAATAATTTCTACATATCATACCTAGAAAGTTGGATGAGTTATGAGTGCTCAAAACCAGCCATTATTGGTGTAAAGTGAGGGCGGGGGCCACGAATTTTGTTACCAAGATCGTACTTACCTGGTGATAGAAACGCGCTTTCGTTTGTCCTCTCTCCAGACATCCCCTATCAAGGGAATTTGTTACTCTAGAGGAATAAGAACCGGGGGAGACAGGAGCTATACTTTGAGTAGTGTAAGGAAGTCGGCTTCCTCGATGGGCATGTTAATTCAAAGCCAGAACCCTCAGGGGTTCCTTCTTTGTGTTTAGGAGGGGCAGGTGTTTAATTTGGGCTCACACCAAAGTTATCAATGGAGAAACAGGCCCTAAGTAGCTGCGGATGAAGAAGGAAAACCAAAGAAAAGAAAGCTACCATTGAAGCTCCGAGAGACGCGATAGGGTTGTGCTTGCCGGGGGCGGCTTTTATAGGAATTAATTGAGAGGAATGGCTTATAAATTAGTGAACCAGTAATATCGCTCTGAACAGGGTTGCAATGGTAAGGAATAATTTAGTCAATGTGCTGTACTGTACATTATAAGAGAAAGAATCCTCAAGTGCCACGATAGCTTGCCCCTGCTACTGGGAGATGGCCCCTGTACTAAACATTTATTGCTCTTTTATAGAACTAAAGGGCTCCCTTGGGTCGAGCTTTACGTTCTAAAGGATAAAAACTAATGCTGGATCACGGTGGCAGTTTGGAGCTTTATAGAGAATGGTATTAGTGGGATGGGATGCTCCGAGGGCTAACGTCGAGAAGTATTGGTAGGGAAGAGCTATCATTCAGCATCGTCTGGGAAGGGAGGGGGTACTATAACAGGATTGTGAGATATTTTATCATCTAGCTTGGTGCGAATGGTATCCAGACATCCCCTAGCAGCCACAAAGGCTAAGGCAACCTTAAGTTGTAATTCTGCTAACTCTAGCATAAACATTCTAGGTAAGATCTTTGTGGCTAGCCTGAGATTTAATGCATCCTTTCCATTAGTGACACTGGGTACTATCGAATTACCAGGTGATGGAGCCGCGATTGTGTTCGGGGTGGTTTAAGCGCGATTGTGAGCTTTGTGGTGGTTGATGCGAGGCTGGAAAGTCTTGCGTGCTCTCAGTATCCAGTGGCTATGAAAAAGTAAAGCTCTTGGTTTGGATCGAATGAAGAGAGCAGGTGAGGCATCGTCGGATTTTATTCCTCATGTTAAGATTGGCTTGCTTCTGTATCGTACTATTTATCCATTATTTGCCGGGGTTGAGGCTTCCGCCATTCCGCTTCTTGGCCTCCCTTCGGCCCGGGCCTCATCCACGCACTGATTACGGAATAATAGGGAGCCATGAAGGCCGTGTGAATCACGGCCGGCTACTAAAGAGCCAAGAACCCCTGCGCCAGAGAGGGGCCGGGTCCAACACCAGGAAGGCTGCCTTACCCGGAGATGTGCTGCTAATAAGGTGAAGCATTTGATAAGGTCTGGAAATGGTTTAAGTAACAAAGACTGACACAGGGGGATAGAAGAAATATGTAAAAGGAATCAGGTTCGTGGTTTTTGAATTCTCAAAGAGGTTCCTCCGCCCCCCCCTATCCCTTGGAACACTAACGCATGCTCCCGGGATGATAAAAATTTAATGGTGATTGTGTTGGAGACTATAAAGTTGGAGGGGTGAAAGTGCAATCAAGGCAGGCTCTATGCGCATAGAGAATGGAAGAATAGCGAACTGGATCGCTTTTTCGTCTTCTGCTAGCTAGGGACAGGCCAGGAGACATACACCTCCGTCCAGCTAGCAACTCCAAAACCACCGAAACTCAACGAATGATAAAGAAACACGCTGAGCTGACAAATCCTGATGCCTAAAGCCTATGCCCTGTACTGACTAGCTATGCGTAACGACATAGGGTATGGAGGAAACACCAGGAAACCAAGTACCCGACACCTAATGTCTGACCGCAATAGATATGATAATATCATATTATGGTATCATATGATATCAAAAAATCCAAATCCAAAATCCTACGCCCAGTGGCATAGCGTGTTGAAGCAACAATCCACTGCTGGGTCCGCACTTGCCGCACACCCAAAAACCAAATGCCTTGTAACCGCATGTCTCCAAACTATATGACCATATAGTCCCCGTAGTCTCGTAGCCGCATGTCGTATAGGCAATCCAGCAGGTTGGGCACGCAACGGGCTGGCACTATGTGGGGGGTCAACAAATTGAGGCCCACACAGAACGGGGAAAGGAGGAATTACCAAGTCATCGGGATTGCGTCCAGCGCTATTTACAGTATTGTGGGGGACTAGTCTGAGCCGAAGCACTGTACGATAAGATCTCCCCATGCCACCCCAGTGAAATCTAAATGGTCGGGGCTTGCCTTTTCTTCTTCCGCTTCTTCTTCTTTGTTTTCTCGTTCTGTTCTGGATTGCACCTTGCGGGCTCGGTCTTTAAGGCTTCGCATTTTCCCTCGGCCTCCATGCAAGTCCTCTTGATATCGGCAATAATCTTATCTTTTTCAACAAGACTCTTATTGGCCTCGGAAATAGCCTTATTCTTGTCGATAAGACGCTCATTGGTCTCGGCAATAATCTTATCCTTGTCGATAAGACACTGATCGGCCGTGACAAGAAGATTGGCGACTGCGGCCAAAACGTCTTTTGCTAATTGTCTCTCCCCGCTGATTAGATCAGAGCACGGCGCCCTAAGAAGCCAGCCTTTATTCGATGCCAAGAATCCGGAAACTGTTTTTTGTAATTCCATCCATACGCCATCATTGCCACTACAGCAGGGATTGTACGAGAATTGAATTAATGCGTGCATGTTTTCTATGAATATGGATTCCTTAGTCGTGTCTTGTGCCTCTTTCATAGCCGCCACGAGTCTTTTGAGGCACATGCTTGCGAGAGGGAGTTCCTCGCGTTTTCGGGAGAGTATGAATAACCTAGCGTGGGTGAGGAAAACATTTTCGTAGTCAAGAGATTTGTGGGCTGAGAGGGCGGTGGATTAGCATTAACTTGTCCAATAGCATAGCATGGTAAAGTTTCCTCACGTCTCTCCTGGCCTGTGCTGCTAGCGTGCCAACCAATCTCCGGAAGAGTCGCACCCCAACTGGTCCCTGGGGGTGTAGTCCAAGTGCCTTCAGAGGCACCTGAACTGGCAACCAGCGCTACTGGGGGAGTGTAGTCTCCCTGATAGAGGTATTCGACAAAACTCGTAATCGTAGCGCTGGGGAAACAACCCCATCCACGTGCGACCTTACCGTTGAGTAGTTTTTTATGCACATGAACCTTCCCCTGGTCCGCACCTTGTAGAAGCACCGTCTTTGTTCCGAGAGCACTGTCTCCAGTTAAGTTAGTGATGCTTTTGTGGGAAAGCAAACTTGTTTGGCAGGATAAGATGAACCTAAGGATGTTTGGCATTGTTATGAAGCAGCCGAGCTGGTGGATTCGTTCTTTGCTTCGTGGCTTGGTATGATGATTTATTCTCTCCCAGGCTCGGGTAAGCTATGCTATGCGAACCTGGGCTTGGTAAAGTGGAGGAGGAGGAGGAGGAGGAGGTAGGTTAAATGAGTTGTTGCTGAACAGTACTATACGGCAGCCAGAACTGGGATATATGGGACGGAACACCGAGACTGATGCCTAACTTGTAGCAGTGCAACTTTGCCGCAGCACCCGGGTACCGTCATCCCGGTGTGGGGTGCCGCGGGCAGATCGCGGGCAGATCGCTGCGAGTCTCACCGTGCTGCACTGGGCTGGTGATTTACGTTCCTCGTAGGGGATTCTCCTCTGGGTGGGCACGACTAGATTTGGTGATTTATGCGGTGATCCTTGGAGGCAGATTATGTTATGGTGCCGATCAATGGAAAGAGATACCAACACCTGGAGCGCGCCGCAACCTGACCTAGGTTTCTAGCAAGCCCAACGTCCTTAACACTCTGTAGGGATTGTATGATTTTGGTGGGGCCCCCCATTTTACACGAAAAACGGGCACTTTCATCTGGGGAGATCTTGGCCTTGTCGCTTTGCAAAAAAAATCCTAAAATTCCCTGGAGCCTTTGGAACCATCTAGATATTATCATTTATATGTGACAAGATCTGTTAATTAGTGCCGGTGGTGTAATTCTAGAAATAATGATGGTGGGCGGAGGGGGTTCTGATCTTATGAGTTTCTTATACAAAGGGTACATTGCAGCAGTATCCAGCAGTGGCCCCAAACTTTAGGCCCTCATGGCGGAGTGGGAAATATTTGGTAACTTCCATATACCCAGAAAGTTGGATGAGTTAGGAGTGCTCAAAATCAGCCATTATTGGTGTAAAGTGAGGGCGGGGGCCACAAATTTTGTTACCAAGATCGTACTTACCTGGTGATAGAGACGCGCTTTCGTTTGTCCTCTCTCCGGACATCCCCTATCAAGGGAATTTGTAACTAAAGGAGCAAGTATCAGGGGAGACAGGAGCTACACCCTAGGCGGTGAAGCAACCAGCTTTCTCTGTGGACATGTTAATTCAAAGCGAGAAGTATTAGATATTTCATTATTTATGTTTAGGAGAAGCAGACATTCAATTCAGGTTCATACCAAAATTATCAATGGAGAAACAGGTCCTGAGTAATTGCGGGTGAGGAGGAGGCAAAACTAGAGAAAAGAAAGCGACTATTGGAGCCCTAAGGGACAGAATAGAAGTCTACTAGCCAGGGGCGGCTTTTATAGGAATTAATGGAGAGGGATGACTTATAAGGTTAGTGAAACAGTGATATCGCTCAGAAAAGGGTTGCAATGGCGAGGAATAATTTAGTCAATGTACTGTACATTGTGAGAGAAAGAATCCTCAAGGGCAACGATGCCTTGCCCCGCCACGAGGCGATGACCCTCATGCTGAACATTTATTGCTCTCCTGTGGAACTTGGTGGAGGCCTGGGACTTCTAGCCGTGCGCAGGGGAAACTGCCGCCAAAGAAGCACCGCTATCAAGCTGTCGTGGGGCGAGCGCCGTGAGAAAGGTTAGGACAAAAGAGCGTGGTAGGAAGACCGATAGATGTGTTCGTGTTCAGTGGAAGTGACGATGTAAAGAGAAGGAACGCAACTCTAGAATTGACAAATCCTGATCCCTAGCGATCTCAGGTGATCTTGAGCCATCCTGATATCTCATGGTCCTCAATTATCCCTAAAGCCTATTCCCTATACTGCCCTATGCCTAATGACATAAGTTATGAAAGGAACATCATGAAACAAAATACATACCCGATTCCTAATGCTCGATGGAAACGAATATTAAAAAAACCGAAAACCGAAAACTTATGCTTGGCGGTATAGGATGTGAAAGCAATGATCCACTACTGTGTGCTCACTCACGTCACACCTCAAAACCAAATGACCGAGACCACACATCTCCTAACTATATACATAACCATACAGTCGCATAGCCGCATAACCGCATGCATTATAGGCAATTCAACATGTTGGACATATGGCGAGCCGGCACTATATGGGAGGTCAACAAACTGCAACCCACGCAGAATGGGAAAGGGGGGAATCACTGAGTTATGGGGATTGTATATAGTGCCCTTTCCCGTATTATGGGAGACTAGTTGGGGCTAAAGCATTATACGATAAGTGTTGATCCCTTTATGCTTCTTCCCTGAAATCTAAATGGTCAGGGCTTGCCTTTTCTTCTTTTTCTTTGTTTTCTCCTGTGCTGACTTGAACTGCGCGAGCTCGGTCTTTAAAGCTTCGCATTTTCCCTCGGCCTCCATGCAAGTCCTCTTGGTATCGGCAATAATCTTATCTTTTTCAACAAGACTCCTATTGGTCTCGGATATAGCCTTATTCTTGTCGATAAGACGTTCATTGGTGTCGGCAATAATCTTATCCTTGTCGATAAGACACTGATCGGCCATGACAAGAAGATTGGTGACTGTGGCCAAAACGTCTTTTGCTAATTGTCCTTCCCCGCTGATTAGATCAGAGCACGGCGCCCTAAGAAGCCAGCCTTTATTCGATGCCAAGAATCCAGAAACTGTTTTTTGTAATTCCACCCACACGCCATCATTGCCACTACAGCAGGGATTGTACGAGAATTGAATCAGCACGTGCATGTTTTTCATGAATATGGATTCCTTAGTCGTGTCTTGTGCTTCTTTCATAGCCGCCATGAGTCTTTTGAGGCACATGCTTGCGAGAGGGAGTTCCTCGCGTTTTCGGGAGAGTATGAATAACCTAGCGTGGGTGAGGAAAACATTTTCGTAGTTAAGAGGTTTGCGGTCTGAGGGGGTGGTGGATTAGCATTAACTTGTCCAATAGCATAGCATGGTAAGTTAAAGTTTCCTCACGTCTCTCCTGGTCTGTGCTGCTAGCATCCCAACCAACCTCCGAAAGAGTAGCACCCGAACTGGTCCCTGGGGGTGTAGTCCAAGTGCTTTCAGAGGCACCTGAACTGGCAACCAGCGCTACTGGGGGAGTGTAGTCTCCCTGATAGAGGTATTCGACAAAACTCGTAATCGTAGCGCTGGGGAAACAACCCCATCCACGTGCGACCTTACCGTGGAGTAGTGTTTTATGCACATGAACCTTCCCCTGGTCCGCACCTTGTAGAAGTACCATCTTTGTTCCAAGGGCACTGTCGCCAGTTAAGTTAGTAGCGCTTTTTGTGGGAAAGAAGGCTTTTTTGTTTGGCAGGGTAGGATGAACCTAAAGATATTTGGCATTGCCATGATGCAGCTGGGCCGGACTTGTTCCCTGCTTCACGGCCTTGGTATGATAGTTTGTTCGTCTTTCCCCGACTCGAGTAAGCTATGTTATGCAGATTAGGGCTCGGTAGGGTAGAGGAGGGGGCGATTAAATGAATTGCGCAGAACTGGGGTGCATGAACCACAGCATCGGAACTGGGGGCCTAGCTTGTGGCGGTGCAGCTTTGCTGTAGTTAGCGTTGTTGGCACTTGAAGTGCCTTGTGCCATGCTAATGTACTCCAGCACCTTGCACGGCTCTACGAAATGTCAGAATGTGGTGAGATTAGCTGATGGCATTACTTGGTACAACTCAATTATTGTAGGCTGGTTTCTATTATTGGAGGAGCACAGTGAGAACTCAAAAGGATGGGAAATGGGCAATATTCAATATGAATTGGGCTTGTAGATAGTTTCCTTGTTTTTTCTTCTTAAAAAGTCATTTTATTTGTACTCGGGTACATGTATTCCCTGGGCACTGCATACTGCATTTTCTGGTTAAACTCGTTCTCGCGCTAAGAGGTCAGAATAAGGTGTGAGTCAGAATTTTTCACAAAGTAACCCTTCCAGGTTAGTTGTTTCCCCCAGATAGATAGCAAAAGTCTCAAAATTAACACCCCATGGTAAGTATCTATGAAAATCCTTCCCCTAAAGGCAACTCTCTGGCCGGGGAAGCTCTTGTACAATATTTCGCCACAGTTTCTTTTGACGTCTTAGCGAGAAAACGCAGAAAATGCGGGTAGTGCCGTGCCAACCACATCGATTTGAGGGGTTGTGCCATGGCACAAACTCTAGCGACCTAAAGTTAGTGCCAACAAGGCAAGCTGGGGTACTACCATCCATAAAAGGCTACGGTGTCTGGTGTGGAGTGCCGCGACGATTTGCAAGGATTGAGACTTCCCCTATCCCGCCTACTACCGGTAGGCCTCTCTTTGGACTATCTCTCATCCACAGACTGAACTTGGGGCGGAGAGTCACGAAGGCCGTATGAATCACTGCAATCCTACTAAAGGGCGAAGACCTTAGGAGAGAGGGCGCGACACTACTGATAAGATAAAGCATTTGGTAAGGTTGTGAAATGGGTTAAGTAACAAAGACTGACGTAATAAAAATATAAGGAGAAACAAGAAATATGTAAGTGGAATAAGGTGTGTGTTTGTTCTCCGAATCTTCAAAGAGTCTCCCCTGTCTACCCCATCTCCTTTAGAGCACTAACGCGCTCTCGCTATTTGGTAGAGTGGCTAGGCCTACGGCAGCTGAACCATACAGGAGGTCAACAAATTGCCACCTAGGTGGAGTGGGGGAGGGAGGAATTGCAGAGTGGCGGGGGTTGTATACACTGCCTTTTCTTGTATCATGGAAGACGAATTGGAGCTGAAGCACCATATGATAAGCATTGGTCTCTTTCACCGAAATTTAAATTTTCAGGACGTGCCTTTTCTTCTTTCACCACTCGCCCCGTGCGATCTCAGCCTTTAAAGCCTCATATTTTCTCTCGGCCTCCATACGGAGCTTATCTGTATCGATAGAGAGAGATTGATGAGCGCGGTCACAAGGTCTTTCGTCAATTGTTCTTCTTCGTCGATCAGTGAGGATCCCGGCACCTTGAGAAGCCAGCCTTTCCGCGACGCCAAGAATCCGCACACTGCTTTTTGTAAGTCCTCCCATACACCAGGGCTACCACTATTCTGACAGCATGGATGGTACGAGTATTTGATTAATTCGCGGATGTTTTTCACGAATATTAATTCCTCTGAAACATCCTGTGCCTCCACTATAGTCTCCCCGAGCCTTTTGAGGCACAAGCTTGCGAGAGAGGGCACATTGCGGTATCGAGAGAGTATGAATAGCTGAGCATGTGAGAGCATAGCCTCCTCGTAGTCATTGGAGAATAGAACTAACTCGCTTGGCGAGCATGTGCATTAGCATTAACCCATCCACTATAGCACAGCATGGCAAGATCTACTCATGTCTCTCCTCGCCTGCACTGCTAGAGGCATCAAAACTGAGGGCCACTGGTGGATCAGTGTAGTCACCCTGGTAAAGGTATTCGATGAAATTCTTCACAGTATCCCTGGGGAAACAAGACCATTTACATGCCCCAACACTTGCGATCTCATCGCCGAGAAGTGCTTTATGCACATAAACCTTCTCCTGGGATGCAGCTCGTAAAACTACCATCTTTGTTCCGAGAGCACTGTCACCAGTTAGTGGTGCACTTTTAGCAGAAAAAAGAAGGTTCAACAAGATGGGATGAACGAACCTAGAGATATCTGGCCTCTCCATAGCGTAGTAGTGCCGGCAGGCTCGTTCTTTGCCCCGTGGCTTTGGTATTATAATTAGGCTATGCAATTGCGAGTTTGGGCTCGGTAAGGTAGAGGAGGAGGAGATAGGTTAAACGAGTTATGCAGAACAGTACGGTGCTGTACGGTGGGTTAGAAGTGGGGTGTATGAAACGGAGTACGGTAAAAACTCTTGTCGTTCGCTCTCTCCGAATCTACAGCCAAGAAGTCTTGAAAAGGGTTAGTGCTTTCCTATGCGGGATAAGATCAGCCATCCGGACGTTGTTGGATCTCATTAACCGACACACGCAATTCTATTAACCTGTCAAACTAAATCTATTGTGGGCTGACGGAGATACAGAGTTTTTACGGTATCGAGACCGGAGGCCTAACTTGCGGCGGTGCAACTTTACCGCTGTGCCATTATCTACAAATGGCAACAATGTTTGGAGTGGGGTGCCGCGGGCGGATCTTATTGTGGCACGTTCCTTGTACTTGTACAAGGTACGAGTAATTACTCGAGTAGGGATCTCACTCTTGGTGGTCACAACCAGATTTGGTAATTTATGCATGATCTCTGCACGCAAATTAAGCTATGGTGCTGATCAATGGAAAACATAGCATCTGGGGCCCGTTGCACCACGACCTACTTTGAGTGCAAGTCCAACGTCTATGGCTCGAGTACGGTACTCGAGTACACTATGTAAGGATTATTCTTGCCTGATGCTAAAATCCTCAGAGGCAGGCCCTCTCTCTGGATATTTCCTACCACTTATTTGTGACCCCAAAGGAAGGGTGCTAACTTAGGGCGATGGGAGCCATACCTTGGGCGGTCTGAGGCAGTCGACTTTATCGATGGGCATTGTAATTCAACGCGAGAAGCCTCAGGGATTTCTTCTCTACTTATGTCTAGGAGAAAAGGCATTCGATTTAGGTTTATACCAAAGTTGTCAATAGAGAAAAGGCCCTAGATAGCAGCTATTGAAGAAGCGGGACTAAAGGACAGAGGTCGGCTGTTGAAACCCTGGGGGGAGTGCTATGGGACTCTGATAGCCAAAGATTGGCTTTTGTTGGGAAATAATTGAGAGGGATCACTTGTCAGGTTAGTAAATAGTGATCGCACCCCGAAGGGGGTTGCGAAAGCGAGGAACGATTCAGTCATTCTAAGGACAGTCCCCTAACAAAAGTAGCTGGTTTCCAATTTGACACCAAAAATGCCGTTTTTCGGCTCATTGGAACTTGAACACCTGCTGATAGGTTGGGAAATGGCCTAAGTAACAAAGACTGACGCAGGGCAGTGAATTAAAGCGGCCAGTCCGTCAGTCTTCGGGTCCGGGCAGGACGGACGGCTATCTGAAAGGGCGCCCAGGACAGACGGGCTGAGACTGCAGGTGTCTCAGGTGGCGCAATTTACCGGGTGAGGCGCTAACAAATTACCCCACGAATACAGTCGCCCCTGGCTATAGTGAACGACAAAAACAGGGCCCTCAGCGTTCACTATAGCCAGGTGTTCACTATACCAAAGCTGACTAAGGTGGTGTTGGGATGAGGAGTAGTAACAAAACGGTGAGGGGAGGCAACAGTGGTAACCAGCCACTCCACCGGCATAATAGAAGAATTCAACAATGTTATGCAAATCAGAAAGGCGTTGAGTCCAGCACTGCCATGTCATGCCCTTCAATGTCAGTTCTTCCATATGCGGTCCCAGGCCAAATTCACCCAATAGCTAGACAATTCGGAGCTATACAGAATAGGTGGCGTTGTGCATGGACAGTAGTGCTTGAGAAACATGAAATCTGCAAGAAGCACTTTGAATCGAAGGAGAATGGGAAGATTAAGTTAGTACCCAGAACTCCAGGTGACCAGGTGCTATGCGTATTTTTCATCCTTATTTTCTTGTTCCCTATAGCCAAAATTGTTCATATGTAACTTCTTCCCCACTACCCCTGTTCATTCCCTATTCCCCGTTCATTACACTATAGGGCCTTTTTTCACTATAGCAAACAAGATTTGGTGGGGCCCGAATATTCCTGCTCTTGCCGTTCATTATAGCCAGGGATTCACTATGTCCAGGTTCATTATAGCCGGGGGCAACTGTACCACATACCCAACCTGGCTCCCTCCCCCCTCAACCCCTTTCTAGCAAGCAGACACACGCGATAGGCAGGGTGATCCTCCATTTCCAAGCAATCTACTCGCCCGCCTTCCTCCTCTCCCTTAACTTCCCTGCCATCCCACATCCTATCACACTCGCACTACTCTAGACCATGAACCGCCGCAAAATGAGCAAGAGGAACGGCAACGCCACCAAATCCTCCCCCCTCGATATCCGAATGCGGCATGGATGCCATGCGCTTCTACCTCCTTCACCAAGGGGCATCACAGACGACTGCAAGGTGCGTACCGTGATCACCAGCTACAAATGGACTGTGTAAACGGCCCGGGAAAGCTAGCTAGCCACAACCGCGGATGGAAGTTCGACTTAGCAAGAGACTTCAAACGCAGCGTCGAATTCAACCTAACAGAACCCCCCCGGAAGACCAAGTGCATCACAGCTTCCTACAAAAGACACCTCCCAAAACAGCAGAGGAATCGGAAGATCTACATCTAAACCTGGTATTAAGGGATATTATGAACATAGTTCAAGTCATTCCCCACTTCCCATTCCCATTCCCCCCCAGCTGTGACTAATTACGGTATTCTAGAAAGTCAAGTTACTTCCAGCACACCGCACCCTGGGCCATCCGAGATCCGGCACAGCAAGACTTACCACTCTGCCTATCCGATGAAGCGGTACGCATCGCTGAAATCTTGCTACCGCCGTTTATGCTAGGCGAGATGAAAGAGTTACTGGATGGGTTGAGAGTGCGCGTAGATACGCGCAGCCTCAGGCACGAGGCTGTAGGCGGGGATAGTTAGCATTGGGCGGCTGGCGGTAAAGAAGGAAGGGGACGTGGTAGAGGATGGATGGGTGGGGGGAAGAGAGGAGTCTTGTTTCCGCCGCCAAATGGAGGGTTCGATCAGTAGATTGTTAGGCAAAAGAGTGTGCATGGGGCGCCCTTTTGGGTGATTAGTTGTGGTGGCGGGTGTGCTGGTTGGTGCTCGAGTATATTTACGCTCGGCGGTCTAAATTTAGTGTGTGCTCAAAAAAAAAAGCTAACCTTGCATCATACTATCTGCGGTACTCGTACTGGTATAGTGCCGGACACTGCCAATCGACACCATGTTAATTCGCCGTCGCTTACTAAGCGCCAACAACCTTCCTAATTGGGTTAGGTTATCTCACCCAGTGAAATGATCAGCGATATTTATTGCCGCATTAGGCATGGTACCGCCAAGATATTACCCGATACAGTAATTTTAGGGTGTGTTAATTTGGCACCTCTCCCACCAAAAAATGGAAATCTTTGAACTGCTCTAGCACAGCAGGAAGTTCATATTTCCTTAAACCCCTCTGTAATTCTTTAGACAACCATCAAATAAAGACTTTTACAGAAGCTTTTGAGCTTTTGAGTTGTTGTTGTTGACTTAGAAGAGTTTGAAGTTGGTCGTATTTGGGGTTCGCTAAGGTGTTGATTGGCATTGTCCGGCATCATACCGTAGCTACCACCCGATCACTCCTCACAAAGACAACTCTGCAGGAGGGAAAAGGAAAGAAAAAAACATTATATTACCAACCACCCCACCCACAAAAGTCTTCTCTTTGTCTAAGGATCCACACAATCTGAAATACAGGCGGGGCGCCGACAACCTCATCCGTATCCGGGGACAATAGAGAGTTTGCGCAAGAGAGACCTAGGTGGAAGGAAAACAGGTTATTTTCTGTTAACCTAAATGTCTTGGACACCCAGGTGGGTAGCGAGACCTGGGAGAAGTGTAAAATAAGGCTTTTCAGACCTGAAGAAATCCGATCACAGCAGCACAATAAATCAGTAGCAGCACAGCACTCTTTTTACATTCTATTAAAATATTTTACTGATGATAATACTGGGCATTCAGTAGTAGATTATCACCTGTTCTATGGCAGTCAGTATGGTTAGTACCCAACTTGTGTATCTGGGAATCCTAATTTGAGCAGGGAACAAATTTGAGGGCAACCCGGCAATGCGATATTATCCTACTCAATTCCCATCTTCCAGCTACCAGGCCACCTGGACCTGGTGCGCAAACTCATTCAGAGACCTAGGTCTCTCTTCCGTTAACTGCCACCTAGGTCCTCTTGAGCAAACTCTCTAATCAAGTGAGTAATCGGATAAAAACGCCCAACCTCCCAACCAGCTGGTACAAGTAACTCCTAATTCTGCACATCATGAGTGCCTCCTCTTGCCCCCCTCGCTCCATTTCCATCCTCACCGCCACCCCTTCTACTCCTTACACGCCTTGGGGTATTTAGATTAGACAGCGAGAGAACAGTCCTATTGTCGCCAACGGAGGACTGAGGCCTCTGCGGGATCACTGGCGGACCACCATGTACTGTACTGTAGAAGTACAATAGATGACGGGACGCCGGCACGGGTTGAGGCATTGATGTAGAGGAAACCACAAGCCGCCTGAGCACTTCCCTTACCGGTACTCGGGCGGCTAGTACTCAGTAGGAAACTTTCCTAAGTTATGGCAAACCGGACGAAATTGTAACTAAAGAGATCAGCAATGATTTCCTCTTACAGAACCAACCGATCAGCACCCACCCGAGCAGGGGGGGTAGAAGTATCCTTCATTGAGAAAAGGTATGATATTATCAGTATTTATTCCAGTTGTTGGGATCGGATGATAGTCTTACAAACAACGCGTTTGCTACCATCCGCAGAATTTAGTTCACTCATTCAATTGCTGAGAAATGGATTGCTGTTCGTTGTGACTTGGCTGTTCTGTTGCAATCCGTGTACACTTTCTAAAGATAACGTCATTTACCTATTAACGGCTCTTCACCGGGATGCGGCTCACCATGGCAACCACTCGAATATCAAATGTATATTTTAATATCTGCATAAATAGTAGTGATACCACATTGAAAATTTGTTAGAA
>Ga0307517_10004961_pt1 | contig 20273 bp, 11 predicted proteins | sample 23_EM_MG_FD_194515 | JGI IMG/M metagenome (GOLD analysis project Ga0307517, IMG submission 194515) | Populus trichocarpa ectomycorrhiza microbial communities from riparian zone in the Pacific Northwest, United States - 23_EM | ecosystem: Host-associated > Plants > Roots > Unclassified | place...
TTTTAATTTACATTCTATGAAGTTATCAAATTCTCAAATAAATATTCTAACATTTGGTTTACGCTTAATTTTATAAACATTTATTTTTATTGTTGTATAATTAAGTAAAAAAAAATTAAAAAAAAAACATTTTTTTAAAACACAAGAAAACCCATTATCCAGATCGTGAATCTAGTGAGTTAAGCCAGAAAACTCAGATCTATCAAATATATTAATTTCTCAATATTAAAAAAAAAACCATTTTAATTTTTTAAAGTCAAATCATACTTTTTACAATTATTCAGATTGTCTTTATATATGTCAATTCGATTCGGTCATATCAAAGCAACTCTCATGCATTTTAATTTTTTTATCAAGGCTAGATAAGAAATTAAATCAAGAGATTTTAAGGTTAACTTATTGGATCAAGTTTAATAACAATGTCAAATAATTCATTACTAGACTATTGGTCTGCGCTACATCGTGAGATGGATCAAAGGTTTTTTCAAACATAATTAAAAAAAAAAAACACTATGAATTTAAAACATGTTGCATATTAGACAAAATTCTTTTTAAATTTTGAGATGGTAACATATTAAATGATATTTTTTTTAATATTAAGATAACAAATTTAATCAACCTGAATTAATCAGTGAAACATGCGGTTCAGGTTATGAGATCATGATAATTATATAAAATAATTATTTTAAAAAAGACATGCATGCACCTAGCACATCTAAAAAGGCCTAGCCCGTGACAAGTCTCTTAATTATTACTTTTTAATTTTAAAGGAAAAACAACATATCATCTACTTTTTAATTTTTTAAAAAATAAAAAAGTCATAAAAAAACACGTTGTCTGCAGCTTAAGAATCCGGTGACTAGATGGTTACTTGAAAATCAAGGTAATTATATTTTTTGGCTAAAACTTTGATTTTCAGCTGATTTGTTTTTACCAAAAACACCTTAAAAACCTTAATAAACTCATTTATTATCTTAAACAATCAAAAAACCAGTTCAAAAACCTAAAATAAACTTGAATCCAAAAACTTCTTAAACTTAGATCTATCATCTCAGGCGACAATGATACCATAATATACCTTACTGGAACTTTCTTTATCAAATTGAACTCATTGGCATCAAGATCATCTATTTTGATAGCTGAAATCGGTATCAATCAAGACTCTCTCCTCTCTCAAACTAAGAAAAGGACTCAAAAATAAAATCTTATGTCAAAATTTAATTTTAAACAACTAAAAAGACTGAAAAAAGTGATCAATTAAAAAATTAAAGGATTAAATTGAACTTTTCACAACTTTTTTTTTGAAACCACCAACTCTTTGTTTAATGCACGGACCTGCAAACAAGCCTCTTACCAAGCCCCTTGATGCCTTGTCAGTTTGTGAATCATGAACATTTATGGTGAGGTCAGAGCATCAATTGGATTTGCGATTACAGGAGAGAGATGAGCGAATTCGCTCCACGAACTCCATTTCCATTCAGTCATCCTCTGCATTTCATTCCATCAAGGAGAGAAAACATCAAATAAAGCTTTTACGTTCACATCATTTCTATCCCTCTTTAGCTAGTTTATGATTAAGACTTCAATGTAGTTTGGAGTTTAGAGTTGAGCATTTAATCTCTTTTATGAATATTTTCCTTTGACTCCTTGTTATGAATAAAATGAGCATACACACATCAGGATAAACCAAAGCCTTAGCTTTAGTTTATCCTTCTAGGATTGTCCAATCATTTTATTACCATACATAAGACATCTTATTGGCAACTCCCTAGCTATACTAGTTGCTATATTCTACAAAGTTTAGGCTGCTGCTTCAGCTACAGAGGAGACCTTCTTAAGGACGAAAACAGGATCTCCCACATTAACAATCTTTCCATGCCCTTCACTAGGGTTTTCCTTCCAAACTAAGTTCTGTCCAAAATAGATCTGCAGTAGCATTGCACATAAAAGGTATTTTAGAAGTTACATCTGCCAAAAAAAATACACAAAGAACATGATTAAGACTTTCTATCTCATAATCCCATCCTAACCTTTCCCTGCTGTTTCTTATCCGGGCGCAAAACTTTATCTGATCGGATTTTCATTAGAGTTTCATTTGGCTCAGTCCCTCCAATCCCAGTATCTTGATTGATTGTAGGTACCTGCAAGAGAAAAAAAAAGGCGTCTTCGTAAATATAGGAACATATATTATAGCCAAACATATGAAACATTGAATTAAATGTTGTAATTTTCAAATTAAAACCGAAGCAAAAGTAAGGACTAGAAGAAATGTCAAAAGCTGTCTTGAGTGAAAATCCAGGGAAATCCATTGGGAATTTTCAAGTACTTTATCTAGTTAGCATTTCACAAGTCATGGCAATATAATACAAGAGGACACACAGAGAGGAATATGAACGTGGAACAGTAAATATGACTTGAAGACCACGAGCGTGCATCAACAGGACCTTCAAGTGATTCTTCACCACTAAATATGAGCTATCTGGTTTAACAATCTCCAGCCAAACTTTGAGCTATAGTGTTCCTCATTTTATACAATAACCTATAATATTGTTGACTTGCAGGGGCAGGGGGCAAAATACTTGTCTGGAAAAGCACTTATCACAGTTCTTATCCATGGTTAAACAAGGGTGATAGATTAAGATTCAAAAAACATGCTGAATTATAAATTATATGATCATTATCTACAAAAATTGATTACATCTATTGAAAGTTATATGTAGCTTTAATAAATATGAGCAGATTGCTTAAAAGATAGGTTTGTACCTTGCAGCGGGAACATAGCTTGACACCTTCAAATGTGAACCTGCTTATCCTAATTTCAGTCCACAAGTCCTCAGAAAATGGTTCGCAGCCTTCAACAAGGATGCTGTGACAAGCAAGAAAACAAACTAAGAGATTTGAAAACGAACAGGTTATTGTGATCAAAATTCACCAGTGACAAAAGGTAGCAATGAATGTAAAGCAATTGACAAATTTATAATTTCTGATTCCTGTGCAGGTAATGCACTGCCAGCAAGGTGTTATTGTAGGAAGAGACAAACAGAAGCTTTAACTAAATTATATAGGCATGGGCCTATGTACATACTTTGGTCTAAAACGATTAATAGGAACAGGTTCCCTGAGAAGCTGATTCAGTGCATCCAAAGATCCCTGCAAAAGATACATTTAGAGGATCCCAATCTGAGATTTCTGAGAAAACAAAATACATCAAGCTTTATTTCTCGAGTCAACTAGCCTGAGAGATCAGCATGAACGGAAAGAGGTCAGAAAACATAGTTTTGTGTCCAGGTGCATAATTAGGATCTATGAGCCTTGTTTCTGAAGCTGCAGCAGGAAACAGAATGGTAAGAAAATAATAAAATAACTGCAGCCAAGAGATTCACTATTTAGCTTAAGTTCACAAATAAAAACACTTTACAAAACTTGGCATGCCAAGATATAGTTTGCGCCTATGTCCGCTCTTCAATACTATTTAATGCTTTTGTTGCAATAAGGTCCTATGTAAAGTACTCTTTGAATTTGAGCAATTCAGCTAACCAGTTCATTTGATGTCCTACTATCCTAAATGCACCAAAATCAATCCTGACCTGCATTAAAACGTACTAGTTGACTGGGTTTCCCCAAATAATCTGAGAACCATTTTGCTGCTTCAGCTCCCTCATCCAATGCAGAGCCAGACCACTCCCATACCGAGACACCCTCCGCTACTTCACTTGGCTTCATCAGAGATATCTTAAGCACACTCATCCCAGGAGCCTTTATTTCTGTAAAAGAAAGTGAACATTGGATCATACTTGCACTGAAAATCGCCTGAAAAAAAGAAGAAGCAACAACATGATTCATGAACCACTGAGAATGGTAAAAAAAAGCACTCGTATTATTACTACAACAACAAAGTTGGAGAGAAGTCGGGAGGTATCTTCTGTTTGTTATTTGTGAAAAATTAAAGGCACTGCCATCAACAACCCAAATTTCTTCAACTTGCCTGGTGACAAATACCATCATGTCCAACATAATCAAAGAGAAAATTCGTAACCCTTAAAAAGATGCAACCCTGAGAACCATGGCAACATAAGAGCATCGATATTTGCTGACGTAAAACTTTAGAAATCTTGTAGCTCACTCTTTTATAAACCTATTAGTAAACAAAGCTTTCCTAACAAAAACACAATCCTTAGGATGACCATTGAAGTTCATTCAAATTTAACTTCGGTTAACGTCTTTCCCCATCTCATTTTCATTCTATATGAACAATTCTTTATTGTTAAAATCTTTATCAATACAACTCCATGAAAAAATAGAAAATCATCTTACTGAAATAAGTCGTGGGGAAAATAGTATTATCTAATAATGGACCTATAGCAGTAGGAAACCCTGGATTTAGTGAGAAATGCTAACAGAGGTTAGAATTCTAATAAGATCTCAAAGAACAAAACAAGTAAAGATTTTTTTTTTGGGGGTCCAACTGAATAGCAGATACGAAAGATTTATGTGATGAAACATTAAATTTAACAGATATTTTACTCATAAATGAGTTCTTAGTAGGTTCCCAGCCCTCCGAAAATGCCTCATCCGGCAGCTCTATCTCAACTAAAGCGAGCTTTGGTTCAACTCTTTGGGTATATGCCCTTCCTCTGTAGTTCACAACTAACCAGTTCCGATCCCATCGAAATCCTGTGTATCCAAGCACAGCACAAATAACCATAACCAAAAAATCATCAAAATTATGTTCACAAACATAACACGGAACATATCAAAAACCAAGATAGTGAGTAATATAGTGACCAGGCAGAAAATTAAATACAAAAAACAGATAAAGGGACAGTAAAAAAAATAAAGAGATGAGAAGAAAATCAAGTGGGGTAAAAGGAAATTCATAGAAGAAGCAGAGAACAAGTAGTGGTTTATTATATTACCAGTAGGAGTTAGAGGTGCCTGAGAGAGGGAAATTCCACGGCATGATTTAACTGGGTATATAAATATTGATGATACTTTGGCAGTTGCCTCCATCTTCTCTCTGTTTTTCTCTGACTCAGGGTTGTACTGGTGAGAAATGGTGGCCTCGACGTCTTTTCTTTGAATTCCTCCGTTACATTATATAACATATAGCAGACTTTTTGCTGAGATGGTGGTTTTATTATTGTTTATATAAATATTGATCGATCGCGTGATTTCAATAGATTTGAAAGACAACAAATTTGAAAATAGATTAAATTTATTAAAATCATCAGAAAATGCTTGTTACTTTTGTTAACCAATCAATTTGGATTCCAAGTTAAAGTGATTTCATTTCAAATTCAGGGTTATTATTTTTTTTATTCTGAATTAAGTGATAAGTGTATGACCATGACCTCGACGGACAAGACAACACAGACAAATGTAATAACTGATAAGATGCAGGCAAGCTGCCAAGCTCAATTAACACGTTTTCCATTTTATTTATTTATTTTATGTCCTTTTTTCTTTATTATCAATGCTTAAGAATATTACAATGTGTACTTATTTGATGTTTTCAATTAATATATTGTTTTTTTATTTAAAAACGTGTTAAATAATTAAGGATGAAATTGTTTTTTGGATTTCCTTAACGAGTAAAGTGTTTTAAATTGAGATAATTATTTAACATTTAATGATTAGATATTTTGAGATTAAAACTCTTTTTATCGAAATGGTTTTTTTATAACATGTTTTTTATTTCTTCAACACAGTTCAATAATAAATTAAATCTAATAAGTATTTTTAAATAGTAGCATCATGCTTAGCTTTTATTGTAAGGAAATTTGGCATGTTTTTTAATTTCTTTCATTTATTTTACTTTAAATATAAAAGTAGCCAAACCAATCCATCATTGAATTTAAAATTGATATAATAACAATTATTTTAAAAATAAAAATAGTTAAGTTTAGGGTGGCTCGCGTTATTCAAGTTACATGTTTTTTATATTAATTTAGGTTGACTTGAGCTATATTTTTTTCTATTTTTTATTTAATTTTGTACTTTCAAGGTTTTTTTTTAAGGTATCATAATCTTATTTTTTGTAAAAACAAATATCTATTTATTATTGTTGTCTAATTTTTTATCTTTTAATTAAAATACATCCAACTTATTAAATTTAATCAGGCTTGTAGCCCCAATTGTTTGTTTGTTTTATTTCTTTTAAAAGCGTTTGAGGCACCTAGATTATTGCTACTTTTTTTTATGTTTTTATTCTAATTTTAATTGATATCTCTACTCAATTCTTTTTTATTTTGTTTATTTAGCTTGTTTTGAATAAAGACTTTTTAAAAAATTATTTTGTATGTGTTTAATTTATAAGATATTATTTTGATTCATTTATAATTTTTTATTATGTTTTATATGGATAAATCTTATTTTTAAAAATAAAAAATATTTATTTTTAAATAATATTTCTAATAAATACAGCATTACAAGATATTTTTTTCTGCTATAAAACTATTATTTATGTCCGGAAATTTTTTTTATTACCAGGAACCTTGGAGTTTACAATGACTGCCATACCGCTCCAAAGTTTATCTCAAAGATAGAAGACAGAGAAATCATTCTAAGTGATGCGAGGCGGTTCCATCATATCAAGGGATGGAACTTGTTCTTGTGGCGATTATTGGTGAAAAATTGACCTCAAGCAGCTTTACTTACCGGGGCCAAGGTATTCCCATATTCCTGTACATGTATATCGAGATAATCCCATAGCTTTCCACCCTCTGATATTTTAACTAAAATCTATTGTACCCTCGACAACGTGAAATATAGAAGAAAAATCAAGCACAAAACCTGTAGTTTTTTAGCTCTTCCTCAAGACTTGTCAGATATTCTAGTTGAGTTACAGAATCTTTGGGGTTTACTTCTATTTCCTTTCTGCATTTTGAAAGAAAACTCATCTAGAACTTTGACAACACTAAATCGGAGGTCAGAATCTCACGCCCCAAATTTTCATCTATGAGCAGATCTCAAGTCCTTCTGAACAAGCACCAGGAATCCGGAATGTGCATTCAATGGTTGCATGGAGAGGAGAATCTTCCGGTGGTGTTTCTCACAGAGAGAACTTAATAATCATATGTTTCAGCTAAAATGAAGAATATGGAGAGGAGAAACTAATCATTTAAGTTAATTTTGGTGCAGGCTCATTCAAATCATTTGTAATTCTGGAAATTTCTGCTTGAAGCCTCGTCAACCGCATCTCTATTCTTTGTGCCACACAGCATAGAGACTAGCAAATTCCTTCCCTTGCTTTAGGGACTGGCTTGTCATGTTGACATCCTTGAAATCTTAAACCATGAAAAATCTTCAGCTTTTGTTTTATCTCCATTGCTTTTTGTATTTCACCTATATATTCAAATCAGTACCAACATTTTATTGAGCACTAGCTATCTAAAAGTGCAAAAAACCTTACGCGACTCAGAAGTCAGAATAAGTCTTCCATCAAATGAGGGGAAAACACAGAAGGATGGAGTATTATTTAGTTTCTCCGCGCTGTAAATTTAGCACTGAAGTAAGCTCAAAGAAGACGTACTAGCTTAACTGCTAAAAATGGAGTTCGAACTCAAATTCTCTATCCTCTTTTTAGCACCTGCACTGCACAGTCACTTAAGACAAGCAAGAAGTGTGCGATTCCATAGACAACATTAGATGGGTAGTAATGTTTTTCCGCATCAATGTACGCCCATTTTCATAGAAAGTACTCTTCCCCAAATAGTGGGCGCCGTGCGAGAAAAGATGGCACAGGCATACAAATCCTAAAGTTGTGACAAAACCAGAAAATACTCTTGATCAGAAAAAAACCACTCAATTTGATTCGAAAAACAAGAGAAAATCATCATTTCCCCTTATTACGCTTCACAGCACCCTTCCCTTGTCCCTTCTTGGGCGGCCCCTTTCCACGACGCTTCAAAATTTCAAGTTTTGATAACCGCCTAGCAAAGCATGATAGAAAATGATGTCAGAAAAAGATGCAAGATTTAATTCAAATAGCTACTTAAAGCTGATATTCTCACAAGTGCTGTGATCAGTCATCTCCTAAGGAAAAATGCAGTTTGGTTAAATGCCGGGCAAAGAGAAATGAAATGCCAAAGCTAACCGATGTCTTTATAAACTCACAAGAAAAACGAAAGTCTACACATTATAGGACTGCAAATGACATTCTTTGAATGATAATTAAAAATTCATGTTCAGAACTGATCACCTCAACTAGTTTGGGATTAAGGTTTGTTGTTGTTAATGTTCACAATTGATCACCTAAAAAATACGCATAACGTTTTATCCGCAAGTAGTCTAATTAAGAAGTAGCTTCTCTAAAATCAATCTATTACAAATATCGATATACCTGATCTGAAATTTTACTGCCATTTTTATGCAGTTATTCAAAACAGTCACAATAAAGTGATATACAGAAGCCTTGGATTAATCATAAATACATGTGACATCAAGAAGATGATTTTCAGAGGCTCAGGATTGATTTTTGGTGGTCAAGAAAATCACTTCAGATAAGACTTTAAAATTTAATATTCTTAACATGGCATAAAACTTTCTAAGACAACTTCTCTGAAAATGCTTGAGATAGAGGGACAATTCAGCATTTTTATTATCAGAGATGAATCGGTTCCATGGTACACAAGTTTTAGTAGTCCAATGGCTATGATCTGCCAAAGATTAATCATGACAGGATGTTAATGTCTTTTCAATATCCATTCAAGCAAATATTTTGCCCATGAAAATTATCCCCATGTGTGAAGTCCCCGGTATGGGAAAACAACAAGAAATTTCAATGCAAAAACATCTTGTAGAAGGTAACTACTACAGAGTTTCAACTTAAGCAACCTCTTTGCTCTTTCTTTTGCCCTCTTCTTATGGTTATCTTCACAAATCTTTAATATTCTTCTAGCTAGATAAACATTTTGCATTCACAAGAAAGATCTTAAATCTCATTTTTTTCTTGCATTATGTGCTCAGTGTTCAATTTATTTAAGGTTAGCTATAGCATACAATTTACACATCTTGGACTGCTACTGCCTGAACATAAAGATCAGCAATTCATCTCCATGGAAGGAGAAATGACAGTCCAAAGTAACTAAATGCTTTTGATCAACATATTATGTTTGCCTTTTGGCTGACTCAAGCAGCGTGGGAGACAGGCAAGATGGCTCAGGATATAATCCTACGTTTGAGACTCGGAAACAAGCAAGATTAATCAAACCCAAAACGTTCATGGTTTGCAATGCATGATCGTCCTCAACAAAGTTAGCATGGTAAAACACAAAGCAGCACTAATAAGACATCCTTCTAAATACAGTTGCCTGTCTGATCCTATAACACACTGTTTCACTCAAGAGATTATGGCCCTTTATTATTATTTTCTTTTCAAAGATCCACTTAGCAATCTAAATGAGTAAATCCAGTAACGCATTCCCTATAAATACAATCCCCTTCTCCCTAAACACAAATGACAAACCTTTCCAATACCATAATTTCTTAACTAAATCAACAAAACCCACTTGAAAATCACAAAAAAAAAAAGAAGCAGAAACCCAACAATCAACACATCAAAGCAATCAAACATCAAGTGGGAAGATAAAGAAAAAACGAGGAGCGAGAGAGAGAAGGGGGAAGAAGTGCTTACTTTTCTTCGCGGCGATCAATGTTAAGAGGGTCATCTTTCGTGATATCATGAGGGTACCATTGTGCCACTTTTTCACCAAAGAGTTTCTTTCGCAAAATCTTGTGAGGAGATCTTAGGCCAGTTGGGTTAAGTACGTGACCAAATATCCTCGCCCTCGCCTCCTCCACTCCTTTGGTCACAGCTACTGCCAATAATTGCTTTAGCCTACCCCCTCCACCGCCACTCATCTTATCTAATTAATTTAATAAAAACAAAAAATACACACTTTTTAGTCACTTCCCTTAGAGAAATCGATGTTAAATGAATAAATACAGAAATTACTTTCGGGTATTTCAACAAACACCTGGAGTGCACACTACGACTATGAGAGCGAGGGAATTGTAAACCTGAACCGGGTATCAATTAGAAATTACAGCGAGTGATTCAATTATCAGGGACCGCCACACATTATCAAAACGGTTGCAACTGAGGTCCGGTAAGCTTCAGGCCTGGATTTGGCTTTCAGGGTCCATAATCCATACATCAGCCCATTTCTTTTCTTTCTTTCTTTTCCAAAAACAAATTTTATATCAATTTTACCCTCAAAGATATCTAATGTTTTCAATTGTATCCTTCTGTCACCCTCCCTTCTAAATATTGAACACAATCCGTTAAATGCCCACATTGCAACTACAAGATCTAAAGATTTGTTAAATTAATATATATAACACGTGAAAAATAAAATTATTGTAAAAAAACTGATAAGTTTTGAGTTTAAAAGGAATTTAATTTTTATTAATTATTAATTTTATCTTAGAATTTAAAATTTTCTTATTTAATATTATTAATTATTCTACAAACAATCAATTTAATTTGAAATTATAAGGTAGTGCCGGAACTTTATCATCTCAACACTCAACTCAAACTAGCTATATTGATTGATTGAAGAATGTAAAAAAATAATGTATGATCATGATGAATTTTGTTTTGCATTCTGTTAGATATCATGAATAATATTTCGTGGATCTTTTGTTGATGTCATGAAACATAGGATTTTAATTTATGTTTAATGCAATTCAAATATAATTTGCTATTTTTATTCATTTTCATTTGATCATGATGATCAATATTGTAATTAAAAACATTGACATTACACACACTAATTGGCTACCAATAACGACTTTGCACTTACAAAACTAGCTTTCATGTTGTGATTTTTTATCCAAACTCCATGTAATTGACAACGATCTAGCATCATATACAATGATCATGCAGTGGCAATTTTGTTATTTTTAAATAATATGAAATTTTTATTCATTAAATCTAAAATAATAATAAACTTGTAAAAATTATGACCTGTTTTGTTGATTTTTTTTTAACCAAAAGTGGAAGATATAAAGTGTTATAAATTTATTAAAGTTAAATATGTAGAGTGTAATTTTTTAAAATATAGAGGCAAAGCAAAAATAAAAATAAAAATGATTAACTATAGGAGGCTTGATGTAATTATACTATATAATATAATATCTATTTTTTATTATAATTTTCATAAATTTATTATTCTATTTAATAATATAAACGCGTAAAAATGATCGATTTCAAATTTTTTATTTTTTTTATTGACCTCATAATAAATTTTTATTTAAAAAACAATGTCTCTAGTAAAAGAAAATAATTTTCCATCAAAACAAAAAAAAATACATAAATAAAAAATATAATTTTTTTTATTAAAAAGAAATATTTTTCCTCTTTAATTTAAGTTATTATAATTTTTATGAATATTTTTTTTTAATTTTTATTAACTTTTATTTAATAAACCATTCCACTACTAAAAATACAATTATTATGAAAACAAAAAAAAATTACATTAACGAGAAAAGATAATTTTCACTAAGAAAATATAATTTTTTTTTACATAATCTTAACTATTGTGTTTCTTATGAATATTTATTTTAATTATTATATAATTAAATAAAAATAAATTCTGAAAAATGACACGTAAATACACAAACATTTTACTAGCATTTTATGTTAAAATTTTCTCTCAAAGCTTCCTTGCTACCCCCGCAGCAACAACTCTACTAATTTATATTTTCAAATTGAAAACAGATAGTGGCCCACACAAGAGATTATTAAGGTAATATTCCCAGAAAAAAATCGTAAAAAAGTGTCAAATATTATTACATCCAAAATTAGGTCATGATAAACCGACTTCCCCCACTCTTGCAGGCATTTTGAGTTGGTTTCTGATGGATTTTCTGCAAGCAAAAGTATGTCAATTGCATCCAAAGGGATCAAAGCACGGTGGTTATACTCTGATAAAATCCAATATTGAGGTTGGTTAATAGCTGCAAATGCTAATTACCAATCCCATTTACATTCATGGCCTGAATCCAGATCGAGACATAGTTGCACACATTGTTGATCATGTCCGAATACAGGAACATGGACGACTGCAGCGCATGAAAAACAGTTGATGAACTATGCTTTCGCCATTTGGTGCATCAGAGATGTATAACAAAATTGTCATGACTCATTTGGAAAGGAAAACTCCATGCTTAAAACAATATGCGCTCTTGATACATTTCCAATGCCTGGACGACCTTCTCAATAAGCAACTTCCGGTGCAGTCTATACCTGTGTAAATTCAGATTATTTCTTTGAAATGAAAAGAATTTCGAAATCAAATGTACAGAGAACAGTATCACATAAAAACGTACTTGATTGCAGCTTCGAGGGTCCTCGTCGCTTCTGGCATAGAATCTGTTATGATTGAGAAAAATTATCTTCAGAATTAGTTTTACCGAGAAAAGCCATGCTTGGTACTAAAATCTTCCAGTAGTACTGAAGCTGGTTCAAGATTTCAAAACAAGGAATCCACAATCTGAACATCTGAAATTTAATAAGTTTTATGAACCGAACAGACCGAAATGAACAGAATATCCCTGAACATTGTGCATTCGGTCAATCCTAACACATTAAGTATCAGTCCAATCATTCTACTGTCACGACTTGAGGATACTGTCGGATAGGGAAATCTAGCACTTAAAGAGAAGACCAACTGCTCCAGTCCTTTGAGAAATTATTTTCAGGATGATAAGCACCTAAATTTAAGATATTTTGCAAAGCAGAAAGGTGGCAGAAGAATCCAATTGGTGCGAAGCATCCATAATTAGCTTCAATAATTTACCTAGTATTTTCAGGTCTTTCTTAGAAGTTGTAGGAAATTTTGCTAGCATCTTCTGGCATTCTTCTTGCAACTCCTTCACAGCTTTCCTTTCTATGCTTGGGACAGGAGGCAGATCTCCATCTGACCAAGTGGGCAGCGTTCTTGCTGCTGCTATAACAGCTCCATCAACAAAAGCATCTCCCTCTTTGGATAGCAGACCTGCTAGAAAATTTTCATCTCAATATTTTTGATAAAGGGCTAGAGTTCATCCATATAAATGATAAGTATAGCAAGTTGGTGCAAGGAATTCGTGAAAAATACACAGCCCGTACTGTTATGACAATATTCTTCAGGCAGGCCAGATATATTGAAGACTGACAGGAAAGAATCCAAATGTATGCGTGCATTGCCAGAAAATCGGATTACATCCCAAGGATTCTGAAACATTATGACAGGATTTTGTGTTAATTCTTTGGGCCATTGAGGCCAAAGAATGACAGTACAGGATTATAATTTGAACGACTAGCAAACATACAAGAATAACTTTAAGAAAAGAATAAAAGTAACCACCCATTACTTTAAAATGTTCCCTATAATTTGAAATACAAAGATCCTGATTCAATTGAATACTTCTGTAAACAATTCCCACATGACTTCACATAAAAGAAACAAAAAAGAACTTTCTCAAACAAATGGTCCTATGCATATGCTACAAAAATATCATAATAAGCATAATGCTAAATCTAAACCAGGATTCTGGTGGTTTGAAACAAAAAATTCCCATGCCCATCATGCTGTAAACTACAGTATAACTGTCATCATTTTAGATGGAGCTAAGGGCAAATTACCACTGGTGATGAAAAACCATATCGTTGCATGAACATGTCATTCTTCTGTCCGCTCATGTAATTGACAGTCATCTGTACAAAATTTATGAAACCAACAGGATCATATCCATACTGGAGCAAGTTAAGAATGCACATAATTCTATTCTCTAACTTGCAAAAAAAGTATCAAAGAGAAATGTTCATAAGAAGTAAACTGAGTAACCAATTCGAATTAGACAATTAAATGAGTATGAGCTGTGACCATAACATCACACCATGCTTCTATTTACAAAAGCTGCTACGCCCTTTTTACAACTTCATCCTATAAAAGAAAATCTCAACATTTAGTAATGTTCATGAGTGGTTGTACTAAGATTTTATCCAATAAAAAAAGCAGTAATACTGAATAAGGAATTATAACGATAGCAGAATCTTAAAGTTTCTGAGCAATGAATTTCTCATACCCATGTAATTCCAAACACAGTTTCTAGCATAGTTTTTCAATTTCCAACAATAAGTGTTGTGTATGCATTTCCATGATGGAGATACCAGACCAATTTAAGAATAAAAATCAAAATTTAGGACAAATACACGAAATCGTACCTCTTCTCCTTTCCTTATCTGTTGCCCGGCATTTATCATAACCTCAAGCATGCGATCCTTGAATCGCCAATGGAAAAAACAGTTTGGCTCAAAGGAATGGTTTAGCATGTCTGCAAAAGATCACTAGATTTACCTGGCGTAGATATTGGAGAAATTGACAAAAGAGCCAAAACACTAGTATTCTACAAAAGGTGATGGAGATATAAAGGGAAATCTGAATGTGGAGGATGTAAATACTAAAATTTAAGGCTGGAATTCAGGAAAAGAGAAACATCAACTGATCCCAAGAACAAGTCATGGAACTTATGACCAAAAATAGTTATAATATCATTACTTTGCAGCACATATTCTCCATAAACTTCTCCATGTAACTTTCTATAACCATCTCATTGCACAAAGATTGTATGTTCTATATCTCATTAAGAATTGGCGTTAACAATATGGTTGATTGTATGAACAGTGCTTAAACCGCCAAACATTCTAATTTTGAATCTTCAACTGTGAAAATTTTAATGTGATACCTTTAGTCTAAATTTTGTTAAGTTTTGCTGACATCCCTATGGAAGCAAATTACAATGTGTCACTTGTACTAGATACCGCATTAAACTTTTGCAAAATACTTAGAAGTATTACAATGGGAAATTTCAAATTGAAAAATATCTGAAAGATGGCTTATACAATTGACCTTTAACATTAGGGGAAAAACCGACATACATTTTACTTGACATATTGTTCAAGAAGACGTGCCATTCTCTTAAACTTTTCTATGAAATATGTTCTCTTGGATGCTATATGACTGAAAGAAAGAAAATTGGAAAATAAAACCATATTTTCAGATTTTGTCAATCTAGCTGTATTAATTTATTTTTCCTATGAAGAAGATGCTGTGAAAATATTGCTAAGCAAAAATTAAGTGCATCCTCATTTTGCGGAGATTAAATGACAGGCTTAAGTAATTTCTTCGTCATAAAATAAAATATTTTACATTGTGTGCATATAATACTGGAAACGGATTTCAAGCACCAAAAGCGATAATGCACCTCATATTTTACAATAAAGGTCAACAACATACGAAACGGTGGCTTCACATGTTGCACGGGCTGATTTCTCCCCTCTCTCCAATGAAGCAACTAGCTTAAATTAAAACTGTACTGTGTAAATCTGATGATACAAAGGTAATTGAAAGAAAAATGGTTTGGTATTTAGTGTACAGGAAACATAGCTTGATAAGTCATTTATCAATATTAGAGGTGCAACCAATCTGTTAATAGGTGTCCGTGGGAATCACAGGGATATGTTTAATGCAAACAAGCCTCTATGGTTATAATTTTGTAATGGTATTCCAGTGTGTTATACTAGGTAATATACTCAGAGCAGTGTTAAGAGATAGAAGCTTACCAGCATAAGGAATCAGCATATTCGTATCTTGAGTTAAAGCACCGACCCTTATTTGCATGTTAATGCACCGTGATTGTGCCATACTAACTGCCCAAATAAATTTCTCAGGATCACGAGCAAGGCGCTTTATTTTGAGTGGAGCACCAGAGTGCTGAGTGGTTTGCATGCACAAACAAGTTGTTATTGACGGGATAACATTTTGGCAGTTTATATGATGAAAATATGATAAGCAACAGCATTAGATCTTGTCAGAAAGATGTTTTTTATACCCAATTCTTTTCCCAAAACTCCAAGGCTCGGAGTTGCTGTTTTCTCATAGTTGATGCAAGATTCTCATCCTGGAGCTCCAAAAGGTCCTCCTGTAGCACACATTTGGAAATAGAAATGAGAAACTTGGTTACTGATGCTTTTGTTCAGCAAATAGCTTACACAGAAAACACGTAGACTAGGAACAAAGCACTGCCAACTGACCTTTCAGAACAATGTGACTCCAATTTGATAACAATTTTATTCATTTTAAATCTTACCATCGAAAAAGTCTGTACTGATAGTTTAGTTTCAAGTGCTATTAGAATCAGATGTCCCTTGACAATAATAAGCGTACAGGTAGCTAACTCACAACTTTGGTGTGGCTTAAATGACAATATAATAGAGCATATAAAAAGAACTCCACAGGCCAAGAACAAAGAGATTGACCCTTTGAAGTTTTAAAAGATGCTACAATAACAAATTAAAATTTGAATTGTAAATTATAGCAAACAAAAGAACTTAAAAAAGTTTTAAGCCATAGCTTTCTCAAAAGATTGTATTGTACGTGCTATCACCTTGAAGAAACATCAGAGATAAGCATCAAAGATTCAAACAGACATTTCATTTGCACATTAAGCATGCGCATCAAAAATCAATTTGAGGAAAAGTTTGAGGCATGGGCCCTAACATTGATTAGAGTGAATTTCACTCTCATTGCCTCTGGCTGAGGCTCAGCTTTTTAGTTGTACTCCCAAAACAGACATTAGAACTCTACGTGGACAAATCTTAGCACAAGTTCTATCAAAATACAAAAGGAAGACCTTGGCAGTAGGTGATGCCTGGAAGCGACCAATTCTGGAAGTAATTGCTGGTTTAACTAAATAAAGGGCATCAATGAATAGTAGAACAAATGGATCATGAAAGCTGGAAGTCATTGTCTTTGATGCCAATCATGAATAATGGAACACTTGCACACACCTCTGTTGCTAGAAGCAAGCTGGGGCACTCATCCGCACTAGGTAAAAAGTCACTGTATAGCTGCCAAAAGTTATCCTCGCAATCAAATGCAAATAAAAGAAGACATGCTAACCGCAGGTCCCAATCTGTCTGGCACAGAGAAATACCTAATGTAAGTACAAGGAAAGAACACACAGAAAGAACAGAAAGATAAATGACTGTCATAAAGTAAGTGAATCATCCCATCAACCTACTGAATGAATGAAAGAAAGAATAAACAATAAGCAGTGAACATAATGGAATAGAATGACATAAAAATCATCAATGAAGGATCAAAATAGCATTTAAAATTAGAAAATAAAACCCCAATAGCATGGAAATATTACCTCTGGATCTGTTGAGTTAATAATATCAAATATTGGATGACCCAATGGTATTATATCTGGAAAAAACATCCATGGGAGCTTCTTACTTATATTCAACATCAACTCTATTGGGATTTCCATAACCACCTGTTCATTCAATTACAGAATCACACATCAGAAAACTCACAAAGGGGAGTCCATTTCAGAATTCAGTGGAAGAACAAACCAAGATCCGAATACATTGTATTGGAATACACACAGTGACAAGTTGATTGATAACAGATACAAAGCAAGAAGTATTCACACGCACTGCTGCGTGGAAAAAAGACAGATAGGGTACTACTGCTACCAATTAGATTATAACAATTATGATGAAATGAAGCTACTCACCCTTGCACGGCGAAGTGGTTCAACATCTTTGGCAGCATAAACTCCAAATCCATCTGGCCCTTCCTTAAATTCAATTCCATAAGCACGCATACTTCGAGCATACCCTATCCTATAAAAATCAGGGTCTGCTGGTTCCAACTATCACGAGAGGGGAACACCAAGAACATTTCAATTAAAAGGGCTGCTTTGAAATATTTGCCAATTAGAAGAGAAGTGGAGGGAAATAAAAGAAAACAAAAAATACCTTATCATAGAATCTAAATTTGTATGCTTTCTAACAAAAATAATAAAATAGGCACAAAGAAAAGAAATTCAAGAACAAATCATTTAACATTTCAGAAACCAAAGGGAGAATAAGAAATGAAGAAGAAAGTGAAATTGGGGTACCTCAGAGTCAGACTCTTCTTCGACTTTAGGAGGTTGAAGGAGAGGATACGAAGGTATATCAACTGAAAAAGCTTTAATGGGTCTGCTGACACTAGTGGTAAGATTAATGCTGTTTTCCCTGTTTCTGAAGAATGAATATCTGGGTGGTGGTCTTGCTGTCCATCCATGCTGTAATAAAACCTCCTTATCTTTACACTGTTTCTTTCACATAAACATGGCTACAAGTCAATTCATAGAAATAAATAATACATGAGCAGCAAAGACAGAGAGAGAGAGACAGAGAAAGGGGACCTGGGAGATGGAGAAGCAGTGAGTGAGGTGGTGATGTAAAGGAGCAGTAGAGGCCATTTGCTCTCAAAATGCTGCTCTCACTCGCACTAGAATAGATATGGCATGTCGTGCTCCTGTGTTGATTCTTTCAACTTATGTAAAAACGTTATCCACTTTTCTTTTCTTCTGTTTTTTTACAGCCCGTTGTCTTTATTTTCTTTTAATTATGACTTACGAAAAATATAATTTAAAATTTATTTTTATAAATAACCTTTGACAAAAAATAGTTTCAAAGGATTTTTAAGAAGCAACCTTTTTTTTTTTTGAAGATAGATATATTAAGTTGGAATTCTAATTTATATTTTAAAATTTATATTTTTTTATTAAATTAAAATATTAACTAAATTTTCTAACGAATTTTTAATTTAATTTAAAAATCATCTCTGACCAAAAAAATTAATAATTTTTAAATGAGTTTAAAATTAAAAAAAAACTTAAATTAATTTAAAAAATCATATCAAAAAGAACCTGTAATAAATAGTATAAATGAGAACAATAATTTATTAATTTTTGTTAACATAAAAGAAACCATGACTACTGTTTTGATAAAAAAAAGTTTCAATTTAAAATGTAACTAATGACTTAAGATAGATTTTTTAACAATAAATGTTTTATAAGTAAAATCTATAAGTTAAAAATTAAAAATTATAACTTTTGATTAAATTAAGATTTTGATTCAAATAAGAAGTTATTTATAATCTGTAATGATTATCATACCCAAATATCGTGGTGATTTTAAAAATATTCAGAGAAAAAAAACAAATTTATGGTATCTTGTTATTTGATGGGAAAGAGTCTTGTTTAAGAAGTCGTCACCTAGTATTATTATCACTAGAAACCGTGACTGTTCAGTAGAAATTCTATGTTACGGGACTAGTTGTGACTAGAGAAGGTATCAGCACACCTAACGCACCCTACATGAAGTAAGCTGCATTGTTGATTTTGTCTTAAGCTAAAAGTTTGTTGGTTTATGTTTTGATGGTTTATTTGTAATATTTCTGACTCTGGCGCTAGTGAATATTCAACTACAGATACTTCCAACTCTTACGTTGGTAAATATTACGTAGTCATAAAAAAACAAAATAAATTTAAATTAGTATTTTTATTCCGACTTTAGCATCAGTAAATAAATAAATAAAATAAATTTATTTTTAATACATGTACATATTTTTATTTTTTATTTTTGCGGCAGGGTCCAGCTTAGCTCATGTGGACTGGGTTAGACCCAGCCGGTTCAGCCTGGTCACTGGCTAAACCACTGACCCAGGCACGCCTGCTACAGAAACAAGAATAAGTTGAATTATAATTCACTTGCTACAGTAGCAAGCGAATTATAATTCACAGCTGCTGCAGCTGTGAATTATAATGCAGCTGTGAATTATAATGCAAAGGAGAGAAGAAAAGACTTACCTGGTTCAGGTGCTGCCGGAGGCGAAGATGATGACTGGCCAGTGTTGCTCCTCTCTGTTTCTGCTTTTCGTCTACTCCTCTGGTTCTTGCTTTCTTTGTTCTTCTTTCTGCCTGCTCGTGCTATTTCTGTTTTCGTTCTTTTCGTTTCTGTCTATCTGTGTTCTTGCGTCCTTGTTCTCTGGTTTTCTTCCTTTCTCTTCAGTGTCTTGTATGGTTTTTTGGTATGTCCCTGTTTCTGTTCTTTTCTGTTCTTTTGGTCTTTCGTTCTCGGTCTCCTGGGTTCTGTCCTATGCTTCTTCTTCTTTGTCTTTCGTCTTTGTTTCTACTGTGATCTCTTCTCCTGGAATGCTCTGTTTCTGGTGCAGTTGCTGCTGAAGATGGAGACCTGGAGCTGCTACTGAAGACGAAGTCGAGGGCGTGCTGCAGGAATACAACGGTCTCACCTTTTGTTTCTCTCTTCTGTTCGTTCGTCCCTAGTTTTTTTCAGTTTTTCCCCCTCTTTTCTTTTTTTTTCCTTCGTCTCTGTTTCTTTTTTTTCCTTCGTCTCTGTATAGTCTCCTCCTCTCCCCTGTGTT
>Ga0307517_10004962_pt1 | contig 20270 bp, 12 predicted proteins | sample 23_EM_MG_FD_194515 | JGI IMG/M metagenome (GOLD analysis project Ga0307517, IMG submission 194515) | Populus trichocarpa ectomycorrhiza microbial communities from riparian zone in the Pacific Northwest, United States - 23_EM | ecosystem: Host-associated > Plants > Roots > Unclassified | place...
GCTAAGATATAAATTAAAATAAATAAATAAATAAATAAAAAGTAAGGGGGCTGCAAGTGCTACATCACGCCAACAATAACAACCGCCTTTTTCACCGAGTCATTACTAGTGGTTTAGAAATATATTCATATTGGTCCTACATATGTCATGTTTCTTAATTACATCCTTGTACCTTTTTTTTCAAATTGATCCTGAATTTATAATTTATTGTAAGATTCTGAATTTATAAATTATAATTCATATTGGACCATTCATTTGTTATTTGATATGTTGGTCTGTATAGCATTTAATATGATTCGTTTATATGCATATCATTTTCATGACTAGATATGGTTTTTGAAGATTTAAATCTATTTCATGGTACTGTGGAAATTTAAGGGCTGCGGACCAGATTGAAAAATATGTTTTGGAATCGGAATGGTATAGTGAAAGTTGTCATGTGCTAGGGACTAAATTGAGGTCTTGCTTCTTATCTTTCTCTGTGCACTTAGACTTTTTTTTTTTTTTTTTTTTTTTTCTGTATAATATTTTATTGTTCACGCAGGCGGTGCCTCCCTCCCGCGAAAAATTTCATCGATTTTAGCACCCTTCTTTTAAAATAATATTATTTTGTAAAATATCTCTGAATATTTATCACCAAAATGGGAACGTAACCAAACCGTTCAAAACGATGGAAGCCACGGTTTTTTTTTTTTTTTGAATTATTATCTTGTTAACATATGCACAGAAAGCATGCAGTTGTTTTTTTTTGTTCGTTGGGAATATAAAGCACGCAAGTTGTTGATAAAAAAAAAGAAGCATGCAAGTTGAGCAAGGATTGCAAGAACTCGCTCGCGGTTAAATTAATTATTTGACAAAAAGAAAGAACCGGGCGCATTGATAAGTTGTTTCGGTGTTTGTTCTTGAAAATAATGGGAATAGATTTATTTAATTCATGGATTTTTAGCAATTTATATTTTATTGAGAGTAGAAAAAAATTGAAATGAAAAGTTACACCTGATGTGTGGTCTTGACTCTTGATAAGATTTAAGATGCATCAATATATATATATATATAGTCTACCTTGAATATTCTTCCAGGTAAAGAATAGTCGACGGAAAGTTCCATGCCCTTGTTGAAATAACGAAAAACATTGCTCTTGCATTTTTCTTTCTAATGTGAAAACAACAGGTTGATAGTGGAGGTTGAAGATTCGCAAGGCGGTGAAGATGACGACTCGTATCCTACCTGCTTTCTTTCTCTCCCCTGGGATATCACCGGCCATTCATTTTACTCTGCTTTCATTAGACGATTAAGATAATGGTTTTTTTATTTTTAAATATATTAAAATAATATATTTTGTCTTTTAGTTTTTTATTTGACTATTCCAGATGTCCTTAGGCGATATGCAACGACTCTGTAATTTTAATATATTTTGCTCTCATTTGTTCACGTGGTAATGCTCGTTCCAGGAAACACAGAAGCCATGTTATAAGCTGGTCAAAAGGTTCTCGTTTGGGGAATAAAAAGACACATTGGCCACGTTTCCTCCATTAAGCGGTCTGGTGTCAATCTATGATATGATGCCTCCATCAGATCGGCATACTGCCTTTTTTATTCGATTGCTCTCTCTCTCTCTCTCTCTGTAGCATTTTACGAGGACACGCGCTCTACCACTTGGATTGCTTTATATATATATATATATTAATAATTATTTCGCCTGTCTCTGCGATGGGTCAGATCAAAATTTTGTTTAAGGTAAAAAATGGAAGATTGAATTTTTTTAAAAAAAAAAAGAAGAGAAAAAAATGGAAAACATACAAAAGGAAAAATATAAAAAAGGGGGCCACAACAGTGAAGGAGATGGGAAACCCCAGTTATAATAATTAATTTTCGAGTAAATTACAATTTAGTTGTCAACTAAAGGGCGTCCATGTATTGAGTTGTCGAGATTCTACTGGTTTTGCTTTTAAAACAATCTTTTACTGTCAAATTTTTTAATTTCATCTATTTTTCAGAACATTATTTATTTATTTACTTTTCTTTCCTAAAATTATATTTAACCTGCAATATTAACAACTTGAACAATATTAAACTGTTGAACTGTAATCAATTTAGTAGTTTTTGTCTCTAAAATACCTAATTTTTTAGTCAATTTTTCCAGTTTCATCCGGAACCTTAAACCATCAAATGATTTCTCTCTCTCTCTCCCTTTCTTTTTTTCTTAAAAAATAATAATCCAAATACCCTCAAGCATTAAAAACTCGTTGAAAAGTTTGAATCATCCCACACAAAACGAAATTTATATTGCATGAGCTCATTCAATTATTATTTTTAAGTTTTTGTTCTTTACTTCTCGTTATTTCGATATCTGACTTCTACCATAACAGCAAAATTGGATTGCTGGGAATTAGTCATCTATATATATTATTTTTAATTTGTTTTCTAAGGTTGCCAGCCTCCCAACCTGGTTTATGAGTTTATTATGCTAACTCGGGTTGGTTCAAGACATTTGTTTTTTTTTTTAAAAAAAAATTATCATTTAATATTGGTTTAGCTTTGTGTTTTTTTTTAGCAAGTATTTTCTTCTCCTAGTCATCATTATCATTTTTTTTCTTTTAAATTTTGATTGATTTATTATCATTGTTTTTTTTACTATATAGTTAAATGAAACTATTTTATTAGATCTAGTAGGGTCTATGACTCGCATCATAACTTTTTTTCTTCTTTAAAATATGTTAATAATGTTTAAATACTGTATTATTATATTATTAAGAAAAATAATTTATCCCACAGTTAAGCACGAGCCATTGAATAGTTGTTTATCAATATACATCCTTGAAGGATTATTTTAAGAAATCTAAAAGAGGCTGGTATGATAGTCGAAAGGGTATAATCAGCTATTCATATTTTTTATCGCTATAATTCAAACCTCAAATCATTATAAGAAGTAAAATTGTTATAAATTTTCTAGTTCATATATGAATAGTCTATCTAATTTATTATATGAAAATCGATCCAAAAATTTATTCGAAAACATACAAGTAGAGATCTTCACTATGATCTGAAAGTATAATAAAATTTTTGATGAAATCCAGGGAAAAGAATCAGCAACTGACCCGAAAATCAATATATCTTGGTAGGAAAATTTGATTTTGTTTAGAATATATACGCGCCACCTGTCAAATCAGTCATTTAATTCCACGATCTTCAAGACATTTTCCTTGCTTGTCTCAACTTTGGTGATATATACTCTTCATCGTACCTTAAATATACAAGAACAGATGCACGAACGTGTGAAACTATGTCATTTTGTGTTTTCTTTTTTTGAGAAATGAAAACTGTGTTGGTTAAGATTGGTTCTTTGCAGTTCATATGTACTGGATTTTCGATCTCCACCAAATCATGCAGACTAGCTACGATTTGATTTGATGTGCTGGTTAACCTAGCTACGATTTGATTTGATGTGCTGGTTAACTTAGCTACGATTTGATTTGTTGTGGTAATGATGCTGGTCCAAGGGCTACATGACAACGCAAACAAGGCCACGGTTATTATAAGAAAGCGTTTGGAAACGCGGTTCAATCCGTGTTTTTAAAAAAAAATTAAAATTTTTTTTATTAAGTTTTAATATGATTTATATGTTTTGGATCGTTTTAATGTGCTGATGTTAAAAATAATTTTTAAAAAATAAAAAAACATCACTGACATGTATTTTGACACGAAAAGTTATTTGAAAAGCACCCGTAACTACACTGCCAAACTCTTAATTTCAACAAATCAAGCCAGAGCCTGCAACTGAGAAGCACAACGTTTTAGCAACAGTACCTCAAAATGATTTATTGAGAGCAAGGCAGCGACAAGAAGAAAGGTCGTGACTTATGAACCTATGGTTGATGCCATTTCCTGCTATGACCGACCACTGGAACACTTGACCTAATTCATGCCATCATGCCCATATGTCATCATTCAGATAATCCGCTTACAACATAGGATAATTAAATCAATTAAATTTAACTTGACAAGCAAGAAAGAGGGAATAGCAGGCATTTTTCAAGGTACGTGACGGTCTTTTTCAAAAGTTTTAATCAACTCTATAGTTAAGTAAGGAGGTCTTTTCCTTTTTCTTTTTTAAAAGAAAAAATTACCATTTGAACAGTGAGTCTTTCCTAACCACACTCCACAAGTTAGCAAGGGTAGTAAAGTTAGGTCTTGCAATCTGGCGAACAATACTAGTTTGATTAGTATGGCCCATTGTGCTTCCACTTGTTACTTTCTTCCCAGGAGCAGTGCAAACTAAATCTTAGCTAAAGTGCGTGATCAATTGATTCTTTGTCAAAAGAGGCATAAATCCAAATTATTAACACTTAATTGCTAGAAGAATTCCATGCCTAATGCTCCTCTTCTCTCCTTTTTCTCACCACTTCACCAATTTAGGCGCCACGCAATATTGTTCAATCTAAAGCCATTGCGTCATGCTAGGAATATGACTAATAAAGCATATGGATTGTGTCTTAATCCATAGAATATGAATAACAAAGTGAAATAAGCAAGTGTGATTGTGACAACTATTAGATTTGGTGAATTGCATTGACTAGTATAAATCCCAATTTGAGATTCTTATTTTGTGATGCTAACAATTTGGAACGATCAAGACAAAATCTAGTGGAGGGTGTGATGTGCGATGGCTTGGCTTTCCTTGTTGGCAATCTAATCCTGCGAGGAAGTTTCATCCACAAAGTAAATTTACTGGAAAAGACCAATGGTTGGATTTTCCTGGACTCGGTTTCTTCTGGCTGATATTATCCTCTTGTGATTATTGGATGATGGCACCATTGATTTTCCCAAGTGCCATTTGTACCCCCTTCCCAAAAGTTGATCTTGACATGAAAGCATAACTGGGGTATAATACCTTTACCGAGAGAGAAATTTTGGCTACTGGAGAGTGGAGAGAGAGCGAGGGACGGAGGGAGGGAGGGAAGCTGCAAATTTTTAACCAAATTACAGAAAGGCATTAGATAAATAAATAAGAGATATAAATGCAAGAAATTACAAAATAGGGAGCTCCCAAAAACACCTACCAAACAGAAAAATCTACTTCCCCACATGCTGAATGAAGGTATAAAAATCAAAGGACAAATGATTTAAGCTGCGGTTGGTTCAGATGCGGCGGCGGCAGCTCGTTTCTTAGCAAAGTATTCTTCTGCACGGGCAAGGTTCTTAGCAACTGATGGTTTCACCCACTTCTTTCGGCCAGGTAAAACAGTAAGAGAGCATCCAGCAGCCTCAAGTTTCTCCTTGGCCGCTGCTGAAAAGGCACGAGCTTTGATGTTCAGCTTGACACTCAGCTCTCCATCACCCAGAACCTAAATCCAAAAGAAAATAAGCATGTCTCAAAGTCAACTACTAGAAAACACTACTGTGATTTGTGGCTCTCACATGCAATTGACTTGATCTGTCTTCTCTCCTTTCTAGGAAATCAACTGGAGTCTCTTCATTCCATGACAAGCAGCGGACTAGAGATTTCGACCACTGCAGCTTATAATTTCCATATAACAAAAATACTGACAATATATAGGATTATCACAGTAGTCTTTAAACAGCTGCAAGGACAGATAATGGTATCATCTTAGCTCGATTTTCTAGGGTTTTGGAATCAAAATTCGCATGACACGCTAAAAGATACCACGAGCTCACTGGAAATAAAGGCCTCCTTTTTTGTTTGGATAAAACACAATATACTAAGGCGAAACAGGTCTGGTTCATCTAGAACCTTTGCTTCAATTTTTATTTTTTCTACTACCCCTATAAGAAGTAAAACACGTATCCCAACTGGAGGCATCAGAACCAGATAGAAACAGCATGCAACTGTTATTTCCACTACGCTGCACTTCATTAAAAACCAAATGCAAGGAATAACGGATGCTCTGAAAACCAGAGGAGAGACCCGCAAGATATGGCTATATGCTGAACAATTTGGAGCTTCAAACAATATCAAAAAGAGGATGGGTAAATCCTTTCAGCAAAACAAAAATAAAATAAAATAATAGAAGGCAAACATGCCTTCATTTTTAGTCACCTTATAAATGATATTTGAAAATCTCTCACCAGTCACATAGAAGGCCTGATAATATAAAGCTTGACCCTTGCATCTTTTCACTTTGACAATCATCCCAGATTGATGGTTTACCTAGTTCAGAATTCCTAAATTTATTTATTCACATGTACTTATTTGCGATTTAGACACATTCATAATAGCATACAAAATCAGACTAAAGTGTTGATGGGCTTATGGCAAGAACAAACAGAATAGACATCTGAACCAAGTGGCCAAATTAAAATATCACGGGATGACATGAAGATCCTAGGTCTTTCTGTGTCACAGATATCACCTAAATCAAGAAAATATGTAAACATTTCAAACATACCAGTGAAAGTTTTGTAATCATATCAATCATAGATAGAACTATCACACACCTTCAAAGGGAGTGTCCTTTCTCTTCCTGATGGGTTGATCAAACCTTTCTCCTTCAAAGTCTCTAGTGATACCTCATCTCCCTCTTGGAATCCTGCTGCTGTTATGTCTTTTAAGTGACAGGGACATATTTTGGCAACCCCACATGCATACCTTTGAAAGAAACAAAAGCATTCCAGCATGTTTATAAATATGAAAACACACATCATTAAAACATTCAAGTCTCCCTGTGCGGAGAAAAGATAGTAAAAAAAAAAAAACAAAATTCAATTTCATGGCATGTACAGTGAATGTGAATCAAACAAAAAGGCGATAGAGGAACTTGTTGGCCCTAAGACATTCCATAAAGCACTATTGATGCCTACTATTGCCAATCAAAAAATGAATCCTTCCCGACTTTCAAGTTGTGCTACATGGTTTAATTAAAAAGCACCAGAAACACAGAAGCAACCCTGTATAATAATATATTCTTCACCACTTCAACAATCACAAGAGGTTTGAGAGAATTTCGCATTACTCCACACTAAATGGTAGTGAGATGTCCATTTAGTTCACCCACTATTGATTGATCTTAGCAAGGCAAAACCATGAATTTTCAAACCCATACTCAACTAACATTCATGGTGCTGGAATCTTTTCGTTTATGTCTATGATAGAAAAAATAGATGTCACCAGCAAATTTCATCAATAGGTATACAAGGTTAACCACTCTATCTGGGATATTATATGGTCAACATAACCACGCAAAGGCCTCCAGAATTGAGTATTTCTTAAGGTTAACCATTCTATCCGGGACATTATATGGTCAACATAACCACGTAAACGCCTTCAGAATTGAGTATTGATCATTTTAAACTCAAAGAAAGACAATACTGGCTCAGTATTTCTACAAGGATTCATTGTGCATCACCACATCCTAGGGGAAACCATCACCAAGAATTCAGAAATATTGAAGAATTAACAAAAGGCAAAGCTCATGGGGAAAGGACGAAACTTTTTTACTCTATCTCAGAGTTCCACAGCAAATTCGGAATAAAGAGAAAACACTCTGTCAAAAGATGTAATTCAAGATTGAAAGTAAACATAAATCATTATTGAAATTCTCTCGGCTCTATCCTTCTACAGAAATCCAATTACAGAAACATACATCAATAAAAATCTTCCCATAACAATAATGATAATAATCCTAATGTTAAGAATTGTTAATTGATCAAACATGAAAAAACGAATTCATTAATAATTTACTACACAATAAATTAAAGAGAAAGAAAAAAAGAGTACCTCCAGCAATTCCACGCAATTTAGGGATACGGCGGTACAGAGGCACTTGTCCACCCTCAAACCCTTTTCGAACACCAGGACCAGACCGAGATTTCTGACCTCTCATGCCAAAACCACAACTGTTTCCTTGTCCTGCAGAGATACCTCTTCCCTTTCTCTTCCCTTTCTTTCTAGACCCCGGTTGCTGGCCCAGATTGTCCAGCCTGAACCTCACTCCTGGAGATGTAGTAACCACAGAAGCTGCTGCTGCTGCTTGGCTGATGATCACCAATGGTCTTTTCTTCTTAGAATGGAGTTTAAGACAAGTGAAGTTGCATGCCTTGGGCTTCAATCCTGTCAAGTTTCCCTGTCAAGTAAAAAGAAAAACTAAACTAATAACGGGGGTGTTTTAATACCATGAGATAATAGTTTTGATTAATTAAATTACCTTGAATGGAGAAGAAGGGCAGCAAAGTGACAGAAGAGAAGCTTCTACTGCTGCCATTGCCATGAACTGAGCAGATGAGTAGTGTGCGTGGGAGTGATTTCACAGAAATGGAGCGGCTATAAGCTTCATTCTTCATTCTCCGTTCCATTCCATTCCATTTCTAAACGACGTGGTTTCTTTCCCGCTCCAAATTACTGAAGCCCATGTCATGTGTTATGGAGAGTCCAATCACAATATGGGCCTCATCTAAGTTGCAGTTTTTTTTAACTGGTCTGATATAAAACCCAAACCTAACAGGCCATGATTTTTTCATGTTGATTTCCAATGGGCCTAACTCTTCGGCCTTGTTGATATTGCTAAAATTTTGCAAACCTTGAAATTATATTTGCATATCAAGTTTTTAAAGAACACAGTAGTTTGTATCTTGCACTTAACATTTTAGTAAAATAAAATCAACAAAAAAACATTATTTTTTATTTAATAACTAAAATGCTCTTATATTAAATATTAGACTAAAAAAATGTGTTCTAGAGAGAGATCAAAGGGAAATATTTCAACTTTGATGATTGTTGAGAGTGGAGGGAGGAGCACAGCGAAGGAAAATGGAGGGGGAGACACTAGCAAAAGCACAATATACCCCTCAAAATTATAATCGGTAGGTAGGTGCTAGATAAGAATTATATACCCTCTCATTTTTTGTTTTGTTTTTCTTGATCTGGATTTTCTCCCGTTAAATATAGCCTAAATTAGATTTTGAGAAAGCCCTTCTCTCATTCAAGCTCTTAATGGTGTTTACAAGAGTCAAATCCATTGGAGTGAAGTTGATACCCTAAGTTTTTGCTTTAGGCTCCGCAATATATTTTTCTCGTTAAAAGGAGTTGAGAACTTGGGATTTCACAAAGAGAAGGAAAGGAAGAAATCAACAGATGTAAAGTCTGCAGTCTTCTATGGGTATGTTTTATAAATAAGGGTGTATTTGAACTGTGTTTTTAAAAATTTTAATTTTTTTTATTTTAAATAATTTTTTTATGTTTTTAGATTGTTTTGATGTGCTGATATTAAAAATAATTTTTAAAAAATAAAAAAACTTCATTTTGATGCATTTCTAAGTGAAAAACACTTTGAACCATCACCGCTACCATAATCCCAAACAGACCCTAAAGAGACGATACGTGAATGATTCATTAATTTTCTTTAATACATCATATATAGCAGAAAATTATTCTGATAATTAAGAAATAAAAAATAACACCTAAAAATCCAAAATACCCAGTAATTATTCACAACCAAGTGAAATATAATTTTTTTAGAATCTATAAGAAAATAGACATCATGTACTCTAAACTTAGCATGCAATTATAAATTAACTTGCAGATCTAAAGAAATAAATTATTTTAATAATTATGATGATTATGAAAGGATCACAAGGATAATTTAATATCTTTTCATATTTAATAATCACACTTAATTACCCCCTTTTAAAACTATTTTTTATGATAAAAATAAAAATAAAAATAATGTATCATGTTTCTTGTTAAAATTAAAAAAACAAAACTACAGTTATAATATTTTCCTCTTTTATAAAATACCTCTTATATAAGACTATTGACCATTTGTCAATCATGCCATTACCTTATAAACAACATTAAAAAAAAATTAAGATAAATTTTTAAGTTTTTAAAATCATAAACTTAAAATTATATTTAGATTTAATATCCTGCGTTTGTATCTCCATGTATCTTGATTATATTTCACACATATTCAAAATCTATACAAATAAAAAAAATTAATTTTATTTGCACGAGTAATTAAATCAAGTCGAGTCGAGTATTGATGTGTTCAAGTAATTAAGTTATTTTAGTTTTACTAAGGTTTAAGCACTGCTTATATTTGTGATAACTGATAACCTTATATTTGTGATAACTGATAACTCTAAAGGATGAAGCTCAAACACAGTCTAAGCTTGACTCAAGCTCAACATGTTTATCAACTTGTTTAAATTGATCGTTTACATGAATTTAACGAAACCTTCACTTGTTTATCAAATTAAAGGTTAATAATTGAATAACAATAGCAAGTATACATGGGCTCATGATTGCTAATGAGGTGGTCTATGGAGTTAAGAACAGAGAGAATCATGATTTTTTATTCAAAATAAACTCCCATAAAGCCTTTGACTCGATCTTGTGGGACTACGTAAATGATGATATGGTTCATATAGGGTTAGGCATTATGTGGAGGAGTTTGATTAAGGAATGTTTCTCTTCTTCTAAAATGATCATCCTTATTAACAGGTCGCCAAGTAACAGGTCGCCAAGTAGAGAATTCAGTCTTCAGATGTGTCTTTGATAGAGGGATTCTTTATCCCCATTTTTCTTTGATATAGCAATTGAAGGTCTTTCCATTCTCTTTAGGGTATGTTTGAGATTGTGATGACGGTTCAAAGTGCTTTTCGCTTAGAAATGCATTAAAATAATGTTTTTTATTTTTAAAAAAATTATTTTTGACATCAGCACATCAAAACGATCTAAATTTTTTTTTTCATTTTAAGTAAAAACAAATTCAAAATTTAAGGGAACGTTGTTTGCACCGCGTTCCCAAACGAGGCCTTAGTAGAGTTGTAGATTCTGGGTATTTCAGAAGCCTGAAGGCAGATAATGGTATGCCTTTATCTCTCCTTTAATATACAGATGACCCTTTTATTTTTGCATTTAATGATTATGGTTCTCTTCTGCATGTTAAGAGGATCCTTCGCTGGTTTGCTCTTATATATGGCCTTCGGGTAAATTAATTCCAAAAGTTATTTGATTGGAATTAATTTAGATAATAATTATGTCTTATAGATGGCTAATAGTTTTTTTTTTTTTGTCACAATGATACTTTTACAGTTAAGTATCTAGGGTTGCCTCTAAGTGCTAATCCTTGTTGTTTATCTATATGGAAACCAGTAATTTCCAATAGCAGGTCTAGGTTAGTATCATGGAAGGGTGAAATATTGAGCATAGCTTTCTGTATCTATCTAATTAAGTAATTATTGAATTCTTTGCTTTTGTTCTACATGTCAATGTTTCTTGTGCCTAAAGGTATCATTGGGTCCATTTATGCTATTATTTAAAGGTTTTTATGGAGTGGTAGCTCAGATACTTTCAAGATGTGTAAGGTAGCATGGTTCAAGGTCATTCGACCAAAGAGTTAAGGTGGGTTAAGGCTTGGATCGTTGTATAATAAAAATATGACGCTACTTTTAAAATGAATATGGCATTTAGGAGTTGGTAATTCAGGGGGCAAACAAGATTATATCGTGCATAAATATCAACTCACTTTTGAAAATGAGTTTTCTATGTTTGCTCATCAACTTTTTCCAACCTGGAGAGCAATTGTTAAAGTGTTAGCTCTTGATGAGAGAATTGATGAAGTTATTCGTGCTTTTTGTTGCTACAAGGTTGGTAATGACATGACTATTTGATTTTGGTTGGATGGGTGGTTTAGTTATGCTCTATTAAGGATGTTGTTTCCTTATTTATTTAGGTTATCGAGTCAATATAATGCTACAATCCAGGAGGTGTATAATTATGATTTCAATATAGTCACTTTATCTTGGAATCGACCTTTAAGGGATAGAGAGTGTCAGCAGTTTGGAGTCTTTTCTTGTTGAAGTAGAGAGGAATTTATCTAATTCTGATTCAGTTGACAGAAGGGTGTTATAGTTAGAGAAGAATGTGATTTTCACAATCAAATCGGCTTGTGCTTTTTTTGATGATATTTTACATCCAAGATATGAGAATTTTGGTACTTTGCTCTGGCAAGGTATATTTACTCCTAAAATTGAGATATTGTTGTGGTTGTTGTTGTACGATAGTTTGAGTACCAAGGGATTTCTTGCCCACAGAAGAATTATTAGTTATGATGATGCTTGTTGTTCTTTTTGTGGTATGAAAACTGAGACCATTGACCACCTTTTTATTTATTGTTCTGTGACTTGGAGATTCTGAAATTGTTTTATGTAATGGATTGGGTATGATAGGTGTATGCCAAAGACTGTTCAACTTTTTTTACAAGAATAAAATCATTTGTTACATGGAAAATTTCAGCACACAAAGCCATCTATACGCTTTGTTGTGGTATCTTGCGGTCTATTTGGATTACTCGTAACAAATTAGTTTTAAATGTTGTTGATTCTAAATGGGATAAAATTTATGATTTAACTTTTCATCGTTCAGCTTAATAGCTTCGTGTTAGATTTGTATTGATCTAGCTAGATGTTTAGATTGTGTTTTGAGATGGTCTAATGATCATGATTAATTTTTTTGTTATTTTTTTTTTCACTGTAAGTTTTTCTTTTAATCAATTTGTTATTTTCTTAATAGCACAGGATAAATCTTAATAACATCCTCCCTCGATTACTATATAAAAAAAGAGTTAATAACTGGAAAAAATAATTTTTGGAAATGATATAAAATTTGTTTATCTTACATGAATTTGCCCCTGAAAAAGCAAATAGGAGCTTACATGTATGCTTAGTTGTGAGCTCGTAACCATTAAAATTATCAATTGTTGTCCTTTGTACAATCGTACTCATTGTTTGTATTGTCAACCTTCTATTGGAGTTCCATCCGTTAGTAAACTAAGACAGCCACGTGATAGTCACACGTTTTGTCTTTTAGAAGGCACGTGCCACAATCTTATCTGGTCTCCATTGAGGATTTCGTTGATTTATAAGCTGAATCTCGACGGAGATAGTATGATAAATATAGAAGATAGAGTGAAGGACTAAATCAAGATTCAAGAATCTCGTAAGTTAGGGAATAACTTGTTGTTAACTGAAAGTTCAGGACCAATTGGCCTTTCCAGTAATTGAATTCGAAATGTGAAATTTATTTTTTGGTTTATTAATGAAATGAAAGGGTTGTGATATTCTTTTCTCAGTAAATTGTAATTCGAGGAACGGGATTTCTTAATTAGGATTCAGACTTGACTGAATGAAACTATCAAGTAAACAAATACTTAGACCAAAGATTTGAGCAACAACTTCCTTAACCACCAGCTGGCCTCAACTATTTTTCTTGCCTAATTTATCTTCTATTCCAAGAATTGAATAAAAATAGAGTGTTCATCATTGCGGGGATCGAGTAGAATTGAAAGATTTGACAAAATTCTGAGATAAAATGTTGGTGGATTTTACTACTGGACACCTCCGAAGGAATGGACCACCTGTAAGAATCCAAACACTAACAAGAAAACTTTCAGATGTTTGGGCACACACGAGCTTCACCCACTTGCTTGACCGTGTCATACAAATGGAAAAAAGATTTACATACGAAAGGAGTGTTATCCTAACATAATCAATATTACCATCAAGATAGAGGGGTCCATATGAACACCTGCTATATATATATTAACTTGCCCCTTGAAACACCAATGGGCTCTATATACGTTCCCTTGAGCTATTATTTTCAAGATGAACACAGGTGAAGCAGGGTAGCCTAAGAGTACCCTAGGTTAGTAAGCTATATGATCTGTTTGTGTGCGTCGGTTGAACATTCATATAATCAAACACTGTTCACTGTCAACTTGGCGAAGCTAGTTTCAATCTCCGTAGTACTGTAAAAGCTAGTTTGGATAATAAGAACTGAACGTAGAATAAATTAATTACAGTGAGAGGGAGGGAAAAAAAAGAAAGAAAAGAAACCAATACTGCTTTGCTTTTTGTTATTTCAGATTGGTTGAAAGGGACTGTAAATAAGCAACTAGAGTTTCCAAAGAATAAAACAATACTTTTTGTGGGGTTGAGACTATATCCCAACTTAGATCACAAAACCCTAATAATTAGATATTGATAGTAACACTTCCTTGATCCAGGTAAGCCAGGTACAATATTGATGGCCAAGAAGCCTTAAGCTTCAATGGGGACCATAAACTTGAAGCCTGCCCTTCTCACAACATAATGAGCAGGAGCAGCATATTTGCAGGGCAAGGCTCTTGATTGCACTCAAGGTATAAATGTCACCTTCCAGAGCTTTAATTAGTGATGGAAGAGATAAGCAAAGGACACTGGTGTTTGATTGCCATCTCTTATGCTAAATCTTTTTAGCAATCTTCTAAATATTTCTCGCATATATAAATCATTGAACTCGACACTAGTTGTTCTAGGGCAATAGACCTAGCCTCCCTCCAGTAAGGAAAAACTAAGGCAACGTCTCTCTCTCTCTCTCTCTCTCTCGATCTAACCAAATGACACGACCACGTCTGCCTTACCCTCTCCCCATTCACCCCTCCCCCTTTTAAAGTCACGAGACCACACTGTCCCTTGTTGTTCTTTCAATTAGAGAGAGAGAGAAGGAGATGAGTTCAGGGGTTTGGCAGAGAAACTGAGAGCTTTCAAAGCTCCTTTTCCCCCCCTTCACTCGACTAGCCTCTTTATTGCAGTCTCAAACTGAAGTCATAATTTTATAAAGCTTTAGTTATTTTCCCATCTGAAAGAGTGTTTACCTCATTTTTTTTCTGTCTGTCTCTGTCGGTACCATGTAGGTCATCCCTGCAAACCCCTTCCACTCACACCTCTTAATTTCTCTTATCTTCTCCTTTACCATCTCAGTCTTCTCTTACTCTTCAACACTCCTTTTAACTCTTTCTTTTGTGTCTTTTTGCTTTCTAATTTGTTTTTCCAGGAGACACGAGAATAACCCATTAGACCTCAACAACTTGCCTGAGGATTACTCTAGAGATGGTAAACAAGTCCTTGATGAAGGCTCCTCCTCTGGTATGCACATCTATCTATCTATATATATAACAGAAATACGAGTTTAATACATAATCTCTCCCTCCTTCCCAGTCCTTCTCCTTTTCATTTTAGATAAAAGACCAAACAAGATAAAAAATAAATTAAGAAAAGGGAAGATCACAATGATTTTGCGGAAAGAAAATTAATGAATGAGGGCCGGCAAAATTCATTCTTTCCTCACTTAATTTACCCATTTTAAAAAAAAAAAAAATTACATACTATTTGGCATCATGAAGTCTCAATTGATACAATAAAGAAGAGGAGATGGAACGTCAGAGCTAAAAAAAGAGGGTTTAGAGAAGAGAGATCGATAACTAGGGTTCGGCTTTTGGTGCAAAGAATGGACTCATCTAAGTTGCTCTAATTGGCTCCTTTTTTTTTTTTTTGGCAGGCTACAGGAAAAAGAAAAGCGGCGCTAAGAATGGGAAAGAAGAGGGTGATAAGGTCTACGAGTGTAGGTTTTGTTCCCTCAAGTTCTGCAAATCTCAAGCTCTTGGAGGGCACATGAACCGACACAGACAAGGCAAAGTCATGTCCTCCCTTTCTTCACCTTCTATCAACATGTGTTAATCAAATACGTCAAAACATAGTACCTTTCATCTTATATTTTTTAATGGGAGAGTATGATTTGCCATGGAAATGAATAGTATAGCGTGGTCGCGTCAATCTTGAGGAAAACTAATTTGATGTGCTGTTGAAACTCTTGTGTGTTTTTGGTTATTTGATACCTTGATTGATTTGATTTGTGTCGCTGGTCGGTCAGAGAGGGAGACAGAAACATTGAACCGGGCTCGCCAACTGGTGTTCAATAGTGATACTTTAGCAGCCCCTGGGGGTCATCCAGGGTACGTAACTATGTACACCCATCATCTTTATCCACCATTGCTCTCTTGCTCTTGTCGTATCTCCTCCAATATCACTCCATATATACTTTCTTTATGGGGTTTCTATTACTCCATCCTTACTTCTTTTCTTCACATCTTACAAATGGAGAAGGAAACATGACAATCCTTAAAAGCAAAAGATCAAATGATCCACAGATACTGTTTTGAACTAGAAAGGTTTCTAATTTCATAATGTTCTACTTTTAGAAGTTCCTACGAGCTTCATTGTTTTATCTCATGTGATCAGCGATTCAAAGATCCTCCACCGGTTTTGTTCCGCGAAAAAAAATGTATTCCCGTTTTGATTTCATAGCAACAGAAAAGAACACATATATATATTTGATTTCACATCTTGCTGTTTTGCACCAAAGGTCATGGACATTATTTGACTCCAATCATAATATTTCTGTTTAATCTCAATAGTTACAAAGTTCATGATTATTATATACTTTATTGCGTTCTTCTTCTTCTTCCTGTATTAGAACCACTACAAGCTATTTGAAACTCTAAGAGTTGACTAGAAATGAAATTATTTTAACATCATATTTACTTAATTCCAATGTTTGAAAAGCTTCAACAACATAAATGGCTTTTACAGTCAATTACAATTAGATATTTTTATAGATTTTTAATTCAATAAAAAGGGTATGATTTGCTTTAGAATTGACCCATTAAAAACTAGTCTCACCAACGCCCTTCTTTCTTTCCTCTCTCTCACGCATATGCTTAGAATGTGATTTCTTAGAAACGAGGACAAGTTGGACGAATGATGTATTTTCACTTTCTCAAGTTAAATGAATTCCACAATTTCATAACTCATTTCAAACAGAAAATCTCAGTTAGCAGATTGAATCGGTTCGATCTATTTAAATTAGTTGAAATCAATTTCATCATAGAATTGGTTCCAACAAGTTGCTAAGAAACCAGATTCTTCTACCTAATATTCTTTGCAGCTGCCATCCGATGGGAACAGGGAGCTACATTCCAGCAGGCAACATTGGAGATCCATTTAGATCTGTGTACCCACCAAGACTGTTCCCTGGCTCTTCATCAACTCTCTTACCAGCACCACCAAATCAACATCCTCATCAATCATATCTATACACGCCTCCTTCACGCCTCCCGGCTTATAAATCGCAGTATCCTCAACAGCCCATCAACGATTACTACATTGGACATGTACTCAACAACACTTCACAAACATACCCTTCCCACCAGAACATGAACTACAACATGGGTGGCTCAGAATCCAATTACACTTGCATTGGTGCACCGGTAGGTCATGGTGGGTTCGGACCTGGTTCAAGCCGTAGCACGGAAGGAAGTGGTAGAGATGGATCACTGAGCAATCAGGAGGAAGGTTTGAATTGGGGAAGGAACCATGCAGCAGGAGGACAGCAGCAGTGTTTGGATCATCCTTCATCGATCAATCGGTTTCAAGATGGGTTTTAAAGATTGTTTTTGTTTTTCTTTCTTTTCTTCTGTTCTACTTTTGTGGGATTAATGGTAGTATTGAATGAAGCATATTGATCTGCCTTGACACGGTACCCATAGAGAGAGATAAAGAGAGGGACTTAACAAACTGACGAATGGGGTCATGCAAAGGAGGAGAGAAGTTTTAGCTTTTTATGTACAGGGATTGGTGCAGCTTTCTGAGCTCATGGACACTCTCAGCTAGTTTGGCTTGGAGCTGTGGGGTTTGGATGGGGGCATATGTTGGTGGTGGTACTGTAATTGTACAAACCAACTGAGAAAGAGAGGGGACTGTAGGCTATATAGCTTGTGAGGTGGGACAAGGAGTCCGATTTGAACTGAAAGTTCCTAACCCCCTTTTGCATTTGGACTTGATTTTGCATGGCTGCTTTCCTTTATACTAGCATTTTTTTTTCCCATTCCTTTTCTTTTGCTGTTTCTTGTTTTATTTTGTGGCTCTCCACAATATCTTTGACCAAAAAGGAGTGAGAAGGTGAGGGTTTAATTTAACCCCTTCTCTCCCACACTCAACAGACACCACACAGACACAGATATATTCACACCACAAGAACCAAAATTGGTATCTTCTGGTTTCTTGAAACATTTATGGTTAAACCATGGCTTGCACAATACGGGCATTAATGACATGGAGAAAATACTTATGGGTCAAGAGTTTCATTCACCTGCTCTTGATTGCTGAAACAATAATTATAAAAACATCTGTCTACAAAAGTCTGTGGGTGCAGTAAATCTCTCTCTTCTTATTATTGCTGCGGTGTTTTTTTTATTAGTACATATTTCACTAACTGCAGTTTTAGTTCCTAAAACAATGAATCCTTCCTTCCTCTTTCTTTCAGTTTCCTCTATGGATCCTTGATAACTAAACAAAACAAGACAAATGTAACATCTAAAGTTGAGAATAAACCATTCACATTAAGGTAAGGTTCAAGTATTTTGGTCGGAGCTCTTCAATTAAACCATTAGCAGTGGTCAGAAAGTCAGGATCTGGCCAATAAATAAATAAAAGAGGCAAGGTGGGTTCTTTTAACAGAGCTTTCTTCTTGTATTTACTTCTGTGCACCGATAAAAATGCTTTAAAAGATTTAAATTTTAACTAATCCAGTTAAATTATAAATAATTAGCATATATAGATTGTTTATATCTTATGGTTGAGCGGAACAAAAAATAATAACATCTAATTCAGAAGTGAATAATTGGAGGGGGTTGGTGGGTACGTATATATATGCTTTGTTCTCGGCTAATGATCCAAATATCAGAAAAGTTTACTGGGGATAACTTATGGGTTTGGCCTTGGACAAATTGATATAACAATTTATTGGCTTTTAGAGTAGTTTTTCAAGTAATACAAACGGAGTTGAGGGTAATTTTTAGAGAGGATTGGTTACAGTGGCCAGAGCATAATATACATCAAGCTTTGGAAACCTGGATTAGACAATTTTAATCTCAGGTATTTATTGCTGATCATTCGGTTTTTTTTTTCCCATTCAATTGATCTTACGACTTGTTTCTTCCAATTTTGGACAATTCATGTGCTGTTAAAAACACTCTGGGAGTTAAAAAGCCATTGATTATTGTTACGTACTGAGTTAGCACATACTGAGACAAATTAATGCAGCTGCCTGAGCTGGGAGCCTCAGAAGAAGGTCACAGTTTCGGCCAAATGTTTCACTTGAATTGTTAAATAAAATGAGGAGTTTCAGGTGCTTAAAAATGCAAAATTTCTGAGAGATTGATGAATGATTGAGTAGGATGGGTGCTTGATTTTACCCGTATCAGCAATCTAATTGGCAGGGACCATCAAATACTAGAAGCTATACAAAAGACAGGTTCTGATGAGAATAAACCCTAACCCTGCTAGCCCTTCTATACATGTACAGACTACCAAAGCAACTAATAGGTTCTGCTGGACTGCAACTGGCCACCACTCTAGGCTCTAGCACAAAGCGATATGAACATGTCAACTTGGGATGCTAACATCGTGGCCCCATGCTGCTACAGCTTAACCTAAAATCGTTAGCTAGCTGCTAGCTAGACCCAGCTGAAATATATATACAAAGCAATCACGGACGCTAATTTATTTTCTTGATTTGGGATAACTGTAAGTGTATACTGTATATAAATCAGGAAATAAAAAGAGAAGGGAACGAGGGCAGTTGAACCCTCTTTTTCTTGTTTGTTTCTATTTGTATGTGCATAATTGGCTCCTCCTCCTGATCCTCCTCCTAATTTTGTTGGTGTGCTAGTAATTTGAAGTTGTGTTAGTAGCGATACTTGTAGCTAGCCATGCCCCCTCAAAGGCAGCTGCTTTGCTTTCATTACCTCTATATATATTCCGATGATGAAAGCAACAGCCATTTATCGTTTTCCCTTATTTTAGCTAGCTGTTTAGACTTACAAAGCATAAATCTTGCAGATTAATGACACAGATCCTTGAGGTCACTTGTCTTTTAACGATCTACTGTTGTTTTCTTATATTTTTACGATATTGGGGTTTGGATGCTTACGTTAAATCATGTCTTTTACGATTAAAAAAAAATTAATATAAATTCCATGGGTCTTTTAATTAAGTGATTGAGGTGTGCTATTTTGAATTCATTAGCGGGTATATATATTAAAAGGCACATATTTTGTTGAGTTAATAAGAAATTAATAAAAAATAAACACATGACTCCTTAGCGTATCATCAAATATGTACGAGCACCCAAGTTCCCTTGAGGTCGTGGCTTAGCGGTCATGGCAGAGACTTATTTCCTTCCTCAGCATCCAAATTCGATCTTTTTAGTGCATGTCTGTCACCACCGTAATACCTTACCTGTTTATTGGGCTTACAGGGTGTTTAGTGGATCCAGAGATTAGTTGTGGTAGGCGTAAGCTGGTCTGGACACCTCGAATTATCAAAATAAAATAAAAAAAAATATGGACGAGCATAAACATGCACTATCAACAAAT
>Ga0307517_10004963_pt1 | contig 20262 bp, 13 predicted proteins | sample 23_EM_MG_FD_194515 | JGI IMG/M metagenome (GOLD analysis project Ga0307517, IMG submission 194515) | Populus trichocarpa ectomycorrhiza microbial communities from riparian zone in the Pacific Northwest, United States - 23_EM | ecosystem: Host-associated > Plants > Roots > Unclassified | place...
AATAATAACCACTTTTATTTTTATGCTAAATCCGGTGAACCTGACCTGTGATCAGAGACTCGACTAGTGGCCTGAGTTTTACCCTAGATCGATAATCGAGTCGGGTTTTAAAATTATGATAATAATCATTTTTATATTTATGTCTTAGTTGGATTCTTCTAAAATTGAAAGTTTTTTTATAATAATATTTTAGTAATAAAAAATAACAAGTATTGTTTTTAAGACATGTTTTCTTTGTACCTCATGTTTCTCTTGTTTTTAAAGTACAAAAATTTATTTATTTTTATTTTTATACTTTTGTGTTTTAAAACAAATATATTTTTTTCACCGTTTTTTTTTTTCTCAAGAAGCGAACCATTCTTTCTTGAACCGCCACCGCACAACACAATAGCCAATCATTTCATCCAACGTGGCACTTCTCCAACGCTTTGATCACCTCCGAACTAATATTACAGGTCCCAATAAGTATTTGTTTCCTGCTACCTAAATTCAATTGTTTACCTGTTCTCCAATTATTGGACCAAACTCTAACCGCTATGTCATCTTAAAACCTTGAGCAAAGACCAGACATTCACCTAAGCAGTAAATTACACGTGCTGCAATTTGCCAATGTGAGGAATCTTGTGTGTGCCTATTCATCACAGCGAGACATGGGACCCACTCCTCAAACGTGGATCGCGAGAGAAAAAAAGAAGGAAAGGGATTGAACGTGAATTCCGTCCTTGTACTTCTACTATCATCTCAATGTCAGTCCTATACTAATTTCTTTCCTAATGTTATCCCTATGTTCATGATCTGCAGGTGAAATTATCATCTGTGGGATGTCCATCAGCAGTCATAGCGCCGACGAGTCTGTTTTATCCTTCACCCCACAGCCGGGGCGTCGAATAGTCAGATTTCTAATAAAAAACAAGTTAAAAAAAAATACCATTTTAAAAAATAAATTTTCATTTCTTTTTTATCATAAATTAAAAAAAAATCATAACCATAATAATCATCATGGATACACCGCAACATAACTGTCATAACATCTAAATTGGAGATGAACACTACTAAGTGTTCTCAAACGTTAATTTTTTATTTTTTTAAAATTATTTGTCATCATAATCTAGTTAAAACAACAATAAAATATTGAATTTAATTAGGTGAAAACTATAACTTCATGGCTTACATAAAATTACACGTTTAAAGTCACTACATAAAAGTAGCAAAAGATAGAAAAAAAAAACCATTGACAAAGTTAGAGGAAATATTATTTATAAGGAAATTAAAATAGCAAGAATCAAGATAGCTAAGCAAATCTTTTAGCTAGAAATTATCTGAATTGAAAAAAAATGAAGTAGAATCTTGTATAAATTTACTAGAATCAATAAAATACTTACAGAGACCTAGAAAATTAGATAAAAGCTAAAAATTAAAAAATCATGGATAGGAAAAACAACTTTACTTTTTATCGAGATTTATTTATATATCTAGACATATACAAATACCAGCAACAAAATCAATTCGATAAAAATATCAGTAATCAAATTGATTCGACCGAATGCTGAAACCCGAGGGATCACTTAATGATTTCTATCAGAAAACAATGCGCGCAGACAAATAAAAGGCCTGTGGCTTTTCCGTAAAATTCAACAAAAACAAGGGCAGTAATAACCCTGCAAAAATTTCAATGTATGTAAACGCTTGCACAGAAACGAATAGAGAGAGAGAGAGAGAGAGATAGAGAGAGAGAGAAATCGAGAGGTTCAATTTTGCTTTTTCATGGCAGTTAGGGTTTGCTATTGATCCCTGGAGCTCATAACTTTTTCGATACTGCATACTATCTCTCCCTACAATAAACCCTAATTTAACGTGTTTATAGTTAACTGCGACTAGTCTGATTGAATTTATCGGGAAATCTTTGAATTTGAATCGTAAAGTAAGGAGTTTGCTGCCGCTGCTATGGGCGCGCAAGAGAAATCGCAAGCGAACTCCAATCCGTTGCAGGTCAGTCCGTTTTCGTGCAACTCCAGTAGGGCTTCGCAATTAGTTTTTTTTTGCCCTAAAATTGGAGATTGTGCAAACCATTACTAATTCTTGAAAAGCCTGATTCTGCTCCTCGGTTATGGTTTTTATAATTTGATTTGGTAGCGTTAATTGAATCTACTGTTTAATCTTGGTAGTGTAAGCGTGACTGTTGTAATTGAATTGGATTAGGTTTTCTTGTCTTGTTAGTTAGCTGGTATTGGTATTCGTGGTTGGCTGGCTTTTTCATTAATTGCACGGTGAAGTCAGTATTGGATTGGGGTTTTAGCAGGTATTGACTTGTTTTGTTGAGATGAGTATGTTTAACCGAAGGGGCTAACAATTTCATGGTCTAAGTGCAGAGATTTTTTGAAGTTGGTTTTGCAAATTTATGCCGTTGAAGTGTTTGATACTACTGGTAGAGGATGTAGGCTACATATCCTCTTGTTTGCATAGAAAGATGCTTAAAAGACTGAAGCCCAGTGTAGATTTTGTGCTACAGTGTTATCTGATTAAAGAGTAACATTGAATTAGAAAGAAAATTGCCGCTTTAAATTTTTTAAAACTTTTTAGAGTTTGAAATCGGGAGTCACTTCTATTCATTGGCTTGCTGGAGTTCAACCTGAACTCATTTTGAATTTTGATTCAGTCATGACATGGGCCAGAGGGAGCTCCGTTGGTTTTGCTTTAGCTAGACGTGTATTGGTCTATGTTATTATTATGGTCAGGATTCTGGAGCATCAGCTGTGACTTTTTCAGTGACCAAGTTGAGGATTCTTTTTAAACAAGTTCCTCTGATAAATCATAAATTTCAATCAGTGAAGCAGGAGTGGCTATGCACCATTATCACTTCCTTTAGTTGTTCACTATTCCACTATTCACCATTCACCATTCACCTTTTTTTCTTTTTTTGACTGGCACTTTTTTTCCTCTGTTATTTGTTGGTTTCTGCAATCAAAGAACTTACCTATTGTCGTATGAGACTGCATCTAGGCTAAATATGCATGCTACAAAGCAGCATAATCACGGACTTTGGGATGGCTTGATTATTGATTTAAAATTCCTCACTGGACTGGTGACCTATGTAGTTAACATGGGAAGCTATTTCTCCTAAATCTTCAGGCTTACAGTTTTGGATTTACCAGTGGTATAACATGTAAAAATGACCTGTTACGCCTTCCCTGTGCCTCATTCCTTGATCAAGTGGAGATTTATTAACAACAAACCAATTTTGTTTGCTAATTAACTTTGAGTTAAGGTGCTGTATACTGTAATTTTTTGGTTTTTGCAGTAGTTTTAGTGATAATGGCATGCCCTTTATAGATGACCCATTAAGCTATCATTTTGGAATTGCAGCGGGTGAAGGTCTACCGTCTGAATGATGATGGGAAATGGGATGACCAAGGGACCGGGCATGTTACCGTTGACTACTTGGAGGTCTGTTCAAGTCTTTGACTCGAATGTTAATTTGTATAAATGAAAATTGATTTTGTTATAAAAATCATTAATTAACCATATCATGGACTTTACCCAATGCAATTGCTATGATGCAGAGATCAGAAGAGCTAGGCTTGTATGTTATTGATGAAGAGGACAATGAGACGTTGCTTTTGCACCGTATAACCCCGGATGACATTTACAGAAAACAAGAAGGTATTTGAGTGTTCCCAGAAATTACAACTAGTGTGTTTCTGCTGATTATTCACTAATACTAGAACTGCATTGTCTGGTATGTGAACCTCCATTGAATTGTTCAGTTTTGATCAAATGATTTCTGCACTTATTCTTTCAGATACAATAATTTCATGGAGAGATCCAGAATTTTCTACAGAATTAGCACTAAGCTTCCAAGAGACTTCAGGGTGTTCTTACATATGGTAACAACTTATGTTTGTATCTGATTTTGTTTTACTTATTTTTCTCCTTGCTCTTCAGTAATGTGATTGTATTGAAACATGTTTACTTCATTTAGGGATCATATCTGTAATGTGCAAAGAAGTCTACACTTTAGTACACTAAACAGTAAGTATTCTGTTCAATTTAAATAATGTATCTCCTATGGAAAAAGACAGCTGTCTTGTAATTGTGTCTTTAATAATTGAATCTCTAACAAGCAGCATATATGGTTCTAGTTTTCATAATCAGTTCTAAAAAGCCCCCCCCCCCTCCCCTAAAGGACCAAATTCTGGATTTTCCCTAACTATGAAAGGACATATTGGATTATCTGGTGCAACCCAATTCATTGGTTGTTTTGTGCTTTTCTAAGTGTCCGGATATGATTTTTTGCTTTTATGTGTTTGCCTGTGAACCTTGTGTTTAGACCAGCAACCCAAGCCGTTTGCTATTTTATACTTCTCTAAATGGTCCAGATTTGCAGTTCTTACTTGCTCGAGTTGACTGTGTGCCTTTTGTTTAATATAATAAATTTTAGTCATGGTTCGTCTATCTGGATGCCTTAGTGTAACCAGCAGAAGTGGACCAGCTACAAGGTGATTTTTTATTCCGGGGATGAAAATCATGTTTCCTTGATACTCAGGAATGAGAAACTTTAATGTCATTGTCTGTCATATAACAAAGCAATAACATATAACTTGACATCGTGGCACCACTATATGTTTGATGTATTCTTGTATCACAGCAATATTTTTGCCCACAATTGTTGTCTAAACAAAGGAGAATTTTGAATGAGCTTGAGAACATACAGCAAAAATTTCAATTGGTATTGAAGGATGTCAATAATATTGTTTAAGTATACCAATTGTTGAGGAGCACCACCTCCAGTCTTCCCACAAACAGAGACTTCTGACTACTTGTAGATATTCTCTTGATTTTCCCTGGTTTAGCATTATGTTATTCTTTATTTTTTTGCTTGGAGCATTTGTGGTCTTATCTCTTTTCTAAAATTTGCAGGTGAGGCATTTCAGAGCATGAACAGTGAGTTGAGAGAGTTGCCTGCTGTTGAACATTCTACACTTCCTCTAATACTTAAGGTTCTACTTCTTTTTTATTCTTATTTCGTTTGATTAATTTTTATGTTATAGTTACTTCTCAAAAGGAAAAGTAATTACAGCCTCCTAATTTTTTCTGGTTATTCCATTGAACTGTATCAACAGTAGTCCCTTTTCTCTCATTCTATATTATAGTTAAACTGGTTTGCAATTTCCATCCGGTGTTTATGCTATTCTTTAGATTTTTGTATTTTTAGTTCCTTGCTCCCAAATACAGGATTTGGGTAGATTCTAGGTTGGTATGTTACTGATGTGGAAATAAAAAGATTAACATGTTGACCAGGATCACTATGAGCTCTTTATTTCCTACATGGTCTTGGGTGATCTTGTAATTAAGCTGAATGGATTTGCTTTGCAGACCATGTCTGAGAGTGGTATCGCAGATCAGATGAGACTGACAGAGCTAATATTGAACGATGTAAGCCTTGCATTTTTTTTTTGTCATGTTGACTTGGTTACTGTGTGCCTTGACAATAAACTGTTGATCAAATTTAAATTTGGTTCAACACTCCTGGCCATTAATTACATATATTTTCTCAGCTCCTATTTCCTGCCTACCATGGTACTTCCACTTATCTTATAGTATCCTTTCTATGAATTTTTTTTACTAGCTGATGCGATCAATATTCATTTACAAGATCTTCAAACCTCAGCACCAAAGCCTAAACGAAATAGAAATGGGCCATCTACAACTTTCAAGTAATCGCTGAAAGTTAGGCTTATGGCTCTATATAATCCATGCAATATTAATTTTTGCTGGGATTTGTTTCCTTCTCAAGTCTAAAGGCAATTTGTGTATCAAATCAGAACAGAAGAAAACTGTGGTTTAGTGTTGTTGTAGGTAGTTTCTGAAGCTGCTTTGTGTATATTTTGGACATATGACTTGAAACATGCTTGCCGAGAGTGGTTGCATTTGCATCTTGTTTACAATAATACAACATATCATTTTGCTGTCAAAATCTGTCTAGCTATATGCTGACAGGGAGTAAAAATTACTGATATTGGATCTTTGTAAATGACGGTGCATCTGAATGTTTATTGGAGAAGTTAACATGATGAATTGTTCATTCTCTGTTAATTTTGTTTTCCTCACAGCAAGATTTTTTCCGGAAGCTGATGGATGTTTTCAGAATCTGTGAAGACCTAGAAAACATTGATGGTCTTCACATGATATTCAAAATAGTCAGAGGGATCAGTGAGTAATCCTTCCTGGTGTTGTATTTATTTGTTTGTTGTGTGTTTGCTTGCCCCTTGTTGACTGACATTGAATGGTGTGTTGTAACCCGTAGTTATGCTCAACAGTCCTCAAATCTTTGAGAAGATATTTGGGGATGAATTGATCATGGATGTTATCGGTTCACTCGAGTGTAAGTTCAGTTTCTTTGTTGGTTCTTAACATTCTGTTCTAATCCTTTGCACATGAATCTAATTTTGAAAAATTGAATTATTATCTGCATATTATAGAATACACTCTGCATACTTTTGCTTGTATGGTTGGTTACAGGATAGTGGTGAGCGCTTTTGGTCATTGCTACAACAACTGTCTTACAGATTTTGGGTCCTGTTTCATTATTTTTAGCTTTAATTCATTTGGCATTCAAGCATTATTGTTTCATCTCTTTCTTTTTTTATGTTAGGATTTTTATGGTTGTGTTTTTTCCATTTCTTAATATAGACAGAACTTCCATTTTTCCTTCTAACATCAACAAGCATAGGATCTGCCAAGCAAATTTTTGCACAAGTTGCATAATTTTAATGGTGCTAGCAGTTTGAACTATGTTTTGGTTGATGTTTAAGTTAGACCTATAGGCAGATAATATAAGTTTTAATTACTTTCTTGGTCAAAGTAAAACATACCATTTGTTTGCATTTGTGATTGGTTTTGTTTCTAAGCTGCCTGGTCGGTTTAAAATCATTATTGTTTTTTTGCATATAGTCAAGGGTCAATAATTTTTTAATATTTCCATTTATGTTTCTTTCCCACAAAAAATGCACTTTGTGTGTTAAACCACACTCACATTGGACATAGCAAGCCTCGGGATATAAATTTTCATTTTAGAGATTTCTGGTAATGTACTACTCGAAGATATGTGCACAAGAAGAGTTATAATTGGTTGATACTTTGCAAAATAGTTCTTCATCATTAACTTATCTTGAATTTTGTTTTTAGATGATCCTGAGATTTCTCATATCCAACATCATCGAATTTTTTTGAAAGAGCACGTCGTTTTCAAGGAGGTAACATATTACTGATATCGTAGGGGATTGGGGGGGTGGGGGGGTGAAGATGTCTAGTGAAAAAGTCATTGTGCATTGCTGACACTTACTCTATTGTTTAAGGCCATACCAATCAGAGATCCTCATGTCCTGTCAAAGATACATCAGACGTACAGAGTTGGTTATCTGAAGGTTTGTTTCTTAAATGTTGAAGTTTGGGACGAGTCAGTTTGCTGTTTGGCATAGGAGTTCTTACATCCTATCATCTCTTTTAGGATGTTGTTCTGGCCAGAGTATTGGATGAGGGCACAGTTGCAAATCTGAATTCCATAATTCATGGAAATAATGCTGTCGTAAGATTAAAAAACTCATTTTTCTATACATTATAAGTTCCATACAAGTTCAACTCTAACTGTGGTGTTCTCTTATAGGTTGTTTCTTTGTTAAAGGATGACAATACCTTTATTCAGGAATTGTTTGCAAGGTTGAGATCGCCTGCCACGTCTGCAGAATCAAAGAAAAATCTGGTAATCGTCAACATCTAAATACTTTCCATGTTTGATCTGTCAGTTGATAGATAAAGTGCAACCTTGAAGATGGTATAAACATTGATAAGTAATTATTTATTTAATCTTGTGAAATTTTTCTTCTGTGATGTGCACCCTCACTTTCTAAAAAATCACTTCTTTTCTTAAGACTTTTTTCAAATGACTTAAAATTTGCTGAAGATCACTTATTTTTGAGTGGGTTAGATGGTGCTCTAGGTATATAGACAGTGACTTCCCTATTTTACCAAAGTGTGTATGAACTATTCAAGCACATTGAATTTAATACTAAGATGAGCTCAAAAGTCCTTGTTGATATTATTATTTCAGATGTTCTTGTGCATTATGGCTTTTGGTATTGGAGACTTTCCTAATAATATGGTTTAGTGTGTAAGGGCTGGGTTTTAGATGCTATCTCCTTCTCTTGATGAAAAATATCTGTGTGAGAAGATGACACTTTGTCTCTTTGTTGGGATTCTGTTTCTTATGAAATAATTTTGTCTTGGATTAGAGTCATAGATTTGTTTTTTTGGAACATTCTAAGTTCTTTTATATCTTTTATGGTTCGGCATCCATGTTCATTTCCATGGTAATTAGTTTAAGGGCAACACTACATTAATATATCAGCATAGAAAAAGAGTTCTTACTTTGAAATACTTGGCTAAATCATCCTTTAATGCCAGTTATTGTCATAACTGAACAGCAATGCTGATGTCCAATTTGTTAAACTATTGGAATGTCTGGATAGGTTAGTGTGTTGCTGTTTTCTGTTACCTGTGATGTATGAATACAGCTTTGTGTGATCTCATGATATCCTACAGATTGATATGTTTCCTCTTTCCATGCATATAGGTATATTTCTTGCACGAGTTTTGTAGTTTAAGCAAGAGCCTGCAGATGGTCCAGCAGCTCCGGCTATTTAGGTATGAGATGACTGAAGCTGTATGCATCAAGAGTAGGATTTTGTCTTTTGTGGCTATATCAGTGCCAAGTAATTTCTTGTTTGTTTTGCTTTCTTTTAGATTTATATGTTAAAACAATCAAATCCTTATTTCTTATAGGGAACTCATGAATGAAGGTATCTTTGACATCATTGCTGATACTTTGCAGAATCAAGATAAGAAAATTGTCTTAACTGGGTAATGGTTGCTGTTCATTTTTGTTTTTAAATTTTTTTGGCTGTTTTTTTGTTTCTTATATTTGTTTTGAATTTTAACGGTGTCCTAGCTACCCCTAACAGCAAATCATTCTTATGGATGCAGGACAGATATCCTCATTCTTTTCTTGAATCAGGATCCAAACCTTCTGCGTTCTTATGTTGTTCGGCAGGAAGGAATTCAGCTACTAGGGTTGTTGGTATGTATTCTATGACCTGTTTACAATTCCTCAATCCTATGATATTCTTGGACATGCAAACTAATACATAAAATGATGTCTTGCACAAACCATTAGATAAGATGTATCACTGTCCTGAGAAGTGACAAAACTCTTATTTGTATGGCCTTTATGAACAAAAATCAGTTATCTTTTAATTGCATTGCTAAAAGAAACCAACTTCAATAAACATTTTTATACATTTTTTATAACTTTTGAATGCGTTCTTATAATGTGATGTTAAAAACTAAATTTACAAAGCTGATTTGCAGCATGAAAGAAAATCAACACAAACCTTGTTTGCATGCCTTTTAAGTTAAGAGAATCTATTATCCTCTCTACCTCCAAAATTGTTGATTTCATATTCAGGTGATATTGTTCAGCAATTTATGGACACTTGAATGGCCAATCAGTTGTATACCATGCCTCAATAATCTATATATGAAATAATTTTTGTCAAGGTCAATTCCATTGTTATGGTTTTTGAAGAGTTCACATCAACTCCAACTAGGAAATGCTCTACCGCACCCTTGGAATCAAATTTTCCTAACGTCTCTATGAACTACAAATGTAGTGATTTGGTGATGTTGAGATTTGTTTGTTTTCTATAACTCTGTCTTTGCCACTTATGCTGGCATCTGATTTTATTTATAGTATATTGCATTTTCCTATGACTGTTAGCTCTTAAGTTCTATGTTGTATTGCATCACGTGCTTTGAATTTTCTTATACCTTTTCATGTGTAAGTGCACGTGTTCTATCTGTTAAAGGAACTAAATTTATTTTACTTACAGGTTAAAGGAATGATAACAGACTTTGGAGATGACATGCATTGCCAGTTTCTTGAAATTCTTCGCAGTTTATTGGATTCCTATACTCTGTCAGGAGCACAGGTACTACTAGTCTTGATAATTCATTCTCTCATGCAGCTATTATGTTCGGTCATTAAGTTTTCTGAGTGGTAAATGGAGTTCATATACCAGTAGTGAAAATTTGTTTGGTTGCTATTCTGCTTGTTTTCTGTTTTTAGCCTGCAACTCAACTGTAAATTTACACACTGAAAGATGGCTTGGCTTTCTTTTCCCCCCTGCCTTGCTTTGAGCCTGAGTTTTATTTGTAAGCTTTCAGTCAGCCTATCCCGAATCTTAATATCGTTAAAGTAAATAGCCTGTTTGATTTCTCTAGTCCATTTTTTACTTATATTCCTTTTTCATTCAAAAGGAAAGCTTTAATAAGTTAACGGATCAAAGTGATTTTAGTATAACTTGTGGAAGGGGTGGAATTTTTTTGAAGACACCTCCATCCAAACAGATGTTGGGGGATAGATTGGTCTTCTTGGCAGTGATATGATGTTTTTCCCTGGGTCCTTTCCAGGGTTTCTTTTTCCAATGTCAAAATGGCTGGAGGGCTCTTTTATTATATTAATTGTTGTTTGATTTCTGTATTTACTCCAATGTTTGGTATCATCATTGAGAATGATTCATTTTTATCATGAAAAAAAATCCTTGGCTCCTATGCGTTGAATATTTATTACCTAATTCAATATTTGGTTATGTCATCTCCTGGGTATATTTATTATTGGTTCTAGATTGCACATTGTTTGCTGGTGCTTGTGCAGTTATTTTGCTATTTTATAACACGCAGTTGGTGTGTGTGCATCGTGTCTGTGTTTATACATGCAGGTGCAATGTTTTGTAATATAATTAGTTACAAAAAAATTGGCGACTTGTTGGATAACGTTGTAGTAACTTGGATACATACTGAATATCTTCCTTAAATGCACACTTTGAATATTGTTTTAATGTGAATTTATGTTGATAATGACTGAATTAAAATGATTTTGTATCTCTTTGCTGCAGAGAGATAATATAATTGAAATCTTCTATGAGAAGCACTTGGGCCAATTAATTGATGTTATAACAGCATCTTGTCCTAATGAAGTTGTTCCTCCATCGAGTGGTAAATCTTCAGGGTTTAGTGAGAGAGTTGACACTCGGAATGGAACGAAGCCAGAAATACTCTCAAACATATGTGAATTGCTATGCTTCTGCGTTCTGCACCATCCATATAGAATAAAGTAAATTTTTTATACTAACTTTCAAGTAAAAGGACTCAATTTCATACTCTCAATTTTGTAATAAATGACTGTTTTTCTTCTGTTTTCAGGTGCAACTTTCTCCTTGATAATGTAATCGAAAAAGTCTTGACATTGACACGAAGGAAGGAAAAATACCTTGTAGTTGCTGCTGTTCGTTTTGTTCGCACTATCCTTTCCCGCCATGTAAGTCACCTTGATGAAATTAACTCTCTCACAGATCTATCAGGCAACTGACTGTTCTTCTATGGCAATAATGCCTCCAAATACTGTAAAATATTTCTCCATGCATTACTCCATTTACAAAATTTGTTTCTTTTATTCCCTGGAGTGTAGATTGTGCTTTTCTTGGTGATGTAATCTTGTGAAGATGAGGGATAGGCAGTATCATGATTACAGAAAACATCTCTGTAGCGCAAAATATGTACAATAACTGTTATTTTATCTGAGGATACGTATATTGTACAGTACCTTCCATTTTCCATGGATGAATGTGATAGATTAAATATTTTTGTAATTATTGAGTATAGAATAAATATAGAAGAAACTAGTACTTTTTTTTTATGAAATCATGCATGGTTGGATATAAAAGAACATAACCGGTATGTGTGGCATATTAATCCACAAAAATATTTGAATAATGGATATAGTAGCTGATATAGTGGATGCTGGCATTATCTCCCTTTTGTAGCATTCTTATTGACAACTATGTTTGTATAGGTGTCTTGATATTCCTAATTTATATTTCACTTACAGGATGAGCATTTGATAAATCATTTTGTCAAGAACAACCTCCTTAAACCAATTGTAGATGCCTTTGTGAGCAACGGAGACCGTTATAATCTGCTGAACTCTGCCATTTTAGAGCTTTTTGAGTATATCCGCAAGGTGCCTACTCTATTATCACCTCTTTTTTCCTTCCATCTTAGATGTGTTCAGAAGTATGCATTGCAGTATAATATGTTCCATGCAGGAAAACCTGAAGTCGTTGCTCAAGTATATAGTTGATTCATTCTGGAATGAGTTGGTCAAATTCGAGCATTTGACCTCCATTCAGTCTCTAAAAGTTAAATATGAGCAGGTATTTTCACTTTTGCCCATTTTTCTCTTGTTTATTATTGTCTTTGTGGTTTCTTGTTTCTAACAAGTATAATTGCAGTGTCTAGAGCAGTGTGGAGCAAAAAGTACTGGTAACATATTGGACCCGAGAAAACGAAATGATGAACGTGCTCTAGAAAAAGAAGAGGAAGACTATTTCAACGAGGACAGGTATGTTTTGCTATTTGTGAACCTGTATGCCCAGACTTTTTGATAAGAACTTCCCTCCCATAACTACTGAGTTTGAATATCTAAGCAGCGATGAAGAAGACACAGCTTCTGCATCCCATACCCAAAAACCACAAGCTCAACCAGTTTCATCCAATGGAGTTGCTGCAGGGTACCCATCATTAAGGTATTGTAATCGCCTCATGCTAAAACATCTGGGAAACCATTTATAAATATTTGATATGTTCCTGATGTCTTCCTTTTGATTTTGTAGTCCACGTTCCAGTGGGCTTGTTGATTATGATGATGATGAGGATGATGAAGACTATAGACCGCCTCCTAAGAAACAGCTAGAAACGCCAGAGGAAGATGAAGGAACTATTGAATCCCTTGGGATGAAGCGGAAATTGCCTTCCAAGGATAAGGAACCTGAACTAGTAAAGAAACAGCAATTAGGTAAACACTCGAAGTCAAGAGAGAGTGTATTTGCTGCTTTATGTTCTACACTTAGCCATGCTGTCTTGCCCAGCACAAAAACTGCAACTGCCGTGCATGCAACTCCTGTGGATGGAAACAAAGGCTCAACTGAAGAAAGTCACCAAGAGAATGATCCTGTCATTTTGAGAACCTGTTCTGATAACGAAAGTACTTCAGGTGAGGAAAATCACAAAGAGAAGGATCCTGCTGGTCCTAAAAGCTGTTCTGATTGCTTACACAGCACATCAGAAAATGGACAGATGATTGGAGATGATGGTCCATTAATACCACCACCTAAATCCTCACCAGAAATGACCGTAAACGGGTCTTAAGTTATCAACCGGGATTGTGGTTAGCAGGTTGACATGTTTGGTTCCCTGTTTTATTTAACTCATGGATGTCGCAAATCAGGCTAGGATTGCTGAAGGAATGGCATTCTTTGGAGGAGCTGAGCCGAAAGGCGGGTGATTGACGTTCATGGCTTTCAATTATGGTAGGAGAGGATACTGTATAGTGCCACCCAGGGTCATGAGGAAATATACTCATGGGAGAGGGGCCCAAATGCCCCTTACCAGCCTCTCTGATTTTGAACGGAGAAATCATGGCTTTTGTAAAAACAACCATCCAATGGACTATTTCCCCCCCTTTCAGTTATCTGTCTTTAATTTTATTTTTTCTTTCTCAACTTAAAAAATCTTTTTTTTCTTTAAACTGCTCTTATTTAGCTAGTGTAAACAATACGATAGAAAGGGCATCAATACTTGCCCTGCATAATAGGTCCCCTTGTTACAGTTTTGTGGTGGTGGTTGTGGATGTAATAGAGGAAGCTTTTAGCGAGCTGGTCAATGGCCAGATTTTCTCAGTTGTAGCTGAAATCTTTTTTATTGACCATCGGGAACCAAAATGTTCTCCCATCTTTGTTTATGCATTAATCAAAATAGGCCAATTTGCCTGTATATCAAATGGTTACAGTAAGTGTTTTGACTTCATGTTTCTACAATCCTCGTGACAAGTTGATGCAGCAAGATGCGGATACAATGATGTTCGCAAGTGTCTGGTGTTGATAGAAAAAATCCTAAACGCCAAAAGTCCGGGTGTTAAGATGAGGATGGTGAAAATTGGAAGGCCTGTCATGGTTACACAATTTAACCTGTCTTTTTGTGGCCATACTGTATTTTTAAAAAAATAATATTGTGTTATTTTTATTTTATTGTTTTGAGATGCTGATATTAAAATGAATTTTTTTTAAAAAAATATTATTTTAATATATTTTTAAATAAAAAATAATCACAGTATTCAATAGTCATTGGAAAGCCCTCACTGCAGTCGTTAGAGTGACTATATTTAAGTTTTTGTTGGTTAATGCGGTTCATATTTTTTAATTAAAAATATATTAAAATAATATTTTTAAAAATATTTTATTATTTCTAACATCAGTACATTAAAATAATTAAAAAATATATTAAAAACATCAATTTAATACTTTTTTAAAAAAACAATTTGAAAAACATATTAAACCACAAAATAATACCACGATGCAACAAGGACCTCATAAAGTTGAAGGCATATCTCCGTGTGTTTGTGACTTGCATTTCAGAAACTAATGGTGCACATAAAATGGGCTCCAAACCCCAAAAAAAAAAATTTAATTTGTTGTTGTTTGGGCCACATGACTCAAACGACAACACCTACACCGCTTGTCTCAGTATACTTTTTCAAGTTTTGAAAAGTCAAAATGCGATGCCGCTTATGCATACAAAACTTTTTATGATTAATTGACACATTCTTTATAAGTACAAACTTTTATGCAAATGAAACGCCATATTTTTTCGCTAATGAACAAATGCAACCACTTTTTATGTAACTACAACACCTCTTTCTCGACCAATTACAATTTCTCACCATCCCATCACTAACATTCACCAATTTCTCAACAAATGACGATGCCATACATTATAATCAGTGGGCACCAACACTTTCACCAACCAAACATAACATCACTCTCCATGTTTGAGGTGATCTGTCATGAACAAAGTCTATAAATATCCTACGTCACTAAATAAACCGGGGGTTCTCGGACTTGATATTTTTCTACAATTATTTACTTTATATATGTTTTCTCTTATATATATTTACTGACTTAAGCATCAGAGAGTTCTTCGTCTCATGAGAGACTAGTTTTTTAGGCGAACCTCCACCATTGTTCAAGCCCGACAACTAGACCCACCTACATTTCAAGTCCAGGCCTAGTTTTGCAAACCGTGGAAGCTTGATTTTTGTGTGAAGTTTTTCTCGACTTCATCAATGACAATGTTTATGGGAAACTAAATAAAAAGCTAGTTCATTCTCGTTTCACATCTTTTTACCAAATTTGTTTTTGGCTGAGAAAACTCCATGACAAGGAAGAATAATTGATCTCCCCGCTACATGGACTCTAACTGTCCTAAGTCTCCATAACTCTCATATCAGGTGCAGATGCTCAATGATGTTGTCGCGGCAATGCAATTATATCTTCATACTCTTTCTCTTGCACAACAATAAGTACCAGTAATATATGTAATGATTCTAGCTCCCTGGAGATACAAGACATAATAATATGCAAATTACTACACATATTGTTCTCACAAGTGATGCTCCAAACGATCCAATCACTATTGATCCCCATATAAGTCTCATTCACACACCATTAAAAGATTTAGGAGTGAGATAAGTTCCATGGCCCTACGAGTTTTCAAGCAAGAACATAACCCCCACCAAATGAGAGAATCCCTACTCCATCATAGAATATTGCACACTCAACTATTCAAAGACTATGTCACTTTAAAGGCAATTTTTGATAACTACAAAGGACTTACAAAGCCCTGAGAGTATATATAAAATGTGAGAAACATCCAAAAGCTTGTCATACAAGGAAGTGAATGTATGTGCAAAGTTATTCTAATAATGCTTTGTGGATTTACATGCCTTACTTTATTTTCTAATATCGAGATCTCAGCTCCAAACTCATATCTCGCTTTAGCATAAGTATTCCAACAACAAAAAAGACCTTAAATATCTGTCATCACACAAAAAGAAGATAAGAGCACCAGAGCCTATCTTCAAAGGTTCAACAAGGAAACTCTCAATGTGGAATGACTCCTTGAGCCCATTGTCATAAAAGCATTGATCAATGGAGTTTACAACTATTCTTTATGAAAAATGTTGTATACCCTACTAGACCAAAATCTTATTATCGTCAAATACATAATGGAAAATCACATCAGGATAAAAGAAGCTAGAGTGATTAAATAAGGCCACCCTCGTTTCCACTTATGAGAAGAATCCTCATAACACCATCAGTCTTCCTTAAAAGCATCTAAAAATAGCACCAAATAGCACATCCATAATCAACTGACATTCCTAAAGCTAATGACTACACCATTGGCCACCATATGAACCGAGGTGCTAACCATTATCAAAGAAACATAATATGTACAATTCCCACCTATTATGAAAAGTGTTATAAACACGGGGAACCCTAATATATCATGCGTCCTCTTTTGATTTTCAATAAAAAACAATAGTTTTTCTTCATATTTTCATGTCCTTAAACTTATCTCCATAAGAAATTTTCATGTCTCTATCAAATCTCTATAAATGTCTCTAACATCTCCAAAAGGATAAGGGATCCTTCTCTAAGTCTCCATGACCGATTGTTGACCACTTATCTCCAGGTTCTTGTGATTGTTTGTCTTCTAATCCCCTTGACCAATTGTTTCAAAACAATCAGAGATCCTTCTCCAAAAACTTTGACAAAATCACGATGAGGCTAGGTTCATAACACAAAAGATGGCAAACATCCAAAGCCATAAAAGGTGATATTTATATGAACACGTACCTGTAAAACGATAAATGTTTGTATCATAAGTATTTTTCTCCCACTTTTATTGATTAAAGTCTTCCAAACATATCCATTAAAAAGACTTGGGGGGAAAATGATGGTGCAAAAAAAAAAGGTTCCAAACCCATAAAAAAATTAAATTAATTTGTTATCGTTTAGGCCATGAAGCCGAAATGACAACAACCTTTTATCTTTCTTTAGGTCGTGCCCTAATGGTAACACCTGCACCGCTTGGGCCTCGACCTAAATGGCTATACTAGTACATGAAAAATCCCTGACCTGGCCTAAATGCACCCCAGATTTTTCTCCTCATTTTTCTTCGACACACCTTAGTGTACCTTTTCAAATTAGAATATGGTGTTGCCCACACACACACAATATTTTTCATGATTAATTAACATATTCTTTGCAAGTACAAGCTTTTATACAGGTGGAGTGCGACATTGTTTCACGAATGACCAAACAAAAACCACTTTTACTAATTTAAGTATCAGAAGGTTCCTCATCCACGAGAAGCTTGTTTTTCAGGCGAACCTCCACCTTAATTCAAGCCTAACAACTAGGCACACCTACATTTCAAGTCTAGACTAGGTTTCACAGATCATGAAAACTCAATTTTTATGTGAAGTTTTTCCTGACTTTATTAGAAACTAATTTGAGCAAATTAAAAAGATAGAGAAATTGAAATGGATTAAAACGCAAGTTTAATGGGATAGGGTCATTAGTCAAAAGAGATTTTTTTTTGTTTTTTATTTTTTTTGCATGAGAGCATGCGAAGATATGAGTGACAACTAGATATATCAGGTGGCAAAAAGCAAGCTCAGAAGAGGTCTCCGTGTGGCTATGTAGCTGCAATATGCGAGCAACACATGGAAGGTTTCTGCGTGTGCTCATCAAAACATTTTATAATGTTATTCGTTCACTAAAAGCATCAGCCAAGAGAAGAATAAACATTATTGGCCTAGGGTGCAAAATTAAGCTGGGAAATAAAATAGACAGGAGGCAAAATAATTAGCTAGGTATTGTAAAGATTCAGTCCGAGTGTTAACACAACCACCATCCGAACAAAAAATCCACATCAGATTACACTACAATCACAAATAAACATGAACACCTTCTTTTTTCCTAGGCCTGTCAATGGCAATCCTGGAAATAACAATGCCCGTCACTCTTTGTTTTACTGTATTGATTAAACTTGTGGACAATATGCAATCAAGATTAGGGAGAAAGAACCCCAAATCCAAAAGAAGTTGCCATCCATAGTTCCTAGACATAAACAATCAGCTGTCATGAAGGCTTGCTTCGCGATTTTTGTAGGCCTCGAAACACGTTGCCTGTGAATTGTTCTGGACGATGAAAAGTTGCAAATTGGCAGCTAAATCGCTGGGGGGAAAAGGGTGTCAAGCAAGGGCACAACGCAAATAGCATTGATTTTAAATTTGAGCACAAAGGAGTCGATCGAAGACTTACCTGGCTTTCCCTTGTCTTTGAAGCCGAATGGCTCTTTTGGATACCAAAGGCAAGTCATAGGATGCATCTGGAACGTACGTAAATCACTATCGGATACCAAATAGAGCACGGATCAAGGCACTAACTAAACCTTCATTTTTATCCCTTTATTGCACTTTTGATCAGAATTGCTTTGGAAATTGAAAAATCTTCCATTACAGATTTCATCACAACAAATAAAAACAATGAGAGTTTGCCAGTTTAGAGACCCAAGAAACAATGGCTGGTAGAGGAAAGACCCGAGACAACAACACCTGCACAGCACAATCACAACAGGAAAGCAAAAGGGAGGAGATATGTAACAAGAAAGAAAATAACCTCTTCCATCTTTTGTCACCAAAAAAAAAAATCCAGCAACAAATAACCGAAGCACTATTGAGGGGAATCCTAAACTCAAGAGATCTGAGTGAAGAGACAGGGATCCCAAGACCCAACATCTTATTGATAATTCTCTATCACTTCTTCATTTTGAGTATGAGACACTTCTTTCCTTTCATCCCCCACCTCTGTTTTTCCTCTCTCGTTTTTTCTTCTGTGGTTTCACCCGCCATGACTTCTAAATTCAGATATGATGCTTTAATTTTTAGCTACTTCCTTTTCAATTAATGCTTGGTTGATATATGTAAGAAACTTAAACATTTATTTGGCTATTCTAAAAATAAATATAAATCATGACCTTAAACTGAAGTATGAACTGTTTACATGATGCTCATTTCTATTTAAAAATATATAATATATTGAGAAAACACTTGACATACCAAATTGTAAGTGAAGTTAAAGAAACACAGACAACATACCAAGGAAGTGAGACCAAATTGATTTGCTTATGTCTTGGAAATCTATATTAACATTTGAAATGATGTCATAAGGAATTTTCATGCTATAAAACACCATAAGAGATGGGCAGATTATTTTGGTCAATATAAGAGAAGGGCCCAAGTCAACCCTAAAAGAAGTGAAGAAATCGTTTGGAAACGCGGTGCAAACCGTGTTCTCAAAAAATTAAAAAAAAATTATTTTTGTTAAAATTTAATATGTTTTAAATCGTTTTGATATGTTTATGTTAAAAATAATTTTTAAAAAATAAAAAAAATATCATTAACATGTATTTCGGCATGAAAAATTATTTAAAAAACAATCACAACTACATTGTCAAACATACTTTATATACCCATCAATCTTTTACGGTGAAAATCCATTTTCCTTCGAAGCGATTTAGGTTTTTGCAGGATACAAAACACATCCATATACCCATCAATCGCTTCCAGCAAACGGCATCGCAGACACCTAGTTTTCTTTGTTAATTGTTAATAATCAATCATCTGAGTTCTGATCACAATAGATACAAAACTGAAAACTCAAGGACGCGGTGGCGATCGCCCCCGGCAACAAGGCATTGATCAAGGGAAGAACGGGGGCTAGATGGTGCTAGCTAGCTAGCTGTATGAGCTTGAGAAGCACCCTTGGACGATAATTAATTCAAGTCGTTCTCATGACCGCGTTTTTTCTTCTGATTAATCTTATAATTATATTTTTTACATTTAAATAATCAATCGTAACGTAAGGCAAATGGATTAATATTATTTATTAGTGGATGTGTGTTCATATGATTTTAACATCACAAATAATTAATTAATACTTCGCTTTGTACTAGGTATTGGTATGTTTGGTTTCCTTATTAACAAATATACTAAACCGTGTGGGGGATTCACTGTTCCCCCACACACAAAACAATGTAGATTACAACAGTAATTCACAGTGTTTTTTTTTTTTTAAGCTTTTCTGTTTTTTTTTTTTTCGTTTTTTTTTTCAAAATTTTTTTTTGAAATTTCTTATTTTTTATTATTTTTTCATTTATTTTTTTTTTAAAAATTATTTTTGTTGT
>Ga0307517_10004964_pt1 | contig 20259 bp, 20 predicted proteins | sample 23_EM_MG_FD_194515 | JGI IMG/M metagenome (GOLD analysis project Ga0307517, IMG submission 194515) | Populus trichocarpa ectomycorrhiza microbial communities from riparian zone in the Pacific Northwest, United States - 23_EM | ecosystem: Host-associated > Plants > Roots > Unclassified | place...
GTTTACTCTTTGCGACTACAAATCGATACGAGGCCCTCGACACTGCGTTAAGGCGACCAGGGAGGATGGATGTCCACGTCGAATTCAAACTCGCGAGTCAATACCAAGCCGCCGAATTGTTCAAGCGATTCTACATGCCCGGTGATATCACCGCTACGGGAGCGGAGAACATTGCTGACGATGGAAGAAGTGACATGGATCCCGGGTGTTCCGTCCCTCCCAAGGAGCCACTGGTCGACCTTGAGCTCCTGGAGAGCGAAAAAGTCCCCTATTCAGAGCGGAGGGGGTTTGGCTTCACGGAGTTGGTGCTCCTGAGCGAGAAGTTTAAGGCTTACATCCCTGACAGAGGGCTTTCCATGGCTGCTCTTCAGGGATACTTGATGATGCACAAGGGTCGACCGTATGGTGCTGTCGAGTGTGTTGAGGCGTGGGTACAAGCGGAGAGGGTGAAAAGGGGGGAAGTGGTCGAGGATAATATGGGAGAGCTTGTAGCATAATCGTGTGGACAATTTGTATGGTTTTTTTGTATAACTTTGTTCACCCGAACTGTAGCCTTTCGGCACGTTCATTGGTTCGGAGGTGGTCGCCGCTCTGTGGGACGCCTGTTAATCATCGGTGACCGGTGATGCATATGCATGGTGGGCAACCAAACCGCCGCCGCTGACCCCACAGTGTCCAAAGGCGGAGATTCCCACGATCGCTACGCTTGTCAAATTTGGCCACTTGGCCACGTCACTTTCACAACAACTTCGCCCGGACCTGGCTGTTGTCTTTCGTCCACCCAAAATGCAACCGCTTTATGCCATTTATCGGCCACTCCCCTGATGTACGTGAGGGCGTTCGGGAATTATCGGTGGCTAGGGGTATCGACCTTCCACTTGTAATACCGTTTTCAACCAACTGAACGAGCACGCCTCTGGGTTCTTTCCACGGTGGTGATGGCTTCACGCTCCATCTCCCTGTTCCTCGCGGTCGCTCAGTCTTCTTTTGCACTCCCTGAAACATGAAGATCCGGGATCCGGTTCCGTTTTCCTCCGTCCATCAAGCTCCGTTGCTGGTTATCGGGGACAGCCACGCCTTCCTACGTCGGTCCGATGGCGCCTCCTCTAGTGTTAGGTGATGGCCCAGCTACCGATCTGAGTTATTCTGTACGTATCGCCCGTTGTATCAGTTCCCCGGCCGGCTTGCCCCCCCGTGATTATGGGTGATGGGGTTCTCGAAGTGATTCAACGTTCTGCGTTCGTTCCCTGGACCTACGCGTCCGCGTAATGCGTGCTATCTACTATGAGGACCGCCCAAGGTTTAACTCAATCGTCGCCACAATGGACTATGACGGTCTCCAGTCTCTTATCTACGGCATCACAACTCCAATCATCAATGCAGGTCACTGCACAATAGGTGACGTGCGGGGGCTTGGAAGTGGGCCGTTACGCTTTGAAAACCCCCAAGACCCAAATCGCGCTTTTGGGCCATGGGAATTATCTTCACTGATCACCTGACCTCCATGGCCACTCGCGCATGGTCCATTTAAGACGCGCCTGACCACGGTACTCTCCTCATTTATTCTCTCTACTGCCCTCTCTTGTGCGTCCCCCTGCACATAACACACTATCGGAACACCATGAATTGGACCCAGGATCAACTTTCCGAGCCCTCAGGGTCAACACAACCCATGCAACCCTCATTCACTGCCACAGTTACTGGCCACCCCAACCGCCCCCATGCACCGGTCCACCAGGCTCACTCCATAAACCCACTAAACATCCTCATCAATCCATCCAAGGCCTACACTCGACCTTACCGGTATTCGAGCCATCCATACCGCGCTCACGCTCCTCCATATTCTTCCAACATTTCCAGTTCCGCCCCGACGCCATCACATACTACGGCCACGCCTTCCCCGGTTCTCTCGGTGCGCACACAGTCCACCCGACACTCGTCCCTACAACCTCCCTCAAAACGTCCACCCCCAACTCAGTCATCCTCCATTCCAATTTCCCACAATGATACCCGCTCTATTCCATCGAAACGTGCTCGCAACTATACCCCCATTCCACGGACATCGTACACCGCCTCTCCGATCCTTGCACCCCATCTCCACTTACCCTCTCCTCAGCTTCCTCCTATCGAAGCCTCCTCGAAACGGCCAGCCAAGAGACCAAGACTAGACGCGGGACGTTCAAGCACAACGACTAACCACAGAAGTTCGCAACAGCCTGTGTTTTTGCAACCACCTCGACCGAAACCCAAGCCGAAGAAAACACCGCTCCACCCTCTAGCTGTGGACTACGGCCGTCCGATGAAACCGGTGGTCCCCCAACCACCTTTTTGCCTCCTGAGCTTACGGAAGAATCACATCCCACTGCCACCTTCCCCTGAAATCCCAGACCCAAAACGCTTGCTGGACGACGAGCTCAAGGGTCCTGTTGACTCAGCAATATCTAGGGAGCTCGGAGACCTGATGTGGATGCAGCAGAAGCGTGTATGGAACAATCGTGGGGGTTATTCTGATCCCTTTCTTCTCCTCCCCATACCCGCTCCTGTGCTAAGCACCAGTTCTTCGGGCTCTCGCAAGGAAGCGACTCCTCCCCAATCGCGACCAGAGACAATCACGCTGTACGGCCCTCCACCGCGAAACAACGAGTCTACCCGTCTTGGAGAAAGTCTTACGAATCCGAATGTTATCGTGCTGGACAGTGATGAGGACGACGGGTTCGAAGAGGTACTGGAACTTTACCGCGGCGCGGTGCAGGGGTCGACGTTGTCGGCGGAACTCGAACTTGTGGTGGGAGACGGCGCCGATTTCGCAGGTGTGGAGGGACAAGACGTTGGCGCTCTCGGAATCAGCATCAAACACGCGGGATCTGACTCCTCCCCGCGAGACACCTCTGAAACTCACATCTGTACTCTTTCTCAGTACAAACGGGTGATCGAGGCGGAGAATGCAAAGTCTTTGTCGAAGGACGTTGTACCCAAGGAAGAACCTCCGCTGGGTATCTGTTGGTCTTACAGCGCCTGCGGATACGCGACGGGCACAGTGGTGAATACTCAGAAGGCCTCCCACCCACATCAACATCGATCAGGACCGTCCGTCTCCTACAAAAAGTCCCGCTTGGAGCGATTGCCGGTTACTCGTATTCAAAGGACTGAGCTCGCTCCCATCACAGACGATGCGAGCCCGCCGGTATGCTAGTAGCGATCGATAAAAATACACTTTTGGTTTGTATAACGTGCCGCGAGACGACTATCCGGTGCCGTCAAACTATGATAAACAAAACGGTGGGAGCGAGAATGAGTGACGAAGGACTGATGACTACCGAAACAAAGGTGAGTGAAAACAAAAAATCTCGGGCCGTCGGCTGTGACACGACCGTACTTAAATACGAAATAAACAGGGGTTTACAGGTCACGCCCAGTAAGAAAAAGGGGACGTAATGACAGATTATGGGCGGGGGCCTGCTGGGAATCGACCCAGGATGCGCATGATTGTAGAAAAGTGGGTATTATGAGGATGTTCTGCCTGGTGGTAAGCACAACTGGCGAACGAGGAGGCAGGTGGGGACTTACGGATTCCATAATAAGGCTACAGATTCTATTTTGGTCATGGAAGTGGGAGAGGTATGTAGCGAGGATGGGCGCTGGGCTCATGAGATGACGCAGAGACCGTATATCTGACCGGTACCGCTCCGATCCTGATCCACAGGCGGTTCACAAAACTCTGACTGCGCCACAGACGTCGTTGCGAACGACGAGTCTGGGTTATATGCTGGCGAAGACCCCATGGAGTCGAGACTGGAGAACAAGGAATCGAGTTGCGAGAAGAAATCCATTGTCGATTGAGGTAAGGGGTTTGTTCCGTGCGATTGCGAGTCGAGTTGTGCTGATGTGGGATAGGAACTGCAAAGAGGGAACTGGAGTTGAGAATAGCCATGGCCCACTTTGCTTTAGTACCCCTCCTTTCCCAGTAGGCAACCATTGTCTTGCGCTTCCAGCCGTGAAGAGCGTATTGTTGCCAAAATCGGGGAGCAATGGCGTCAATGGGCAATTGTCACGTGATCGACTCAACCCCATCCCCGCTCCCGCAGACGCTAAGCGCCCACGGATTCGGAACGCAAAGCCAGTCCCGCACAGACGAAATTCGACCTGGGCAAGTTACACAAGGACTGGTACCTCGTGGGGGTCTTGAAATGATCTCGAGTTGCGCTGGCAATCACCGCGAACAACGGAGCGTCCGCTCGTTGAAGAAATTTTGAGTTGATTGTGGGGTTTAAACCAGGATCCAATGGACAAAAGCGAGTGAAATCCTGGGCTTGTCAAAGAGAACAGCTCCCGTATATTCTATTACCCTGAGTTCAGGGGCTTACATTCGCCTTTATCTTGAGGGGGTTGATTCAAACTTCAGCGGAAAAATACTCCACCAGGCCCACGGTGAATGGGGATTCTTTTTTCTTTCGAGATATTACGAGACAAAATTCACTCAGACATGATATTGGAGTATGGCGACAAAATAGATACGTTTTAATTGATAAATTCTCGTGATTAAAGATGAGCCGGTGTTTCACGGAATGCAGAATGGGTGGTTTGTTTGGCTCGGTTAAGTTTGGGTAAGACCAAAAAGTGGGGGGCGATTTGTACTCCTGCAACGACACTTGGCGGTAGAGAACCTCGTGCTGTGGGGGTACCGCATGTCTCGGGGTCGGCGGTGATTGAAGGTGATTGAGATGTAGGCAGTACCCACGTGACACTGGCAGTAGGTTCGGAGGTGCTGCAAGCATTACCGAGCTCACAGAATAGATCCATTGTTTCTTCTTAGCGGTCCGAGTGAGCACAATTCATTCTACCGATTTTTAAATTCAGGCCTTATGGTTATTGGCTTTGTTCAAACCGACTCAGGTTAGGGTCCGGATCTGGTAAGTTCTGGGGCAACGATATTTGGGCACTGGGGTGGGTTCTGAGGCCGGTCTCAGCCCGAGCACCCAGGTCTCGAGTGGTTGGCCACTACAGGGGGGGCGCGTGACAGTGTGACGGGATTCTCCTTTGTTGCGTGACGTGGATGTCACACTACGCGATCAACCATTGTTCACCAAAGACGGAACCCGTGAACCACATCTCGCCCTTTGGCATTGTCTGACCCCCAAGTTAAGACCATGGACTGCGACGCCTGCACCTCCTTTCAGTGCCCCTTCTCCTTCATCCCTTGCCCAACTCCCCCTCCATCCCTACGATGATTGACCCTACCTTTCCGTTTTTCCCGATCATGGCCGGTCTTGGCTTCCTCCTCGTGCTTGTCCCCTTACCGTGGCACCTCGAAGCGTGGAACTCTGGGACGTGCTACTACATGATGTGGACCGCGCTAGCCTGCCTCAACCAGTTTGTAAATTCCATCGTATGGTCCAACGACGCCCTGAACAAGGCACCAGTCTGGTGCGATATCTGTGAGCCTCAAATAGCTTTTTCCCATACTCAATTCCCTAACGCAATTCACAGCTGCGCGAATAACGCTTGCTGCAGCATTCGGTATCCCCGCTTCCGCCCTTTGCATCATGCGTAGACTTCACAGCATTTCGCGCATTCATGCGGTTGCAACAACGCACACCGAGGCAAGTTCATTCACACGCGCGCTCGAGAGGACCTCTCTCACCTGCACACCTTTAGAAACGAAGAGCGATTCTGGTAGACACGATCATTTGCGTCTTCCTTCCGATGATCCAATTAGTCCTCGGTGCGCAGTTTCGCGGATCCGGGTTTATGGGCTCTATCTGACGTCTTTTCAGCATACGTTGTGCAGGGACACCGGTTCGATATCGTCGAACGGTATGGATGCTATCCGAACGTCTACAACGCTCTCCTCGCCTTCTTCCTCGTTTCCATGTGGCCACTAGTTTTGGGATTGATCTCCGCCGTTTATTGCAGTACGTCCTGCACCTGTCCCTGACATATCGAAGCTGAACGAGGAACTACAGTCCTTACCTTGCGTGCCTTCCTCAAACGACAAGCCCAATTCAGCGAGTTCTTATCCTCGAACAAATCGCTGACGACCAGCCGATATTTCCGTTTGATGGCACTCGCCTGCGTGGAACTTATGTGCACTACGCCAATCTCTGCGTTCCAAATCTATCTCAACGCTACTGCCTACCCGCTTTCGCCCTGGAGAAGCTGGGCGGACACACATTCCGACTTTGGTCGTGTCGTTCTCCTCCCAGAGGTAATCTGGATCCAAAATCGCACTTTCCACATTGCGGCAGAGGTCGGTCGCTGGGCTCCTGTGTTTTGTGCGGTGGTCTTTTTCCTCTTCTTCGGCTTTGCCAACGAATGCCGGAACAACTACCACAAGCTCTTCCGTTCTACCCTTGTCAAATGCCGCATCATCAATGAAGACGACCGTCAACTATCCACGAAACCTTCAGGGATATCGAAGTTCGTCTCGCTAACTGCTCAATCACTCTATGTATTTACTAAAGGCACATTTTTTGCAGGCTCCGACAACTCACTCTCCCATCATTGACCTCCTCTTCACCAGGGTCCCTGCCCGTTTACGCCTCGCCACCACCCAGTTATCAGACTCCCACTTCCGCACCCCCTTCAGAGTTCTCTCATGAGAAGGGTTTCGTCCCGCTAGCATCTGCTGGCACCGTAACCGAGTTCTCCCTCAGCCCCTACGAGAAGGAGCTAGAAATTGGAAGCCCATCATCCAGCCGAATTTCTGAATCCCTTTCATCTCGAGCCTCTTCAACATCTATCGTTGACTACACTGTTTAACGAACGCCGCCATCCCCCTCCCAAGCCTTAACCCTTACCACGACATCCACACTCACCCTGTCAATGATTAACCACCGCAAAACACCTTTTTGCCGCCAAGATCACTGAACAACATGTTTCCACGCCTAGTTCAATCGGTGTATCATTATTCTCTTCGTTCTTTGTTTTATTTTACATGGTCTGCAGATGTTCTTAGAGACCTAATCGAGATCCTTCACGTGCTTCTCTGTACTTGTTTATCCGTTTCCTACTGTATACCCCTGTACAACCTTCTCTTGACGGTACTGGAACTCCGTCTACCTCACGAACTATTGCGACTACGACTATTGTATCCTTATGTACGCCTTAATATCACGAACGAATAAGTGCACGCTGTCACCCTAGTCATGGTGCATGATCCATGGCATCGGATCATCTAGGATATAGATAAGGTATCTGTTAGAAGACGACACGGACCGTACAAATGTAGGCAGAAGTTGCCGGTCAAATGACGCATTGTACGTGTATCGTCCTCCAACGGGCGGACGAAAAAGCGAACGGCCAACCCTCTTTGACCCTTTCATTCCCCCCACTCGTGGCGCCTCGAGACAGTCAATGTAGTCACCTGATGTTTCGCCATCTGAGAATAGTCTTCCGGGTTACGCTGTCTCGGCACGGGGGATTGAGGTGGGTGAGCCCTGCGGGTCCGCGACCAGCTCCCAGGTCATTGGCATCGACAAAACCGAGGGCACGCCTGACGGGAGTGGGCGAAGGGTGCCCTATTCTGAAGTCGTCGGTTTACGTGGGGTAATTACACCCATGCGCGATCCACGAAAGGAGCAGGAGAATACAGTGATTTGAAGCGAACACCGACAGGGTGGGGAATGACGTTCGTATGATAACGACGAGTGCCACCGAGCCGGCGATCCTAAAAAGTGCTGGTTGCAGATTTTTAATTGTCGTTGCTGCTCTGGAATGGTGTACCCCGCACTGTTCGCGGCCGCCCGAATTACTATAAACCAATGGAAACTTGGCCCCACCGCTTCCGTCTCTCGCCATCGCGACTTGGTGGTCATTTCTGTCGTGCACGGACAGAGATTATACGGGCAGTTTTTTCTATTCAATGTTTTCGATGCCGGGCGTAAGTGATAGCTCATGTGTATGAGCGCTCGAGCATTGGAGGTCGTTCCGAACGCCGTTAGACCGCAGGGGAAATATCGGGAGGAGCGACCGCAGTTTCCGTCATCGACTTCATGAGGCTCTAAGACTCCTTCCCAACCACCGACAGGGTACCTCAGAACACGGACAGGTTCACAATTACAATTTATGTCTTTGCTCCCACCTTCATTCCCCACAATCCACGGACCACCTTAGAGACGATCACCTACGCTTTTTCGTCGACTGCCGCTGTTCTCCTTTTACCCTATCTTTCGCTTACTTTCGGGCGGCCCGGTGCTACGCCTTGCGGATTTCTGTCGATTTTGTTATCATTATCCAGTGTATGAGTATCTCTGGGTGCAGAATAGCGAGGAATAAAACGACCGAGGATAAATTGTCCACGGGGCTAAAGTCCAGGTGTGGAATAAAATAGGAGGCTGAAGGGGCTAGTCGAAGGACAAACTAACGAGAAACAGGTATGAAACCTGCACCCCCGACCCGGTAAACAGGAACCGTATCAAGGGCTATAGATGGTCCTCCCGTATCCCGTTTGAGAAGGAATCACGACTCCCACTTTCCTCCCCATGGCCATCGTGACCCTCGGGCAGCCCTTCCTGATTTCCTTCTCTGCATTGAGGCTCTCCTGAGCCCTCGACTTGGCGAATACCTCGACGAAACCCATATCTTTGGTGTGGTATTCCAGATCACGTTCGACCGGAGCAGGCGCTAGTGTATGCGAGCTTTTGGGTGGAGGGGACGTGATGTCAAGGGCCAGATCATATACAGAGGACGAAAGGGCTGCATGGTAATAGACCATGATCTCGTCCTCGAACCTATCGTCACAGTTGACCTCTTCCATCCGGACGTCTTCCATGATTCCATGGGAGGGAAACTTGATTGCCGACGGTCCGGCTTCACTCGCATAGTCGTTAGATGGCGAGAACGGACCGTAGACAGCCTCTGCCACCTCCCAGGGTACCATTGAAGAGTCAACTCCACGTGCTACCGGTTTGGAGTGGTTTGTCAGTTCGTAGACTGAACGAGCCGCTTCTGTTGCTGAGATCCTAGAGTCTGAGGCCACTGATGTTGATCCGCCATCATCCTCGCGGTCGTCGTCGCTTTCTCCTTCGATCCACCTCTTGATTGCGAAGCAGGAATCGATCGCTGCTTGGCTCGAGGGCGATATCATGCGAGGTGTTATTCTGTGAACTGCAAAAGTATGCTCTGTGAGTCGAGAGTTCCGTATCCTCACAGGGACCCGCCAGCAGTCGCCGGTGACGAACTCACCTCCAGGGGCTTGCTTGGTATTGTCGAGGATGTAGTGATAGCGGTTGAGTAATGGCTGGTCGGTCAAGGGTGCATAATGGGGATGCCGTGGAACATCACTCTTGATTTTGTCCGTCGTGTCGGGAAGGGCGGCTGGATAATGAAATGGAGGACTCCCGGGTCGAGTTGGTGGGTTATGGGTGTCCATGGTGTGGTATCCGTCGAGAATGCGAGGTGGCAGTAGGGATATGGGGAGGATATAACTGGAAAACCTGGTACGTGCCTCCTTGACGAACGTCTGTTTAAGTAGGAGCGCGACATGGGCGTACGGCTTATGGGACGGAAACGAGGTCAAAGCCAAAGCCAAAGGTGGCCTGAGTGAGTTAAAACGAGAGCATCAGAGACAATATCGTGTGATAGGAACATGGCTGAGTTTACCATGTTTTGAACCAATGTCTTGACCTCGGTGGTCGCGTTCAGCCGTGGCCCAACATCATTACGACAGTTGTGCTTTCTTGGCACGGCCACATCGTGACTGGGAAAACCGTGCAGATGTTAGAAGTTGAGCCATATGCCGCGAGTTGTCGTGAGGTGTGGGGTCCGACTGGGATGTTCAGTGAGCCGAGTGAGAACACTTGGGAGGAGTGGACGCAGCGATCACTCCGGATCGCTCCGGCTGCCCCCGAAAGGACGAAAGTTCCCAGGTCTCCGCTCGTCCGCTCGCCCTTACCCTTTCCCGAGCTTTCAAAATTCACTCCCCAGTCATGTCGGAATCCCAGCCTTCGGCTATCTACCGCGGGGTGACCCCCAGGGTGAACCGGAATCTTCCGTGGAGTCGCATTGATCTGGCAGCTATTGCTTCAGCGCCGAGGGACGACAGCCTCTTGCCCGTATCCACACGTACCCCGCAACCCACACCCGAAGGAAGATGCAAGTAGGCCCAGAAGAGAAAATACCGCTGCCCGTTCAGGTCGATCCGAAATGGTGCGCTCTTCGATCCACAGCTCGGAACCGTATCCTGACCAACCGCAGCATCCATTCTGCCTTGAAGGAATTCTTCCAACCGCTCAGGACCAATGACACCCGCGCCGACTTCTTTGCTGTTTATCGCAAGGAATCCGAGGAGTTTGACCGTGACTATGCAAAGAAGTACGATGAAGACCTCAATACCTCGCTTATCTTCGTGAGCCGTAAGATCTTCATCTGAGAGTCGAGTACTAAATCAAAACGCACAGGCCGGTCTGTTTTCAGCAGTCAGCTCAGCTTTCATCATCGACGTTCAATCCAATCTGCAACCCGATCCGAACGAGATGACGGCGGCATACATGCGAATCCTAATCCACACGATGAACGAATCTCTCTTCCCCGATGCCGACTCCCTCGTAACCGTTTGGGCTGGTCCACGCTCCGAAATTGTAACCGCTCAGTGCTTACTCTACGCGAGCCTCGCAACTTCACTCTTCGCTGCTTTCGTGGCGATGCTTGGGAAGCAGTGGGTCAACCGTTACATCCGCAACCGCGGAGGCTCGGCTGAGGAGAAGAGTTGGGACCGACAGCGGAAGCTCGACGGGATGAAGCAATGGCATTTCCACATTGTCATCGAGGGTATCCCCGTGATGCTTCAGGTTGCACTGGTTTTACTCGGAAGTGCTCTGTCGCTGTACCTCTGGTCGATAAACCGGGTCGTTTCCGGGATCGCGATGGCTGTTACATCTTTTGGGTTCACCTTTTACGCCTTCCTCACGCTTGCGGCTGCTTTTGTTTACAATTGCCCTTATCAAACACCGCCTTCCCTCATAATCCAGTCTCTGGTGAGATACGTTTCGCGCAACCACCACGAGGTCGTAGACTCGCTTTCCTCAGTCTCCTCCATCCTCCATACCGCCCGGCTCGTCATCACGAGGCACCTTACACACGTTTTTACCTTCTGGCACGTCCCTTCACCCGTAGTAATATCTGAAAACGTACCACTCGCTGTGGTAGTTGAACCCACCCCAACCCAATTCGACACACACATGCATTGGGCGAATCACGAGGCGGACGCACGCTGCGTTGCATGGGTATTATACTCTACGACAGATAAAGACGTCATCCTGTCGTCGGTGCGATTCGCCGCCGAGATCGTCCTCTATCCGGCTATTGCGAGGACACTCCCAACTCACATCCTTGTGGACCTGCTTTTCGAATGTATTTTCGAGGAGAAAATCATTCCAGGGAAACTGGACCAGGCGTGCTCCGTCGGGATGGTCCTTGCGTCAGTTCTCAGTATCCAGCTGTGCTTGGATCCCGACTCCCCGCACTTGAAGGAACTATGCGAGCGCATAACAGGCACGGTCACTCGGTTGCGAACGGACGGCCTCGCCCTGACGTTGGTTAGGGATACCCTCTGTTCGGTTACTGGACCTCCACCCCTCCTAACGCCAGACAGAAATCTCGCTCGTCCAACACATCCGATCAACCCTGTAATGTCACCGTTTTCCTACTCACGAGGTGCCGAAACAGTTCCTATCACATTCAAGCTCTGGATATCCAGAGTACTTCTCCAAACGGTGTGGCGGTGGAGACAGGTCTGTGACCCTGGTGTCATGATCAGCATGTCCGATTTTATGACATCCTTCCTCGTTCCATCAAAGAACAGGGACCCCCTTCCCGTTGCCCTCAAGACCACCGTGGTTCTTATGTTGGCCATTGCTCTGGGTCAAAAGGTTAGTTTGGACGATTTATATGTCCCTGACACCAAGTGCGCACTTTCCTCCTCATCTATGTTCAACAGCTAATCAAGTGATTTTAGCCAGGCATTGTACACGTCATTTAATCTCCTCCACCGGCACATGATTCGGGAAATCGTTGACAATAGCCCACATCGTAGCCTGCGTGACATAGACCCGTTCTTATCGACCCTGTATCCTCTCAACCTGATTGGTCCGGATATAGGAAAAGTTTTCCGGGGCTATGTTGCATGGATGGAGGGGGTTGTTTGTTCCAACTGGCATCACATCGAAGCGAGACGTCATTCAGCACAACTTATCATGCAGTTACTGGAAAAACAACCGGGAAGTTTTTCGATTCCGCCTCTCCCTGCCTCTACCTGCGCACCGACACTCCTGCGGTTCCTGGAGTTGTGCGAAGATTGTCACCAAAGTAATCCCGCTCTCGCCCCCATACCCCAGTTATCGTCACAGCTAGAACCGGAGATCGTCGCTCTTCAGATCCTCCGATCAATGTTCTCCGGGGAAGAGCTCCTTCATGACATAGCCCCGATGCTGGTCTCGGTGTTGACAAGGGTCCTGCGACCAGAAGATCGTCTCCAATCGCGCACACTGGGTCTCGCGTTGTTTGTTGAGTTGTGGCGTTGCTGGCCGTCGCTACCACAGTGTGACAGGATCACACCTGAGGTGTGTGTTCGGCTTGCGGGTGCCATCGGCGATCCATTCCAGCTGAGCGAGGTCCAACCTTCCACCCCCACCGACGAGCGGTTACATGTTGACTACGGTAGCGAGAGTGTGGGAATATTACTGGGCCTCACCTTATCCGACGCATGGAGGGACCATCTCCGACCTTCGAACTTTGCCTCGTGCGCTGGAGTCATGTCTCGGGAAAGTGGCCGAAGGCAGGCCTTGAACATTCTTCCTCTGATGGTGGGAGGTCGACCAAACTCTACGATGCTCATCAAGGCACTGGATCGTCTCAAAGGGATACGCAACTACGGAGCGGTCCGGCTCATGCTCCTACACATCTGGTCGTCGAACGAGATGTACTCATTCGGCGAAGCGTCATGGGAGTGGGTGAAGAGGGAGACTCTTGAATTTTTTTATACCCATGGAACAGAATACCTCGACGTATTTGCAATGCATATTAAGGAGGGTTACCATTCGGGCGAGGCAGTGGACACTACTACGTTTACGTTCAGGGGGGTTGGCGGTGCCCAACGTCGCGTGCTCACCCGGGATCCGGACGGGATGTTGGGGACGCCAGGGAGGGAGAGGGTGCTTGGTTTGCAGGCGATGTGTCGGGTGAGAGAGTTGTATCAGGTTGTTGGGTGGGATCCTGCACGGAAGGAAGTTGGTGTTGCGCCTGCAGTCCATATGGTCCCGGATGATCGAGATCCATGATTACGGACTAAACCAACCAGTCGGCAGCCACCTCGCGTTTTGGAGGACGTACCTTGCTGTTCGACCCCCCGTGGCCCCTGGCCGCTTCACACCACTTTTTTCGACCGTTTCTTATGGATAGAGCCCCGATGTTCGGAGGTAACCTTGACTACACTTGGAGCCGGACGACGGAGTGGCTAGAGCTGGTGCCCGGATGTATTTTTCCCCGCCTTCTGGAAGTGTTACGCTATTGCCACACTGCTAAATATATCCATCATCATTTCTATATTGTATCGTCGTGGGTTCGGATGGCCGACGAGCTGACGAGAGTGTCTGGCGCTAGCGCCGGGCGATTGCATGCGGGATGGGGTGGTAAGGTGGGTCCTACGCCCGATCCGGTAGGCCTTGGGTTCAGGATGCTTAGTTGCCGGTGCCGTCGTGGCGTTGCAGATGGTACGAAACAGGTGTTGTCCTGGTTTTGCGCCCTCGAGCTGGATGACCAGGGGCCAGCCTCCACAACAAGGCGCATCGCCTCCAACTACATTTACCTTAGCTACCGCCAACACTCCACAAATTCCTCCGTGACATGGATGTTCCTCCACTTTTGGCACAGCCCGTGTATCAAATTCGAGTTATGTTACCGTCCAGTGGGTGGTGAGCGGTGTATAACTCCCATTATCTGCAACGATGCGCGCAATACGCAACCCTGGTGCCTCGATTCTGGAGCTGTGAGGCTAACACACGGGTCTGATTCGACTCAGAAAGCAGACTATCAGCGAAGGCGGATGGAAAGATTGCGTTGGATGCAAATCAGAATCAGAACCTATCAGAAATAACCGGAAATAGGTACCAGAACAACGCTAAACCAAAGGGATACAGTGTAAGGTACACGGACATAACGAGCGTTGATGGAACCCGGACTAGAGTTGTGTGGGTGAACTCTAAGTTAGGGCGGGCAGCGGTGTCGATAGCCACGCACACGGGCTCGATGAGGGTTCAGAGTGGCCCAATTCCAAACACCTCCTGTTGACGCTGGGTTATCGGGTCGATGCTGGAAGGGAAATAAAGAAACTTACACAGTCGGTCAGAACGACCTTGCTTAAGTCCTCCGAAAGATAACTATGTTCCATTAGATCAGGGTATATATGTAGCGGAAGCACATCTGAGAGACATTATCATGAATGAGTGGGTAGCCAAATGAAAGTGGCCAAGAAAGGGAGGGAAATGGACGGTATTATACAAACTGAGAATCCGGAAAACGAAGGTCCTTCATGCCTAAATTCTATTGCTGCCTCGAGCACCCGAAACCTCAGACGTCAAGAGAGAGAATAGTGCCATCGGGGGTATTGCTGAGACTAGTCCAACCCTATGATAGAGCGCCGCAGATTAGAACACGTTCGCAAGAAAGAAAGCGACCAGAGAAGACTCACACGACGAAGCCTGTTAGCAAAGGCGACGATCTCGGGGTTAGCCTTGTCGGGGTTGTCAAAGAACGAGGCATGACCGGTGTTATCCCAGAGCCTGAACACGAAATTGCCGAAATAGGTGTTCATGAAGTCCCTGAGCTTCTTTCCGTCGACGTGGTGGTCCATAGTACCGTGCAAAACAAGGTATGGCATGGTCTTGCTGGCGGCCATCAAAGCGGTTTCGTTCTGGGTATGTGGGATCGACCAAACTCTAATATCCGGATATTGACCAGCAACGGCGCCCATCCAGCTGTATTTAGTTCCCAAGTCCAATTTGTCCCCGAAAGCCACACAAGACTCGGCGAACTCCTTGGCGGTGGGTCCGAAATCAGCGAGGGATGGGTCTAAGAGTCGTGGAATAAAGTCGAGGATGAACTGCGTCGCCACGGTAGGCTGCATGTTACGGTAAGGGAATGAGCCCATCAGGATGACACCCCCGAGGGTGTTCACACCGTAGTAGGTGGCAACGTCGGCGGCAATGACACCTCCCATGGACCTGTGAACAACGACCCATCAGCGAAGCCCGGGCGATCCATTCTGTCTCCAAAACGCACCACCCAGCCAAGATCGGCTTCTTGTCCCCAATCTTGAAGTAGTCAATGACGGCCTTGAAATCTTGAGCGTGCTGTTGAGACCCGTAGGCGGCCTCCTGCAAGGGCTGGCCACTGATTCCTTGACCACGGACGTCGTATCGGACCTATCGTGTCGCAAATAACAAATCCGGTTAGATGATCGAACCAACATCAAAGACTCCATAGTAACAAGTCCGACGATCGAAAGGGTGAATTGAGTTTACGTACCATGAAGAGGTTGGCTTGCATGAAAGGGTTCGTCCACTGTTTGTCGAAAGCGAGAGAGGTGCAAGAGAAACCGGGGATGAACACGACGGCCGGTTTGGCGGGGTTACCAGTAGACTCCGCCCAAATCTGAGTGCCGTCGGCGGAAGTGACGTAGACAGCCATAGCGGAAGTGATAAGAGAGACAAAAGTGAAGAGAGAGGCGAACTTCATGGTTGATTGTCTATGACGGAGGAAAGGAAACAGGAGGAGGGAGGAACGAACTGAGGAGACGCTTCAACCGGATCCCTCGCCCTAAGTACTCCCGTAGAACACAGGCGGTTACGATACACTAGAGTGTCATCCCGCCCAACGCGGGCTCAGAGCTGCGGAGCTGGGTCGGGAGACAATTCAGATCTCGGATCGCCAGATTTGTGATCACCTTACCTTAGCTCAATTACCCACATCAATTTGCCGATGATCCATAAGCGAGGCGTTTGACATCCGCTTCCTTGCTAAATGCCTAGGAACAAATTGTGGCACATCCATGGCAGCCATCCGCCGCTGTCAGTCGGCTCTGTTTTGCGGTCATAACAGGCCGAAACGTCGCCAGTCGATAAAAATATCTTAACGTTGAGGATGCAGGACGCCCCATATGGAGGGGTACGAGATGTGTGCGAGAATAGATAGAATCTCAGAAGCCATCAACCCCAGAAACACGTCACAAAATCAAGAATGCCGTACATGTTATGCGGAACCAGATAGACGCTAGGAGATTGAATGTATCCGCCCAGAGCAGGACGGTGGGGTTGAGAAGGGGAGTGTGTACTGCAGTTCTAGAAATATTCTACTCCGGCTATGGCCCCGTTAGCGAGGTTTCAGCGTGTTCATTCTTCCCTGCCGCGCCTGCTTGTATCCGTCCAGCTACGCGTGTTTAGCAAGGAGAGGGAGTCAAAGGATCGGTCCCGCGAGCGGTCATTCAACAAAGAGATCGTCGTTAGCACACAACAATCTCGGGATATGTCTTGGAATCCGTCCTTCATCGGTCGGCTGTGAACGGCGTGAAAAGTGGGGAAGGATTCGATCGGGGCCCTCATTCATTTTCTGACCCTCCATTGTCGGCAGAAGGGGAAGTGACCACCACGCTGAGCGCCTCCCTGAAAATTGACCGGCGTCTGAACCGCCCGAGTTACCGGGACGCTCAGTATCTGGCTTGGGTGCCGATTAAATCCGTGCATACGGTGCCGCGACGATAATGGAGGGGGGAGGACACGTTGTACACCTGATATCGTTTCCTTGAGTTCAAGACAACACCGAGCGCGGAGGTGGAAACAACAGTTCGCCGGTATCCTACCTACCTAGGGCTTCTAGCGTCATCGTGCCGCCTGTAACATGTGTGCCGAAAAAGTGCCGGTTCCGTACGTGCCTCTGTCCATTGGCCAGCCTTGAATGACTGATACGTTCCGCTGGAATGAGTGACCTGACAGTGCGGCCGGCAGCGAGGGGTCACTCATACCTTTCCCTTCCAAACAAACCCCGGCTTCGCGGGAAAGAGGATTATATTGATGATAAATTGCCGTCCGAAGAACGGGACTTGGGGCTGCGGATGTACGACGTAGGATTCGAATGAATGTTCTAGTCCCCCGCGGTTAACTGGGCACGAGGGGGGCGTCGGCGCTCCTCTCGTGAAGGTCGCAGCCGGAGCATGAGTGGAAACCTCGCACTAGGTTGTGAACGGGAACAATCGTTTGTTTGGGAAAGGAACACCAATCCTCGCCCCTACCCCAAGCACTTCGTTTTTTGACTCGTGGCCTGGGTGCGACAAGGAGAGATGAGGAGGTGGAAGAATGGGTCAGGACTAGCATCAGAAACCAAGAAACAGAAGTGCCTGACCGCGTATACCCTGACCTCACCTCGCGGGGGGCGCACGCTCCCATCAGAAAGCAAGAGTGTATTTCCGTCCACGAAGAATCACGATTGCCCGGCGGGAGGGGGAAACGCGGTCGGGAAAAAATTACACCCGCCTCGGAACGTGGATCTCCGACGGGTCGCTGAATTCAGAAATCGGGATCGATTCCGAAACACACTGGTAGCCGTCTCACCCATTTTGACTGGCGCCCCACAAGCGATTGGGCTTACGAAAACGTTGAGTTACCTCGCTTCGGCCAGGATGTGGGGCCAGTCAAAGCCGTCGTGCCGTGTACGGCAAAGGACGAAGGCGGGGTCTGTCGGAGAGGGGGTTACCTAATCCTTAATGCGCCGCTTCCGAAACACTTGGAGTGAATCGAAGAAACTGAGGGGCGGTTCGGCTGGGCGGATTCGAGTTCCATGGCGTCGAAGTCCAAACCTTGAAACAGGGTGTGACAGGAAGAAAAATACCATCGCTATCTGTGGTGGAGTAAGCCATCCAAACAGTGGAGCTGTCGTCCGCCTCGCGATTTTTGACGTGTGGGGCCGAATGGACTACCTGAGATGGCCGCAGTGAGGAAACGAGTGGAACGCAGTTTCAGATCCGGTGTGTGTGTGTTTGGCCTTACGGCCTGTGTCTGTTGGGACTGAAGCGTCGGGGAATGTCGTAATGAAGGTAAAGACGGAGGAAGTAATCTCGGGGTGATGATGACGATGATCCCGACAGCGGTGAGCTGAAACGCTGATCATCCGGAGGAGATGGCAGCAACGTTATTCGAAGTATGGCCTGAAGACTATCGATAGCGAGGTGGAAATGCCACTTCCCAAGTCCGTCCAGTTTCCGGGAGTGTCGATTGTAGGCCTTCCTTTTCCTGAGTATCCAGAGAAACGCGGTGAACGGTGAGCTCGCGAGGCCCGCGAAAACAGTGCAGAGCTGGCTCCTTCATCATGTGAGTGATGGTTCGCGTGCTCTCTGAGGTAGGGTCTCGGCTCAAATGGGGTTCGACGAGGAGATCGGAAGGGGCCGACGCACCGTTTTGGGTCAAGTTGGACGACTATACGTTCTCGTGCTTGTGATACTGCTTGGTTTCCTCCTAGGAGAAAGGGCCTGTTTTGTGCCATCTCTTGCGACTGCAGTGGGGGAAGGGGAAGACAAGATTGGGTGGGCGCTAACGATCGCGTGTGTCTTCCCCCAAGACTCTCAATTGGAGTACCATGCCAAACTGTTGGCCCCAAGGGTCTGGTTCTATCCTTCTATCCCCTCAACGTCCCAGACGAAACCGCGGTCGACTCGTTCCGAAAAACGGGTTGGGAGATCCATCAACTTTAGCTTGGAGGGCGACGCCGACGCGCACCCCACGGTGAGAACATTCATCTTTTCTCAAGTTTGTGAACGTTTGAACGAAAGTACAGTCAAATTCCCTTGGCCCCGAGCTCAATAATATAAGTCCCAGGTGCCTCCGTGACGCGCCTTTGTTCCCGACGCAGATACCCCGACTCCATGACTCTGCACCCGACGTCTTTAGGACCCTACGACTCCTAAGAGGGATCACTACTTCAACTACATTGGCATCAACAAGTATCCGGAGTACCTCTTGGCCGACTTCGGTTCACCTCTTTCGTGCGTTTGGATCTCATACAGCAATGGTGGAGAACAACTACATCTCACTCTCGTCCTGTTCTTTTCCGGAATTCTCAGAGTTTCAAATCGAGGGCTTTCTGCAGACTCATCCCCCGTTTCTACGCCCCACCACCTCACGACTATGAGATTCTGCCTTCCGATGGGGTGCGATACCTAAGACTGGACGTCCGGAACCCTCTCTGCCCTGGGCCTCACATGACCGGCCGACTTCCGACTACGCGTTCCGAAAGAAGGCATTGAAGACTTTGCGGACTTCACGGTGTCATATTAACTTGATCCGGCACGTTAATAGAGGCCGATTCCGAGATCGAAAACGGGTTTTCCTCCCCTAGGACCGGGGACGTTTTTTCCATGTTTTCCGTGTGAGCAGACCGTGCAATAAGGAAGAAGGGTTCATTGAAGTAACGGTATAATCAAAAGACGAGGTCAAGGACGGAAGGTTGGAACGTTAAACATCGTAATGTACGTGAGGCCCTAAAGACTAAAGCTCGGGACTATCCTAAATTCAAAATCGTAACATATACTGCGAGATATCAGGACTGGGTTTACCTATCAACGAAAACACGGGACAGCAAAACAAAGCGAGAGGCAAATGTTAGTTCAAGGATAAAACAGCAGTGAGGAGATTGGAACGGAAAGCAATTCGAGCTACTGAGATAGCAGAAGAGACGAATAACATGCTACAGTGCTGCGTGGCCATCAAGGCACGAGAGTATCAGAGCTAGCAGTACAGTGATGATACGAGGTGATAATCCTAGAATCGGGATAACGTGTCAGAACACTCCAAGTGCGAGAGGAAGCGGAAGTCCTACCAGGGGCGGTGTCGCCAAAGACCATGATACAAAATATATGCCAACCGGTGGCGAAAGGGATAACGAAATTCTAGAATCTGGGAACAGGGTTAACAAGATGTCAATATGATGCAAAAATCCTGTCACCCACCAAAACAGCAGGAAGAGGTATGGTGCGAGGGGTATAGCGCAGAGTGGTATAGCCGGACAGGGTATGCGGTTGCGTGAAAGGCATTTAACAGATGATGCAGAGAGAGCATGAGAGCCCGCCCCCAGGCCTCTCGGCATCAACGGGGATGTCAAAACATTCACTTGACGGGGCGTCAAAGAGTTCGTTGGGAGAGGTTTGGAGTCCTTCTGGATCGCTGAGAAGGGAGACGAAGTCGGTGTATGTGTCCATTGCAATGAGTGTGGGTGAATGCA
>Ga0307517_10004965_pt1 | contig 20257 bp, 8 predicted proteins | sample 23_EM_MG_FD_194515 | JGI IMG/M metagenome (GOLD analysis project Ga0307517, IMG submission 194515) | Populus trichocarpa ectomycorrhiza microbial communities from riparian zone in the Pacific Northwest, United States - 23_EM | ecosystem: Host-associated > Plants > Roots > Unclassified | place...
GTTTATCTAATCAAATTAAATTGATTAATGGGTTAGCTTATAACCCAGTAAAAATAAAACTTATTTATCACAATTTAAAAGAGAAGAATAATAATTTATTTTGATGATTTGACCCAGGAAAATGATAAATTAACTACACAAGGATTGGATTTCCATCGCAAATCACTGCAATTACTGTTTTTTTTTTTTTTGTAAATCCAAGAACTAGAATTTAATCATTCTAAACTCAAAAATTATATGCCATGATTTTTCAAAAAATAAATACAGAAAACCAGTTATTTTGAATACATGACATAAGAAAAGATAAGCACCTAAAAAAAGAGAGGGTCAAAACTAATCCATCTGACAAATTAAAGAATTAAAATGTAATATCTGTTATGTAACAATGGCTGGTTTAAGACCACTATAAATACCAAACTCGTCTGTTTGGAAGTGTGGTTGCGGTTATTTTTTAAAATACTTTTTTATTTAGAAATGTATTAAAATAATATTTTTATATTTTTTAAAAATTATTTTTGATATCAGCGCATCAAAATGATCTAAAAATATTAAAAAATATTAATTTGAAGCAAAGAAAAAAATAAAAAAATTTTAAATTTTTGCAAAAACATTTTTGAAACACAAAAACAAACAGGTTCGTCCATCCTCCAACAATGAAGATCGTGTTGCGTCCTTGTATGTTTGTTTTAGTGGTTGTAGTTGAGGTAGAGGTTGGGTACAATACTATTGTACACAAAACTCAACCATTAAAAGGTAGTGTTTTCTAGCTTTTTTTATGGGTTCCATGCACAAAACTCAACCTTAATCACAAAAATAAACACATTTATATTTTTTTTGTTTTTAAAAGTATTTTTATTTAAAATTATATTTTTTAATTTATTTTTAATATTAATATATCAAAATAATTTAATATTAATTAATTTTAATTAAAAAAAAATGAGATTATAAGATTTGAACTTGTAACCATCTTAATATGTAATTTATACTATTTTCTAACATATTTTTTTTAAGCAAGAGTCATTTATATTTGAAACTTGTAAAATCTCATATTATATCTTGTAGTATTAATTGGTTTTAATCAGAAGAAAAAAAGGAGAAAAAAAGGAGTAGTGAGATTCAAAACCGTGGTGACTACTTAGTTATAAGACACTTGTATTATATAAAAAAAAATTATTTTAATTTAAAAATTTAAATTATTAAGCAAAATTCAAAAAAGATATTATTATTTAGCATGCTTCAATACTTAAATTAACATCTATAACAAAAAAAAAACCGCACTAAAAGGTTGTGTTATGTGTGTTTGCAAAGCAAAACTTGGAGAGGAAAAGGATGAAATTTTCTACCGTAGCATAAGGAAGGCTATTTATATAAGCATTGAATCTATATAAGTGTGTTTGTGCAAGGAAAGGAAAGTCCCGCAACAAGCGCAACCCTCGCGTTTAGTTGTTATTGTTGAGTTTGAAACCCTAAATAGACTGCCGGTGATGAGCCGAAGGAAGATGAGAACGACATGATCAAGTCATCATGCCCCTTATGCCCTAGGCGACCCACATGCTACAATGGTCAGGATAAAGGGTCGCGATCCCGTGAGCGTGAGCTAACTCCAAAAACCGGTCCTTGGTTCGGATTGCAGGCTGCAACTCGCTGAGTACTGTAATGTGCTCATCGCCTGCAATTATGGATTACCTTGTTTCAGGGGAGCATTGAATAGAGCATCATACGTCCAAACCCGAATGGATGCGAGCTCTAGCCTTAAATACACCGGTGAGCTTCACAGTTCATCATGACTTCGAGCTTGTGTTGTGTCTGCCATGAGTTTAATTTTTAGCATTGAGACGCGAGTCATGTCTAGAGGTTATAAACCTTGGGTAAATCAATAGGGATAGGAACATACCCAACACCAAATCATTGCATGGTGTCTGGGAAGGGCCAGCTTGGGAGGAGGAAAAAAAAAACGAGACAAAATAATATTTTTCAAAACAATTTCCTTTTCAATGAACAAATGAGAATAGGGGTGGGGAGCATAATCTCGTATTGTGAGAAATCCAAATCCCACTGTATATATAAAAACATCTATATTGTTTTATTTTTACAAGTATATTTTTTAAACAACTGATTTTTTGAAATAATTGTTTTCAAGTTTTACATTGTGCTTCAAACCCTGTTTTTAAATTTTTTTGAATTTTTTTAGTTTCAAAAACCTAAAACTTGTATAAATATAAAATTCATCATGAAATGTATTGAAAAAATAAATTTTAAAGGAAAAATATGAAGTACAGCTCTAGAAATAATTTGGTGTTCTTTTAAACATTGAAAAGATAGAAATCAACATTCATTATTTTTTTTTTATTAACGTGTGTATCTGTACCCGCTTGTGCATATCTCGACTAATCTCACGGATTCTAAAATTAAACAACATTTATTATTATATTACCATATCTTATCCTCTGTGAGGATTATTCATTTTTTACTCGATACAACATTATAATTCTAATACCACGTATATAATATGATTATGGTAGTGATTTTTTAAAAGATATTTTTTAATTTAAAAATTATAAAAATAATTTTTTTATTTTTTAAAAATTATCTTTGATATTAACACATTAAAATAATTTGAAAATATAAAAAATATAAATTTTAAGAAAAAAATAAATTTTCTTTAAAAACCATTTAATTAGAACACAATTCCAAGGCGAAAACCAGACAAAAAATTTATCAACCAAGGTTCATTTGTTGTATTGAATTATACTATACAATTCCATTATTTATTAAAACAGCCATGTGTATTTATTAATAACATTACATACAATTCTTTGATTAATGATATGTTAAATTTACAAATATACCAATAAAAGATAACAGATAAATTTATTTGTGTCATTCTTTATTATCTGTCTATAAATCTATAAGCATAGTTTTTATTAACTGAATCACCGATGAACCTTGCATTACTGAAAGGAGTTTTTCCGTTCATGAGCACATTGCTAAAAATACATACTGACATACTGTAAGACTAAATGTAACAGAAATTAATAAAAGAATTGACAGTACACAACAAGACACGAAGACAGAGCTTTCAAAGAAGCAGTATCTGTCTTATGCACAGGTGGATGTGGACAGAGCTCAGAGCCAAAATAGGCATATCTATCTAATATCTATCTTTATGTCACCTTTTCTCCTGATCTCCGTCTCCATCCATACATCTCCGATCTGTTTTAGAATATCCTGCAGATCTGAAATCAAAGGTGTAATTTTTCAAAATAATCAATAAAAATAGTCATTTTAGGTAGGAAAAAAAATATCCCTTCAACAGGGATTTACCACCATAGAATTTCAAGCCTTTTAAATATCCTAACCATCCCCATTATTGCCGGGTGGAGATGTGAGGGATCATCAGAACCCATGCCTCGCGCATATCAAGCGAGCTCTTTACCATATGAGCTACGTCTCCTTCAATCAATTTACTTAATTTCCACGTGAATTGAAAAAAAAAATGTATTCTCAAGGACATCTTTATGAATAATATAAGTTTCCATATGGAATTCTGAAAAAAAAAAAAACTACCATCAATGTCACAAAAATATTAAGTCATAACTTAATTTACCAATTTTCTAGTTGTGTTAATAATGATTTAAAATACAAGATATCAATAATAACATATATTTAGAGGGTTTTAATAAATAAAAAAATAAAGATTAGAGACTTGAGAAGGGATTTCTTGTTTTTCAATCCCGGGATAGCTAGTTTTTGTTAGTGTTTGAGCCCTGAGGCCTCCCATGACTCCGTAGCCTAAAGAAAAATATAAACCAAGTCACCTAACTATATATGTCCACAAGAGTGGAAAACATACGGCTCAATCCAACAATGCAAGTGCCTTTTATTTTTTTAAATGGGATCTCAAATTAATTACACCCAAAATCAATAGAAACAATTAAGTGTCCCATTATTTTTAGAATATATATATAATTCTCTCATACTAAATATAAGAACAATATACAAGAACAGACAAACACAACTAGGTGTCTCATTATTCTTGAAATACACGAGAACAACAGACACAATTAAGTGTCCTGTTATTTTTAAAATACATAGCTCTCTCAGACTAAATTACACAAAGAACGACATACATAAACGGACATACGCAACTAAGTGTTGCATCATTCTTAGAATACACAATATATAACAATTGACACAACTAAGTGTCCTATTATTTTTAAAGTACATAACTCTCTCAAACTAAATACAAGAACAACATACAAGGAATGAAAGACACAACTAAGTGTCCCATTATTCCAAATACATAGTAGCACATGGTACCTGATTAACAACACAAGCTTAACATCATACTTGTTGCTCTGAAAGCCTATAAATCTTCCTCAGCTTCATCGCATAGTTGTAGATCTTTCGGGGGTCAGCAAGAGACTTGGATACACCATCTTTCTGCATGCATCTCTTGCACCATGCAATCAGCTTAGGACACTCAGCCTCTATGCTAAAGTTGGCCATGGTCTCATAAGCATGAAACCAGCAATAAAAAGGGACTAAGGCAACATCCACAAAGCCCAGGGTCTCACCCCCGAAGTAAGGCTTGGCTGTTGGCTCCTAGCTCTCCTTCCAATAACTTGAGGCAATCGATAAAATCCTTCTTGGCTGCCTCCTGCTCTTCTCCTTCTGCTGTCCACATCATTTTCCCTTTCAGGTCATAAATCTACAGGTTCACATAAAGGCAGGGATGAAAAAAGTACACCATAAATCTGAGACATTTTGGACAATCAAAGTGGTACAAATATATATGGTAAATATATACTTTTCAAGTACAAAAAAAGAATCTAAAATAATTATGAGTACTGAATACCATTAACATGGTTAACCGTGTTTTCACAAGAGGTTTAACTCACTTATCAGTACCCTATCGAGTTTCTTTAATTCCAGTTTTAGCTGATAACAGATTTGGAAGAAAAACTATTAGTATCCATTAGGATATATATTAAAAATGGTAAGTAAAAAAATTATAATAAAAAATAATTAACATACCTTCTGGTCCACAAAATCAGCCCAAAACATAGACTGAGTTCTTTCATAAGGATCAGAGGGCAACAAAGGAGACTGCTTCCACGTTTCATCAATGTACTGAACAATATTAAGTGACTCACAGATTGGTTTGCCATTGTGAATAAGAACTGGGATTTTCCTGTGAACTCGATTCATTTCAAGAAGCAAAACACTTTTGTTCCTCAAGCTTTGTTCTTTGTACTCATACTTGACTCCTTTCTCTGCTAATGCTATCCTCACTCTCATCCCAACAGGGCTTGCCCAGAAATCCAACAGGGTCACTTGATCATTATCCATTGTTGAAGTGATGAAAAATGCTGTCCCCAAAAATGTCTTAAATATTTCCCTTCTTTCTTTTACTTGAGTTGTGTCTTGCATACATCAACATGTGTTGTGTTGAGAGTAGATGTATGTTAAATACAGATATTTTTTGGATCTTTAATTCAATAGCATTGTACAACCACTCATCGGCATTGCTCTCCGTACACATTCAGATGAGTGGCTGCATTACCACTAGTCTAAGATATCGATCAGCATTGCTTCGGTTTTCCCACCGCATTAATTATTGTATGGTGGACTGTGCATGTCATCAACCCTAGCAACAAGCAACAATCAACAAGTGTAAGAGACTGTTTTTTTTCAAAAAAAACAAAATTAATTTTTTTAATTTTTAATTATATTTTTAAGATGTTTTCAAAGTTAATATTAAAAATAATTTTAAAAAATAAAAAAATCAAGCAAAAATCAACCGCTACTATAATACAAAACGATCATTAAAGATTTTGTAGTGAAGTTGCATTGTTCTTTGTAGCGTTTGATATTATAGTAATTGTTGTTTTTTAAAGTGTTTTTTATTTAAAAATAAAACAAGATAATTTCTTTTATTTTTAAATTATTTTTTTAATATCAATATATCAAAACAATTCAATAACATAAACAAATTTCAAAATTTTTCCAAACAAAGTTTGGGCCACATTCTCTAACTCTACGTGTTTTGCATTGTTGATTTTGTGTTATTAGTCGTTTGGTTTGGTATGAAGAAACAATAAATTAATTTTTTTAATTTTTTTTATAATTTTAATATGTTGATATAAAAAATAAAAAAAAATTAAAAAAATTATTTTATATATTTTTAAATAAAAAATACTTTTTTTAAAAAATAAGTGCAACTCAATTCTGAACTGTCTAAAAACGTTGTAAATTAAGGTGGGAGTATTGTATACACAATGGTGAAAGTAAAATTTATAATTAGGGGGGGCATGAAAGAAGATAAGGGTTTTGTTGTGAAGTTGAAATCTATACAGAAAAAAATAAAATTCAGTTCTTCATCAATTTACAGCTATTAGAAATATATGTTCAAGAATGAGTTACAAAAGAAGATATTTAGTGGTTAATGGTAACTTATACTTGTTGAGAATAATAAGATTAATGTTGAGAAGTTTTAAAGATTATATTTGATACGATTTTTGCAAATTAATTTATGTTATTTTTTCATTTATGAGTCATGAAAAAGTCATAAATATATCTGATTAGATATATTTTTTAATTAAATTAAAAGTTTATTAAATAAAAATTTGATTTAACCAAAAGTTGATATTTTTAACTTACACTACATATATTCTTTTTTAAAAAAATGATTTGAATTATTTTCACTGAACTTTCTTCTAACTCAAAGTTATTTTAACTTATGTTTAACATAAATCATTTATAAAAAATAACTTTTAAATTATAACTTAAAGTATATATATATATAAAAAAAAAAGCAGAATTGGAATATGCATAAGTTAAAGGGACAAAATTTGAAGTTTTCCCTTAAAAATTACTGGCTCCACTCTCATGGGCTTAGAGCATCTTCATATTCCAGCTTCATTTTCCTTTGCACAGCATGAATTCAGTTGCCTATTATTGAGGAAACATGACCAAAATGGCAGGTGGCAACACAACAGTGTTACCTTTCTGCAAATGTCACACGCATGCATATGTTTTTTTCTTCTTCTTGGAAAGCGAAAAACAAGGGTCCATAAAAATGAAACCTTAAAAACCATTTTTCGCTCGTTGGCATTACCTTAATTTCTTCCTAATTATCAAATAAATTTCAAGCTTTCATTTTTTTTCTTCCTGTGAACATGATTTTTGGCAATGAAGGGAAACATTTTGTTGGACTTTAGGATTCAACAAGAAATCCCATTTGATATTTCCCCTAGTTATAACCATTAAGTATTGTTTTTTGTTGTCTATGTTAACAAGGACAGCTTTTTGATTGCTCTCTTCGGCTTGTTTTGGATTTTACTCAATTGGGATTTCATTGTTTTCATCAAAGATTTGACAAGAATGATGCAATCTTAGTGGCCTGGGGATTTATTGTTGAGAAGGTAGGGTGACAATGAGGGGGTTCGTAAGTGGATTTGTATTGCCTATGCTGCTCTTGGCAGGTTAGCACATTCTGTTGTCATGATCCCTTCTTTCTTAAGATAATTGTCATGCGTTAGTCTGCCATGTTCATCTGTTGTCAGGTAGATTTCTATATATGTAATGTTTGAAAGGGAAAAGCCATTCAGATATTTTGAAGTGGTTAAGCATTATACACCCATTGTGCCGTATCTAGTGAAATGTTTCAAGTTTCGAGAATTTTTTCTTTTGTGGGTTTACTCTTTGGCATTAGCTTTTGTTAGGTTGAAATGTAAATAGCAGGAAAAGTTTGCAACCTTTTGCTTTTTATGGGATTCTGCAGTCTAACATGCTTGTCAGGTGCCAATGTGTATAATTTGTGATTTATTTTTGTACTTAAGGTATTAGCTTAGGTGTTACTGGGTAACCTGTAAGTTGGTTCTGCTTCAGCACTCCATAATATGCCTAGTGCATCTTGTCAACTTGGTTATGTTCTTGTGCATAAGCAATTAAGCCTTTGTTTTGATTTATTCAGAAGAAACATTAGATACAAGGAGATAAAGAAATAAAGTAGCTATCTTCATACATTCAGCAAGAATTAGTATGACATTAATCAGAGGAGAAGTTTCCATCAAAGTGGGGTTACTTGTAGCCTTACATTTTTCGCTGGCAGTGGAAGACCTTGTCCTTTATTGATATCTGCTGAAAGTGGATGTAATAAGAGATCATCTGAAATAAAATGGTTTTGATTTTCTTTGGATTTAAACTGAAGGCTTTATTATAAATATAAACTATCAAACTGCGTTAGATTTTTCTACTTAAACCATGATGTCAAATGTGTTGAATGGGCATGATAAGATTTTAGATATTGAATTACTGATATTTCAATCTGCCAACTGAATTGGGCTATAAGCAGTTCTAATGGTAAATTTCCTGTCTTTTAAGTTTCATTGAGATTGAGTTTACATATATTTGGTGTTGTAATCTGCTCCTGCAAAGAGGTTTGGTGGTGCGCAATTCAGTCTTATTCTACCAGCTAAATCCTTCTCTCGTTTTCTTCCCTATTTCATCCAGCTGCCTTGTTCAATTGGAGTTTGATATCTCTGGCCGATCTGTTAGCCTTTCTTTTCATTCAGCATAGTGCACCAAAAAACGGTAAGCAATTGATGTTATATATGTTGTCTTGATTATCAATGTTGTCTCGTTGTGTTATATCACATATGGTTCCTGTTAGATAAGCCATGTCCAGCCCAGAGGTTCAAGTGATTAGGGCTTGAGCACCATGAGTGCTTTTAATGGTTATCAATCACATGAAAAGCCAGTAAGGTATTTTCTATGTTGTTATATTGGTTTTTTCTATTGCAATGGTATTGCAAGATATTGGTGTTACCAAATCTTCTTCCTCTTAAATTTGCATTAAAAGACATCCTTGCACTTACCATTCATACAGCTCTAGATTTTGTGAAGTGGCTGTGTATGGCAGCTGGTCTGTCCATGCCAGGACACAATGGTCAAGCATGCACATCACACACATATATGTAAAAGCTAATTCTATATTTTGAAAAGTTACTTCATCCTTTTTCTCCATTTTATCTTGTCCAGGGTCAATCTTTTTGTATATTTAGGTGTGCAAACTAAATGGTCCTCCATTCACTTTGTGCACCTGGTTGTGTGCTCTCTTGCATATGAAGTTGCCATTTTGTTGAGTGAATTGTTATGTTTCATGTGCTCAGGAAGATTATCAACCTCTCGGAAATTGTATTATGTTTCTTAAGTCATACTTTCCTCATTGGCTAATAGGCTTGCGATCTCGAAGACGATCCCTTGTTCCATGGTGTACTCTTACCCTTTCCTCACTGGCTATTCTTTCAAGTGCAACATTTCATATTATCTGGGCTATTAAGGGGGATGATTGGAGTGTTGCTGATGCTCAGTGGGTCAAGTTAGTTGGTTTCCGAAGGTAAGGTCTGATGCCAAAAACATCTTTTTATCTTTTTCATTGTAGGAACCCCTTCAATGCAGTTTCATGAAGACACATAGTTACTTCTTAAGCAAATATTCTTTACTATTGCAATGCTGTGGTTGCAGTGTTCAGACCTGGGGGTCTCCATCTCTGCTGTATTTTTTGGTAATCCACGTATTGGCAGCTTTTGCCGCAGTAATTGAAATCCACAGGAGCAGATTTGATCAGGTTCTATGGAATTCTCCAGAGATAACTATAGGTTTGTCATTGTAGACTAAACAATAGAATCTTCCTGAGTTGAGATGTGTTCTATCTTCTCTTTTTAAGCACAACTATGAAATATCTTTCCACTATGGTTCTCTAGTGATTTAGTTTGGAGACAGCTTTTCTTGAGCATTTATGTGATCAGGTTTGCAAACAAATAGTAAAATATGCTTCAACTTCAGCACTTGATTCATCTTACCCTCCCAAATCTCCATTTGATTTCCTATTTTATTTCAGCCTTGTGTAATTAGGTACTATAGAATCATTTTCCAGAACAACTTCTCTTGTCCAAAATCAACATGTTTGTCTGAAGAGAATCCTTTTCCCTAGTTTATTGAGTTGCCAGAGTCATTGCATCTGAATCATTGAAACATTTGCAAGGTTCCATCCTCTGGCCAATCATATAATCGCTTGTAATGCCCAGATGAATTTCTCCAACTATATTTTTTATTCACAATTAATTGGCTTGAGCATAGATTATTCTTCATTTGTTAAATTACTATGCCCTCAGGTGTTGATTTTGGATTATTTCTTTTGATCCTTGGAAGGTTCTCATCTCAGGGTTTTATGCTGCTTATTGTTGCCTGCTGTACAGTTGGTTGTGGGAATTAGTCACCCGTCTTGGGCATCTTTACCATTTTTCATTTGTAGCTGTATTGGACTAGTCAACTGGTCTCTAACAAGCAACTTTCTGGGCCTATTCCAGTAAGTTTCATACACTTAGCTGACTAATCTTAGTTGTTCTTTTGAATGAAATGTCAGCTTGACTGATTTACATTAATTTGTATGGGTTTGAAGGTGGTGGAGGTATCTTTTCATTTATGCAGGCTTGAACATTTTCCTGCTGTATGTATACCAACTTCCCATCGAGGTTTCTGGGACGATTGAATGTGTAGCTGGTTTCATTGGTCTCTATAAAATACCTGCACGACCAGAGCTTTCAGAAATTTGTTCTGGTCTTTCACTTCTACTTTTCTACATTATGGTGAGTGGAACTTGTTTCAAGTTTATATAAATTTAAAAGCAGATTTCATAATATCTGATTGCTATGATTTAGACCAAACTTATTGTAACTGCTGATTTGCAATGCTGGAATTGCATGTGAATTCTTTGGAAGCAGAATGCTAAAAAAGCAACAAGTATATGCCTCTTAATCTACTCAAAAATATATTTTAGCGCTACACAAGACAATTTCTCGTTTCTTTTTCTTGTTCATATGGGGGTGCTTCATTTCCTTAATCACAACATTCACTGACATTCTTTCCATAACAGCTATCCTGGATCAGATGTGATCTGACAGAAATGAATTTCATCATGTCAACAAGAGAAAACAATTTGAATGAGCGATTGCTTCCCCTTAAGCATTCGTTTTTCATTTCTGAATCGAGGTAATTTGCTGTGCTGCTTTATAATATGAACTTTCTGTATGGCTTCAGCTTAAGCCTCGACAATTTTTTTATGGTACTTGATGCTTTTCTTTGTTCCTCATCTTTATCCTAGATCTGGTGCAAGGAACACCAATGTGTTGTTGAGAGGAGCAGTTTTCCGGACCTTTAGCGTTAACTTTTTTACTTATGGTTTTCCGGTAGGCTTTGGCATTAACTCTCTCTTTTTTTCCATCTTCTTTTCAGAAATAATTCATCTTGCAACTGATTTGTACTATTCTTTAGTTGGTTTCCTTACTTAATACCTTTTTGTATCACCCGTGACAGATTTCCTTGTTTGCTCTGTCATTTTGGAGTTTTCATTTTGCAAGTTTATGTGCATTCGGACTACTTGCTTATGTTGGTTACATTCTATATGCATTCCCTTCACTGTTCCGCTTGCACCGATTAAATGGTCTGCTGCTTGTTTTCATTCTCCTATGGGCCACCAGCACCTATATCTTCAACGTGGCATTTACAGTCCTAAATAAGAAAATGTGGAAGGTATTCTTCATTGAGTGCATACTTTATGTCCTGTTTTCACAATCATTAGAGATTACTGTAGTAAGATCTTTTGAACATGTTTTCAGGATGTGGAAATTTGGGAAACTATTGGCTTATGGCATTACCCGATTCCGGGATTTTATCTCCTTGCACAATTTTGTCTTGGTGTCCTTGTTTCTTTGGTCAATCTGGTGAACAATTCTGTTTTCCTCTACTTGTCAGATGAGGATAGGGAGCTTTCAAATCATGATTTTGTAGTTGAAGGTGAGGAAAGGAAATAGTCTTACTGGACTATTTGCACCAATTTAGTTGATTTCTGCAGCTGCATGGATTCACTTTGGCTGGACTGTTTCGATTCCTTTATAGCACGGTTGTTTCCTTTTCAGTTGACATTGTTTCTTCCTGGTACCTAGATAGCACGAAATAATAATTGTTAGAAGAAAACTGTAGCAGCAGTGGTTTCACACTATACAAGAATAAAAGTTAAGAGGGACACAAAATTCTAGAGAACTTTTTGTGGATTAGGAACATTTCCTTTCTTTCTTGATTATATAGCCACCCCTTGGTCCTTACTGTAGCTACACTGACACATCATAAGTCATGAAAGTTTAGAAAGGGTAAGAGCATAGCATGTGGATGTGTTCACTTGATGCTGTCTTTCTTCACAGTTGATTGGAATTCAAAGATATAAATTTCGTGAATTTCTTTTTGATGGTTTTCAGTTTTAGTTTAGTTATTCTTGGAATAATGCCATGGTTGTGGGCCATAATTTCAGTTGCATTTACATTTCAGAGAGTGAAGAAACCAAAGTATTGATTGTTGCTACAATAGCATGGGGACTTCGCAAAAGCTCCCGTGCTATAGTACTGTTGCTGATATTTCTTATTGCATTGAAACCAGCAGGCTTCATTCAATCTGTATATAGTAAGTTGAAGTAACGCTTCTTATTCATATATGTATCTATGTGATTCACTTTTCACACGATGCTAAAAACATTCTTCATAGGTGTGAAATTCTTTGAGTACATCCAACTGTTTCGCCGATATTTGTCATTTTCTTCTGGATATTTTAGTGCATTGTGTTATGATTTGACAATTTCAGTAGACAATGTACTAACCCTTGCCAATTTCTGCTTCATGAATCAGTGATTTTCTTTCTGATATATCTGTTAAGCCACTTGATCAGCAGAGAGATACGCCAATCCCTGGTTCTTCTATGTGAGGCACATTTCGCAATGTTGTACATTCTCCAGCTTAAACTGATATCAGAAGTCTTGAAACAGAAATTCTCATTTACTACGGAACTTCTTTCACAATTAGGTAAACAGTAGATTTTGATACTTGTTATTTAGGCTCCTCATCTGAGTTTCTTTGTACTGCCTCCCTTCTGAGTGCACGCAATCATTTATGTTTGTTTGTTGATGCAATTTATAAATATCTTATCTTTCATTAATTGCTGTAGGTTTTCTTAGTCAAACTAGCACTGGGGATTTCTTGAAGATCATAGCGCTTGCATGCATTTGTACCATCCATAATCATGGATTTGAAATGTTGTCCTCATTTTCAGCAGTTGTGCAGAATACTCCTTGCACTCCAATTGGGCTTTCCATCTTGAGAGCTGGTCTAATCAAATCGGTTCTGTTATCAATTCATACATCAAGATCCAGACAGAACCACGATAATAACTCCTCTCATGGTATATAACTCATCCATTGTTAAAATATTTTTAAAAATGATTTTGGTTTTTGCTTTATGACTATTCTAAAATGTGCAAGTGTTTCTGATACTGGCTACCATCTATTTTTACTGATGAGAAGGCTTAAAACTAAGTTTAAACCTTAGGGAGATGTTAATAAATATTAGCATCAGAACCTCTGACATGATATGGTGAGTTTCCAGTGCAAAGATTATTTCTGTAGCTTTTCTGATTATTTTACCATGTTGCCTTTATTAATTTTTAGACTTCTAACATGATCCTGTTTGACCATGCCTTTTAATTCCTCTGTTGTGAAAACTCTATCAGGTTTTTAATATATTTTTCTTGTTCAGAGAAAAAGATAGTATCATTTCTCAATGCAATTGGACAAAAGTTTCTTTCAGTATATCGATCATGTGGAACCCCCATTGCCCTTCTGACAATTCTTCTTTCGGTGTACCAAGTAAGACCTAATTTTATTTCCTTTGGCTACCTGTTCTTCCTTCTACTGTGGGTGATTGGAAGACAACTTGTGGGGAAGACAAAAAAGCGCCTTTGGTTACCACTGAAAGTTTATGCAGTTGTGGTGTTTATTCTCATTTATGGCTTGAGTGTCTTCTCCAGTTTTCGCACATGGTTGTCCAGGATGGTTGATGTTTCTTTTGCCTTTGCATATAAACCAGAAGCTTCCATTTTGGAAAATATATGGGAGTCCCTTGCTGTGTTGATTGTGATGCAACTTTATAGTTACGAGAGGAGGGAAAGCAAGAACTCACAATCACGTTATGTTAATGCACCAAAAAAATGTTCCCTTATATTTATGAAACGTCTTCTGATCTTGCACAGTGAGAAGATATTAAGTCTTTCCCTTTTCTATGCATCTCTGTCCCCTTTAAGCATATTTGGTTTTCTATATCTTGTTGGCTTGGTTGTTTGTTCAACTTTACCCAAGTCTTCTAGGAGCCCATCAAAACTGTTCATCGTTTATTCAGGACTTCTTGTGATGATTGAGTATCTTTTCCAGTTATTCATTGACCAGGACAAAATTTTCTCTGGTCAAAAGCAGTCTTCTCTGTTTCTTTTCCTTGGATTGCAGCTCTACAAGCCTTCGTTCTCGGGTCTAGAATCAGGCTTGAGAGGAAAAGTTTTGGTTATTGCTTCATGTATACTTCAGTACAATGTCTTCCGTTGGTTGGAAAAGAGACCGTGCAGTTTTGGAAATGTTAGAAAAGGGGAGGAGCCTTGTGCTTTGTTTGGTACATCAGAAGAGGTCTCAAGTGAAACAACAGAAAATAAGCTATCAACAGCTGCTAGCGTCCTTTCAGCTAGCGTCCTTTCAGAAAAAAGAAAAGACGCAAGACGCAACTCATGGCCATCTCTCAGCACTTTTGTACCTCAGGGGCCAGATCCTACATCCTATGAAACTGGGGTCACTGAAAGCTACACACAAAAATATTTATGCGTCTCTGGAAGTTCCAGAGGTGGCCATAAGTTGAATAGAAAGAGGATTCGTATCTTGAGAAAAGAGAGACTTCACATGCAGATTGCTACTTTAAAAGTGTTCCTGAAGTTTTGGATAGAGAACATGTTCAATGTCTATGGTCTTGAGATTAACATGATTGCATTACTTCTTGCCAGCTTTTCCGTGCTAAATTTCATCTCTTTGCTCTATGTTGCATCACTTGCTACTTGCATTCTGCTACCTCGGGGCATCATACAAAAACTGTGGCCCAAATTTGTGGTCTTATTTGGTTCTGTTATAACCCTTGAGTACTTGGCAAGTTGGCAGACATCCTGGAAACAACATGCCCTAGGTGATGTAGAGGTGCCTTGCAATGACTGTTGGAGAAGCTCCGATATGTACTTCAACCGTTGCAAAAAATGCTGGTTAGGTATCCAATTCCAGAAACTTGTTACTTTTTTACACATCATTTTATCTTTCCTTGCATCACTGCATTTAAAAACTGTGCATTCCAAGTGTTTCACTTTTAGCAAGTTGATCGTTTTTTTATGTTATAGATAAAATGGTGTTGCTGCAGCTCTCAAAAGGTTTCAATGATCTGTTAGAAAATTCGACCAGTCTCCAATTTATTTAGTTGTCCATAGATACATTTAGTTAAAATGCTTTGTTTTGGATTTGGTTGTCTATGGCCAATTTAGATTTCATTTCTCTGGCTTCACATTGAAGGAACTAAGCCTATCTTACCCTTTCATATTTAAACTACAGATTTTTTGGTTTATCGATATCAACTTAATGTCATTCTTTTTTTTCTTTTTCCGACCCATCAGTCTCTTTTATTATGAAATCTTGAAACCACTTTACAGAATCAGCCCATGTCTTTAGATGCCACAAATAGGAAATGTATCACTTGACTTCCACTTGTTCTTCAGAGGAATACAGAAAACTTGCCTCCTTCCATGGAGCAGATCTATGGCTAAACCATGCACATTCTCTTCAATTCACTCTTCTCCTTTTACTCTTTCACACACACACACACACACACACATGCATACATCCCTTCAGAACATCCTGTCTACTTTTTTGTCTATTGAGCCATCTCTCTCAGATGTTAAAACTTCACAAACAAGGTGCTTTTTATCAGGAACCTTGGTCGATGATCCTCGAATGCTCATCAGCTATTATTTGGTTTTCATGCTATCATGTTTCAAATTTCGAGCTGATCGCTTGTCCAGTTTCTCAGTGTTAGAGACATATCAGCAAATGATGTCCCGTTACAAGAATTCATCACTGAGTGACCTCTCATTTGAAACAAAATGCTTGTGGACTATTCTTGACTACCTGAGGCTTTATAGTTATTGCCACTTGCTGGATCTTGTTCTTGCTTTGATTTTAATTACAGGGACACTTGAATTTGATATTCTACACCTTGGATATCTTGGTTTTGCTTTGGTTTTTTTCCGTATGAGGCTTGAAATACTTAAGAGGAAGAATGAAATCTTCAAGTTCTTGCGGATGTACAACTTCGCTCTTATTGTTCTTTCTCTTGCGTATCAATCCCCTTTTGCTGGGGACTTCTGCGAGGGGAATTGTGAAACAATTGATTACATAAGTGAGGTGGTTGGATTTCATAAATATGATTATGGGTTCCGAATTACTTCCAGATCTGCCCTTGTTGAGATTATCATATTTATGCTGGTAGCACTACAGTCATTTATGTTTGCAGCCCAGGATTTTGACCATGTGTCTCGGTATCTTGAAGCAGAGCAGATTGATACCATAATAAAAGAGCAAGAAAAGAGGGCCGCTTGGAAAACTGCACAATTGCACCAGATCCGTAAATCAGAAGAGCAAAAGCGCTTGCGTAATTTGCAAGTGGAAAAGATGAAATCAGAAATGCTTAACCTTCAAACCCAACTTCGCAGCTTAAATACTTGTGCGAATTGTGGTGACATTCAAAATGAAGGCATTAGACGGCGGAGAAATAGTTCTCTAAATGCAGATGCAGGGAATAGCATCCTGGAGAATCTGGAAATCAATTTTAGGAAGCAACCAGTTAACTTGAGTTCTGATTTAATATATTCTTTTGATATGAATGAGTCTCTTAGAAGTGAAAGATTTGGAAGCTCATCCGCAGTGAACTCTAGAAATCATTCAATGGATTTTCTTGGTGACGTCATATTGTTAAATAATAGAGCTGCTAGTTATCAGTGCTGGGATTCACATAAAAGGGATGGAGAAAGGTTCCGAGTAAAGACAAACCCACTAGTCTCAGTAGTGCATCTGTTCAGTGATGGTGTTTCTCAAGCAAAATCTGTTGGTAAGATGGCTGTCTCCAACCTTGTGACTTTCTTTAACATAAAACATGAAGAACCTGATTCAAGTGATGATTCCTCTGACGGTGATGTGTACTATGAAATAGAGAATCAGAATATAGGTTCTGAACCTATTGAACGAGCATTTTCCACACAATCTGATAGTGTGCAGACTACTTCTGCATACCGGCAAATTCAGATGATCCTCCTTTACATGTGGGAGCAAATGCGATCAAACAATGATATTGTTTGTTACTGTTGCTTTGTCCTAATATTCCTATGGAACTTCAGTTTGCTGTCAATGGTTTATCCTGCAGTCCTCTTCTTGTATGCACTCTGTGTAAATACTGGTCCACTTAGCATGTTCTGGGTTATTATGCTGATTTACACTGAGATGTGTATATTTGTTCAATATCTATATCAAATCATCATCCAACACTGTGGATTGACCTTCAATATTAGTTTGCTTCAGGAATTAGGATTTCCTACACATAAGATCTTGTCATCTTTTGTAATCAGCAACTTGCCTCTTTTTTTGGTCTATTTATTTACTCTCCTACAAACCTCCATAACTGCAAGAGACAGAACAATTACTGATGCCCGCTCTCAGAAGAGAAGAAACAATTTCCAGGAAGAGGTGGTTCAGGGTTGCATGATGAGAATAGAAACGCTGCTTTTGTCTGCTAAAAATGTTCTGAAGCGGCTGATTAGAAGTCTGTTCAGGTATTGGAAATCTCTCACACAGGGAGCAGAAACTCCACCTTACTTTGTACAAGTGTCAATGAAAGTTGATGTGTGGCCTGAGGATGGCATTCAGCCAGAGAGAATTAAATCAGGAATAAACAAGCTGCTCAAGGTTATGCATAATAAAAGATGCCAGAAGAAAAATCATTTGCACTCAGTCAGCAATATCCGTGTCCAAAGCATTGAAAGAAGTCCTGAAAATGATAATATTGCTCTGGCTGTTTTTGAGGTGCTTTGTGCCTCTCCCTTGACAGGATGCACCAATGTGGATCTTTACAAATCACTAACTCCAGCAGCTGATGTAGCCTATGAGATTCTAGAAGCTCAACGCGCTGGTATTGTTAAGGAAATAAGATTTCCTTACCCAATACTATCAGTGATTGGCGGAGGAAAAAAAGATATTGATCTTTATGCCTACGTGTTTTGTGCAGATTTGGCTGTCTTCTTCTTGGTAGCCATTTTCTACCAATCAGTCATAAAAAACAACAGTGAATTTCTTGAAGTTTATCAGCTTGAAGATCAATTTCCAAAAGAGTTTGTTTTTATCTTAATGGTAAACCTCTTTCCTTATGAGACAGTGTTGATATTGCAGTGTAATCCAAAGTTACAGTTTTATCAATTCTCCATGTAGAATCAAAGGTTGGAAGAGGTCAATTTAGAGTCGCCCCATTGTACACAGACACACATGAATATATGGAATATGTATGTGTAATTACTATCATGGAACTATCAACAGAACCAATGGCACCCGAAACAACTATGTATCGATTTTCATCATTAGCAGATTAAGTTTCTGTAAAAACCCCAGGCTCTTAAATCAGTTTGTTTTGATAAATGACACACATGCTCTTTCCAAAGTGATTTTGTCACATAAAGTTCAATCTGTAATTTAGTTTCCCCCCTAGTATTTTTTTTCATACTGTGAGCAGACTCGACAATGTGAATTCAGTTTCTTGTTATTTTTCTCGTATGAATCTTTGGTGCCAATATATTTTTCTGAAGGACATCAAATGGTTTCTTCTTGCAGGTGATCTTTTTCTTAATTGTGCTCGATCGTGTTATATACCTTTGTTCATTTGCCACCGGAAAAGTCCTCTTCTATCTCTTTAATCTTGCTCTCTTCACATACTCAGTCACAGAGTATGCTTGGTACACAGAGCCACAACATAGGCATGCTGGAAGATTAGCCCTCCGAGCTATCTATCTCACAAAGGCAATTTCTCTGGCTCTTCAGGCAACACAAATACGATTTGGAGTTCCACATGAAAGCACTTTGTACAGACAGTTTTTGACAAGTAGTATCTCACGAATTAACCATATGGGCTTTCGAGTTTATCGTGCTCTGCCGTTCCTTTATGAATTACGATGTGTTCTTGATTGGTCTTGCACAACTACATCTTTGACCATGTATGACTGGTTGAAGGTATGCTTTACTGATATCATTTTCAATGCCTATCCAAATAACTGGAGTTTGGAATGGTGCCCATTCTTCAGCTATTCACTATAGTTTTTTATTATCTTCTCCTTCCATGTGCATGAGAATGCTTCGCACAAAACAGTGTAATATATCTTCCTTGTAAGGTATCTAACAAAAGGATAACCTCCTTAGATTTCCAAAGCCATACATCTCCCATTCTCTGCCTTTCTGATTCTCTAGAAAGGAGAAAAAACTATACCCTGGTTTAAGAAAATGAAAATATACTTGCATGTCATTTATTTACACATTCACATATTCATTTATATAAAAGTCTATCCGATGGAACTTTGTAAACCCACAGCAACTTCCTGAACTTGTTACATTCTTTACTCGCTGATTGTCTGCACCCAATTCCCCCTTTGTTCTATTCAACATATGATGTAATATCCATGCAGCAACTTCCTTTTCATTGTGCTATCTTTTATTTCTGTACTATCCACCTTTCTACGCATTCCTTTATATGCTTCTCGAGTTAGTTCTACAATATATGTTTGCAACAACTGAATTGCACTGTACTTATCCACCTTTCTATATTTGAATGAGTATCTGTATCACTACCTACACTGTGGTGGGTGTCACTGTTTACTTGATTGCTACTGCTGCTTTATTTTTTACTTGTTTTCATCTCATTTGTCATTTGAGCACATAAGCTACATAATCTCTTTCCCCTGAATCTAATTTTAGCACTTTGTTTTTTAGTTAGAGGATATTCATGCAAGCTTGTTTCTTGTCAAATGTGATGCGGTTCTGAATAGAGCAAAACACCGACAAGGAGAGAAGCAACCGAAGAGGACAAAATTCTGCAATGGGATATGCTTATTTTTTGTATTGCTGTGTGTTATGTGGACTCCTATTTTGGTAAGAATCTCATATGCTTTCTGGTTCCAATTCTTTTTGACAGTCTAAGCACAGTCTATTTTGTAATCTGTTGGTTCTGCAAAACAAATAATTGAGATAAAACACAAGGGT
>Ga0307517_10004966_pt1 | contig 20255 bp, 23 predicted proteins | sample 23_EM_MG_FD_194515 | JGI IMG/M metagenome (GOLD analysis project Ga0307517, IMG submission 194515) | Populus trichocarpa ectomycorrhiza microbial communities from riparian zone in the Pacific Northwest, United States - 23_EM | ecosystem: Host-associated > Plants > Roots > Unclassified | place...
ATTTTAAAGTACTTATAGCTAGATTTTCAAAGTAGTATCTCTATTATTAATTGTGATAATCAAATGTAAGTTTGATTTTTCAGTGGTTGCTATGGGTGAGCGGGATCCAGGTCCTGATCGGGTTCCCGGTAAATGACGTTAGTCTGCAGAAAAACTAGGCCTTAGAGTGACTTGTGGTCGCGGAAGATAATTCACTCCGAAAGATTAAAGACATTGAATACGAGCTTCAAGTATTTTCATTAGGCAAATATTATTTTTCCAACCCTTCTACTAAACCACTTATGGGGTGTATGAGCCCGAGCGAGGATTTTCATGGGCAAAGCGAATGATATCTGACTCACTCCATTCTCTCAATCCGGAGACAATTCAGGCAACTCAGTGTCTCCGTAGTTGGCAGTCCGCTTCCTAGTTACACTCTCAGTACTGAGATCACTTTTTCCTCTCTGACTTTGTTTCACCTATTACTTCTAGTATCCTCCCTCTTCTTTATCATTTCTGTACTATTGCAGGAATTTAATACTCATAACACCTAATATAATAACATTTTTCTTAACTGCATTAGCTTCTCAGTTATTAAATAACCCAACGGGTTCGTTGGGCAAACCCGGGCCAAGCTTCCTTGGGTTGGGTTGGGTGGGTTGAACATTCGTTGGGCTTGGGTCGGGTCGGGTCCGCTCATTTTCGACCCGGGTCAACCCATTGGATGGCTTGGTCCGGAGGGACGAAGCCTTAGAAGTCAAGGCGCCATTCACAGTTTTGATAGTGTTGTAACCGCTCTGTTTGATCAATTGCAAGGCTAGGGTTCTTGAATCAGACTTCAATCTCCTTATCTGCATGCCTTCCTATCACCGCATAACACCCGACTTATTGTATTTGCGAATAGTATTGAGGAAACCAAGTTAATTACCGGCAGCTTTATTTGACGGAATAAAGAATTCGATTATGGTATTGGCGGGGCTCGTGAATGCAGATCGGAAATGGGGAATGGAGAGCTATAAGTACTAGTGCAGGTACTATCATCAAATTTCATGATACTGGTTCCTCCGTGCCTGGACTTCCTTTTTTGTCAGGGGCTAATAGGCCTTAGCCTTGTCCTGTATTCACTCTCCCTGGTACTCTGAACTTGAACTTCAGGTACTTCCCATAAAGAGAGAACCCCTCTTAGACGCTGGTGTCTTAAATGGATTAACGTCGATGCCCAAACCAAGGGTTCAAGCAACAAAAATACGATCCCTAGAGCACAACTTTGGGGTGCGTGGTTCAATATTTCATTCAACTAAGTTGGGGGAGACTACACATCCATGCTTGCGCAGCCCGACAGCATTACACTCCCAAGGTAAGCCAACCCAACCCATCCCACAGCACATCTAGAAACTGCCACCCGGGCGATGCGCAGAACCCAACCATAGGTAGTCGAGGCAAGTATGGAAGTCCGCTCATGCTCATTCGCTTCTCTCTCAGTCAATTATGCGGCCTTAAAGACGGAAGTATAATAAATCAGAACGAAGTCGTTCTCCTGTCTTTCTTTAGATCACCACACATACCCATTCTCTTCCAGATGTGTCTCCCATTCCCTTTTGCGCACTCCCTTTCTACCGAAAGAACGACAAAGATTCCCACTATTAGTCGCGCAGGGCATTCAACTCTTTCATTCTCCCTTCCGTCTCTTTTGTTTTCCGGTGGAGGTATCAATCCAAAGCGTATTCCTAAGCCAACGCCCATTCCTGCAAACCGTGCGAATAGTGAAACGATAACGTGAGCGTCGAGAGCAGCATCTAGCGACTTCCAACACTGTGGTGAGCTGAGGATGACACTTTCCAGTTCCATTGTTGTCATGAAACTGGAAACTTTAAATACAAAGCGGGGGGGGGGGCTGGCTAGATGCCATGGCTACTACCGCCAGGAAGGTGGTCTTGGAAATAGTTGGTTAGCGATGGCAGGATTGCTAAGCATGACGGGTGGCAAGGAGCTGTACGAGGGGGGGGCAGAAGGGATGTTAACATCATAGCTCCCTAAAATTTGTTTCCTCCTCCAATTCGAGTTCTGATCTACGCCAGTCGGCAATCACCTGGACCGGCCGGGAGAAATCAAGCGATATTCTACTACTAAATACCCCATATTATGACCACTAAAGTCTTTGCATAGATTTTAAAAAGAAAGGGGAGTGTGTAGGTGGGGGGGGTGGAGGGCGTGATCGATTGCTGAACTATATTGTCGCTGGCACCGCTAGTACTGTGGGGCACGAACATGGTTTCCTAGCTAGTTGATTGTTTTTAACTTTTATATAGTTTTAGTGGAGCCCGGAGAGGCGGATATGGACACATGGATGTAGCTAGTGGGGATGGCGAGGGTTGTCATAGGCGCCATGTGTTGGTTACCGGTAAAAAAACCTGTAGATAGTTTGAGTGGGGGATGACGACGACTTCTACAACAACGCCCTGGAGTGTGGATTTTCCGGCATCGTGAACTTGTGTTTTCTTTTCTTCTACGCTGACCTTTATGGATTCTATCTAGGAACTGAAGAGCCCCAGGTAGTGTAAGCGGTGTTTGCCCGTACCGGTTATTTTATTTGTTTCCTTTCCCTTTCCTTCACACCCAGGACCCGGTTACTACCCTTGGCGGAGACGATATTCTGCCTTCACCTGCGCCCTTTTCCCGGGCGACCTTTTGTGCTAACAGTACCTGTCAAATGCCGGTACATAGAGTCTTCATGGCGCATGCTACAAAATCAGCTAAGATATGAGTAAGGGTCAATTACGGTTAACACTTTGCACCGTATGACACGCAGACTTGTATGGGATTGGTGGAAATAGTCTTCCCGATTTTTTGGTCCTTACCCGAGTAGATCACTCTAGCTCTGACAACTTCCTTTTTGCTCCCAAGATACCTCACTTCACCTCCACCGAGTCTATATACTTGAGTACTTGAGCACAGGATTAGGAACCTATCAACCTGGACATGCAGGGATGTATCTTGTCGATTAACCATGAAAACTCTTCGATAGCTTCTTGCTGCTCCCTGTATGTACTATCATATGCCCGATCAACAGTTCGTATAATAACAAATAGGGAAACCAAATCTTAGCTGCGAAGCACTACTAAAAATAATGTGCGCTTATTTTGAATCCTAAGCCTCACTGAGGGCTCCCTTAGTCTGCTTGAGAAGTTATGTGCTTATAGGAGAGCAGGAGGAATAATCGTATTATTATATATTAAAAATCGGAAGCTATCCATGGTGAATCAGGGCTGATTCTATGAGGCGATCGCAATATCTAGAAAGAGAGTGTATTCTGGGTCATCTTGAAACAATACGTGTTGTGCTATGTGGTGTTCAAGATACTGTAATGATCATACAGTGCTCGAGGGCTAGATTCTTAGAGAAAGAAGCATTATTTCTTGTTATCATAGTTTCTATGTTCGCTTTTTCATCATAATGATTTATCAAGACCTGGGCCCGGTGGCTGTTTTCCCGGCTTTTTGATGCTGGGTTATATGAATTGGAAACCTCCATTTCCGGTTTTCAATGGGCCATCAAATTGCAATAAATAAGAGACTTGTGGCTCAGTGGGTAAGCCAACAACAGACAAGAAATCTGTTTCGTTGGCACAGGTCAAATCCTGTCGATACCTTTTGTTTCAATTTAACCTTCCCATTGAGGAAAAAAAACCTAACCATAGCGATAAGGATGGGTTGAAGATAATAGAGTGGGTGTGCTACAGGAACTCGTCGGTTTTTGCCGGGGATGCCACCTTGAGGCGCATAATGGTGGGGACTCCAGCGGTGTATGGGCTGGAGGGGGTATTCTGCGCAAAGGTGAGCAAGTACTGGTACACAACACAATGACCGAAAAGATGGAGACACCTTGGCATAAATTCGACTGAGAAAGCTCATGAATGTTCAAGCAATCACAGCGGGGGGTTTTTTTTATAACCTTTTTTTGTTCTAATTCGTAAGGGCCAATAGCATAATTGTATCTTTGTTTGAGCCAATATTACCTAGACGCATCCCCATTGCATCAATTGAGGTGTTGTGATACCGTAGATGACCTGAACCATATCATAATATTCATGGCAGGGCTAGATTGGAACCGAGGCGTTAATATCGTTCCCGTCGGCCACAGGATTTACAAGTGCCCGGTAATGTTTTGGCATCCCTAGTTTAGGTCAACCTGAAAATAATTCCAGTCTTGTACAAAGACATATTCCCAGGCACTTACACAGGTATAAGAATTATGGTTTGCATGTGGGAATGTATTTCTATAGTGTGTGAGGGGAGTGACATGACGAATTCACCCTTGCCACGCTCTTGCTCACTAGGTGGGAAAAGGAGCTGCTCCAGAAGTGGATCTAAAATTTGAAGGAGTGGCGCAGGTCTCCGCTAGAGGGAGATTGTAATGCGTGGGTTTCTGGTGGTTGTCCTTTTCTGTTCGTGCCGAAGCTGCTTGCGCGGGCGATTTCCAGCATGTTTGTGTTTTCCCTTAGGGGTTTTTTTTGCGGGGGGTTCTTGCCGAGCAGGGTAGAGCATCTTTGCCGGCTCTCTGGCAAGTAGACAATATCTGTGGGAGTACCGAAGAGTCGTAGTGGTTTGATGGTTCCGGGTGTGATACAATACATTTTGGTTTTGGGGGTGGGGAATGGTCGGATAGCGTGAATTACGGAGCGCTTTGGAGAAATTGATAGGTAATTTATTTGTGGGGTTACAAATTTTTAACTTTTTTTTCTGGTGAATGGCGAAGGGGCATTAGGGTTTTGCGCGGAATTGTCGAAGTTAGGAAGTGTGGTCACCACAAAACTCTACGGAGAGCAAAATTACGTAAACCCGTCTCCGCATCATCTGTAAACTTGAGACCAGCACCGATTCCTTATTCAAAGGGATCAATATTCGAACAACCCTAGCCCTTTAAATTCAATATGGGAAAAGGAACACCCAATGACGGTTCATATTTTGTGTGGATGTGCGTTTTTGTAGCGCTGCGCTACAGTTGCCCACCACCAGTTCTATCATTAAAACTGAAATGCCACAACCGAACCTCCTACGAGGACGTTTGAGTTGCCTCTTCCAGTAGCATCTGTTACTGCAAAGATTTTGGGATTGCTCAATCAGCAGGAACCTTGGCACGGTTAGTGTTGTGTGAACCCTCTGCGTTTCGTTTTGTGGTTGGTAGTTGTGTCCGTTAGTCCACATTTGAAAGAGCGAACCCCTCCTTGAGCTGAGGAAAACTTGGTTTCTAAGTCCATTCCGTTACCCGAGTTGTCACGTGTCGTTTTGGGGCTGAAAACTTTTGATGCAAAATGAATGGCTGATTGGGTGACACGACTTCTGCCGCCAAGTTTGGTGTCTGAGTAGTAAGAGGAGGATAGCAAGGCTGGCAGGGCGGCTATCAGCTGGACATCTAGGTAAGCTTACCACGACCCCGCTTTCTATGAGCCTCAACTTCGAGACCTTGTATTGCTTTCGCAACCCTACCAACACCTTCACCGCGAAAAAATATGGGCTCTTCAACACATCTAGAACCGAATGCTACTGGCACAGGCCATATAAACAGTTTTAACCCAATAAATAGTCACAACATCACTACCAATATAACCTATGTGGACGAAAAGGCCAAAATCTTGAATTGGTTATCACCCTTACAACCTCATGTACGCCACAACGATGTTCGAGCACGAAGACAGGATGGCATAGGAGAATGGTTTTTGGAAGGCGATGAGTTTCTCAGCTGGCGTGACGGGAAAGGGGAATTCGCAAAGGCTACTCTGTTTTGTTCCGGCAATCCCGGGGTTGGAAAAACCTTTCTTAGGTAGGAAAAATAATTCCTTATGAAGGGCAGTCATAGCTAACTGGATAAAATGCTAGCTCTCTGGTGACGGATAAGCTACTGGAGCATTTTCGGGGAGAAAACGCCACTGTCGCCTGCGTCTATTGCGATTTCCAGGACCAAGAGAGGCAAACCGCTGCGAACATGATAGGTGCCATCACCAAGCAGGTTGTGAATGCGCTAGAAATGGTTCCTACTGAGATCGAGGAAGCATTCAGGACAGCAGAGCGCGAGGTTGGAGGACGAGGACTGCAAGTTTCGGAGACGGCTAAGCTCTTGCGGGCTGCGCTTACTCTCATGAGGCGGACATTCATTTGTATTGATGCCCTAGATGAATGTTCGGATAAGCATCTACCCCAGCTTCTAACCACATTACGGACCGTTTGTCAGGAATCATCGGGAGTCCGGATATTTATTACCGGGAGACCCCATATGCGGGGTGCGGTCGAGAAATTTCTTCCTGGCCAGGTGCAAATAACCCCAATCAGCCCAAAAAGCGAGGATATAAAGGAATATGTTGAGATGGAGTTGAACAATGACTTGGGCTCCGGAGCGATGAACACGACACTGAAGGCCGATATTCTGAAAGGCATTCTAGAAAAGATCCCCGATGGGTATGTGATGGTTAACTATTTATTAAAAGCCTGGAGTAATCACTGACAATAGGGCGTAGATTTCTACTCATTTCCTTGAGCATAGCAGCGATATTAGAGGAGGTGACAATCCGCAAAAGGCGAGAGAAACTCGACTTAATGACAAGTGGACTCGGATTGGACGGCGCCTACGATGCGACATTGGATAGAATAAAGGGTCAAGGTAAAGGAAAATCAGCACTCGGCATGGCTACATTGATGTGGATTTCTCGGTCGGAACGTCCGATGCACATTGGGGAGCTAAGCGAAGCCCTGGGAGTCGAGATTGGCTCAAGGGATATGGACCGCGATAATATCCCTCCGGAGAAAACATTGTTAGCCTCATGCTTGGGACTTGCCACCGTAGACGAAAGCTCGGTTGTCCGGCTGGTGCACTTTACCCTTCAAGAATATTTCAATCAGCATTCCGAACACTTCAAGAACCCCCAAGCAACAATTGCGGAGGTTTGCTTGACGTATCTTAACTTTGATTCTGTCATTGAGCTTTCGCCCAGCCTTAACAGGGCTCCGGTGGAGACACGCCTTCTCCAATACGCGTCTACTTACTGGGGACTCTATGCAAGAAATGGGCTTACCGAAGCGGTGAAATCACTTGCGCTTCGGCTGCTTGGAAAATTTGGCCGACATATATCGGCCAAGCTTCTTTTATGGGGGAACTTCGATTTGTGGGAACGGGGGAGGCGGTATTCTGCGGGATTCACTGGTCTTCACTGCGCAGCATACCTGGGGCTTGATAAGATTGCGATTGGATTGTTGAAAGACGTGGAAGGGTGTGGTGCAGATATGGTGGATGGCTGGGGCCGTACTCCATTAATGTGGGCAGCGGAAAGCGGGCATGAGGGGATTGTGAAGCTGCTCCTTGACCGGAAAGAGGTCAACCCCGACTCGAGAGACAATAGTGACCAAACACCACTCTGGCGTGCTGCCTTTGGTGGGCATGAGGGGATTGTGAAGCTGCTCCTTGACCGGAAAGATGTCAACCCTGACTCGAGAGACCAGAACGACTTAACACCACTCTCGGGTGCTGCCTTTGGTGAGCATGAGGGGATTGTGAAGCTGCTCCTTGACCGGAAAGAGGTCAACCCTGACTCGAGAAACAAGTGGGAACAAACACCACTCTGGCGTGCTGCCGAACGTGGGCATGAGAGGATTGTGAAGCTGCTCCTTGACCGGAAAGAGGTCAACCCTGACTCGAAAGACGAGGATGGCAATACACCACTCTCGAGTGCTGCCTCGGGTGGGCATGAGGGGATTGTGAAGCTGCTCCTTGACCGGAAAGAGGTCAACCCCGACTCGAGAGACAATGATGATAAAACACCACTCTGGCGTGCTGCCAAGGGTGGGCATGAGGGGATTGTGAGGCTGCTCCAGGGTCGTGTACAGGCTGCCCTTTGTACGGAGGCGAATTCTCCCCCCATGCCTCCTTCCTACATTTCAAGAAGTAGTAGCGAGGGATCTTCTATTTTCTCTATTTATTGATGGGAGGTCTTTTTTCAATGTTAAGGTTATTTGAAAGCGAGGAGTTGGTTCGGTTGGGTTTTGTACTCTATGATATTTTTATTTTTTTCACAAAAAAGGGGATGCGAGGGGGAGGGGGGGGGGGACAGCGGGAGGGGGGGAGCAAGCATCACAGATATATATCTACTGTATATATTTTTGTATGATATATTGCACTTTTGAGGACTTTTTCTTGTTTGGTACCCTTTTGTGGCGATGACAGATTGTTATGTATTCATAGGTTATCACTCGTAGGAATCGTTTGAATTCTGTGGAAAAAAAACAAAAGGGGTAGCTAGTCTGTATACTGATGATTTGAGAGAGGGGGAGATTCTTGGAGCTTCGTTCTATCTAAGTGGACTTGAGTGACCTAGCATTTCTGCAGTGATACAGGGGCATATATCGGCATCAGGAAGGGAGCCAAAGGAAACAATCTAGGACATAGATTGGAATGGAATTGCATATCTGATCAATTGGTTGAGAGATGACATGGAGATGGGATAAATCGCATGAGTTGAAGTCAGATAGCTTGAAACCGAGATTAAATACATGCTGACGGGCTGTTTCTTAAACAATCACGTAGTATGTAGAATACTATTTCAACACATTCCCGGCTGTGGCTGGGGTTCCTGGGAGGGATTAGCTCATTCACGCGCCACACTGGCAGGGCGCAGGCCTTAGGGATCATGGAGTAACTTTTATGCATGGATCGAGGGCGACAACAAAACAAAACGAGGTCCGCAAAACGCCAAGAGCTCCCACACGGAAACGATCGCAAACTCACCAGCGGGGAAGTTCACTTCATTCAAAGACAACTACCATAATATCACAACTAACCAACAGTAAATACGAGAGTATATATCAACCACAACGACCTCCTATCCCTCTATGGGTTACCATACATACCCATGCTATTCCATGTAAGTCTCGCCTTCCCCTTGCGCATCCATAGGCTAACGCAAGAAAGACAAATTTCCACTGTCCATAGCCTCCAGGCGTTCACGCTTCCTTCACAGTGTTCCCATGTTCCTTCTGGCGGATGCGCGATTCCAGAATTCCCGCACATTCCCTACGTTTGAAATACTTCCCCGGAAGCCAAACACATACCCGAAGCCAAAGCGCATTCCCGTAGCCACAAATAAGCTCGTTCCCAGAAGCCATCCGGGTAACAAAGGGACAATCAGGAGTGCATGCCGAGAATCATCTCGCAATTTCCAATAGGAACCATCCTGAGATGTCAGGATCGTTCTAGAATGGTTGAGATGGCTAGGAGTTCTGGGTTTGTCAGCTTAGCCTGTTTCTTTAGAGTTTGTTGATTTTAAGAGTTTTGCGATGTTCGTTAAATAGAAACATATGTCTCCTAGCCGGTTCTTAGATAGCGGAGAGAGTACCGAAATAGTCTACCGTTCTTCCATGTTCCGCCGAGCTTGGGCCCTGTTGCAATCGCACTCAGCGACCCCAAGAGGTCAGCGAGTCCTGCTTTGGGCACCGCCGGATTGCCCCAGGCTTTTTCAGAGACGACCGGGCCGGTTTGCGAGAAAGAGGTTTCCCAAAAACAAAGTCTGGCCCGGCCCAGGTTACTCGCAGGATTCCGGTTATGATATGAGTGATAGCGCGTTTCAACCATGACCATAATCCGTAAAACATGGCTTTTCTGTGTATTAGGGCTAAGGTTGAAATACGCTATCTCACATAACCCTGCATTGACTGTATGGGGACTAGAAGCTCTCATGTTGGTGCAGGTATCCTAATCTTAATACTATCCTCGCATTTATGGGGAAATGGACATCCTGGTATGCAGGAGTTAGGAAAGGCGGAAGTTCAATGAAGAATTGGCTAGACAAAGTATCTCGGCTAATATTAATCCGGCGGAAGTGGTGGCAGGATCAACAAAAGAACTGTGGAAAGGGACTAGAGGTAAGATCATGGTCATGTAATGTGAAAAGAAGATTGTAGTTGTTGATTAGTTCATGACATTGATGTATCTTAAACGAAATCTGTAGAATGTTTTATTCTCGTATTCTCCGCGATTCGTCGTGAAAAACCTGCAGATCATTCACAGAGATCTGCAGACCATCTACTCGAGTACTCGCACAAGTAGGCATCTGCAGACCATGCAGTCCCAATTGGAATTTTGAATAACCTGGGGGCTTTAGCTAGGGGTGCTTCGGGGTTTGGCAGCCGCTTCTAGTATGATACTTTCCACGGGACTGACCTAGACTTTTTAAACCCCCGGTCAGACTGGCAGCTTAGGATCACGGATCGCACTTTTATTCCTTCCTTCTTTCGCACCCCCTTTAGGCTCTATCAAATCTCGAGGGGGCGAGCTCTAGCCGCCATTGCGTGATTTGGAGTTTTCAGGGTGTCGTAGCGGCTTCTTTCGGGGGGGGGGGGGGAGATTATTTGGGGGGTTACGGGTTTGATACAGGCCCCAATTTTCTAACTCGCCTAGCTCCTCATCACCACATAGCACGCGAGTTCTGGCACTTGCGAACAGTATTGAGAAAAGGAAGTTAACAACGAGTAGGTTTATCAGATGAAATAAAAACTGGGTTATGGTATTAGCGGGGCTTGTGAATGCAGATCAGAAATGGGAAACGGAGAGTGATGGACACTAGTGCAAAATTTGGTTCTAGTTGCTAGGTGCTTGAACGTTATTTTTTGTTAGGCGCCTTAAAGTCCTCTGTCTCGAGTATCTTATCCTCTCGTTAAATTCGCTAGCTCCGCCGATCCCTGATCTCGGAATTCGGAGACAATAATTCTTAAGAAGGATTAGTGCTTCCCTGACGCAGTTTGCCGGGAGTAATTTTGTTGTGCTGGATCTCATTAACTGGCGTTCGGAATTCTATTAACTTGCTAAGCTAAACTTACTTGGATTGGTGTCGCAATTTATAGGGATATTAGGAGCTAGCGAATTCAACGAGAAAATACAGTACTACCGGTATCCGATCTCTTCCTGTCGAGGTGTTCTTTGGAAAAATAGGAACTTCCGAAGGACAGCAAATTCACTTCACTTTTCTTCCCGATTTCACAGCCAAGGTCAAGCGAGATAAAAATCAAAGAAAGAAACGATGGAAATTGTATGAAAAAAGGGGGAAGAGGGAAGGTTGCGGATGGATGATGACGAGCTATGCTGTCTCCTCCGCTTGCCCTCCTCAAATACCCCTTTTCCTATGTAGCTAAGCTTACAAAACAACGGTACCAAACATTCACGATAGTTTTCTGTGGTTCAGCGTATTTTTCTCGACGGTCATCCACATGACCGACAGTACCGGAGTAGAGTCAAGTTACTCATTTGGTGCTCTTGGAAGGGCTAAGCAAGTGCTTGTGTTATTGGTCATGATGTTTTGCCGCCATTGTTCGACCTTTGTTCTTTCTCAACAACCAAACCCGTTTGTATGTACAGTATATTTTTGGTTAATTACTATACAGGGGTCTCCTGACCAGCTCGCGTCAAGTAAGGTACCCCCGAGTACAGTGCTTTTAACTTTACATGCAGCCGGTCCGCTAAGTTTTCTTGGAGAGGGCAGAGAGCCGGTACTCGTACAAGTAGTACTGTGGCAACGTCATGGCGGCAACTATGGGACCGTAGGGACTGTTGAACTCAGCCGTTGCTTATCATCCATCATGAATTTGTTAGCTCAAGATAGGTTTGGCCGCACAGGTTAATGGAATTGCGAATACCAGTTAGAGAGAATCAATGCGCCTAGTGGGCCGATGTTTTACCGTGTTGAGAAAATGCTAACCCCTCTTCGCATGTCATAACTCGGAATCTGGAGATTAGAGGGCTGCGGGGCGGGTAAATTTCAAGAGTTTTTACGGTAGCAAAACAAGACTGCCAAACATGTGTTGTGCAAATTCTGTGGGGAATCACACTTTAGATAGCGCGCCGGAGTAGTTGGCAGATTTGAATGGTGGGTTGGAACAACCTATTGCCAATTGGGAAAGCCCATGGGACAGCGCTAGGAACACAGGGGTCCGGCCTCAGAGAATGGCGGGAAAAGGTATATCCGGTTGCTAGGACAGTGCGGGGTCATAGCTCAGAAGCTATGGGTCCGTGGACCCCCTAGACATATCCCACAGCAGAACCCCTTGACTACGATATCACCATGCTCTCTACACCTCGCGGTCATTAGTCCCTATACCACGCGTTCTTTAGTTCCTTACATCTCGCGTTCTTCATCCCCACCCACCCCCCCACACATACGTCCTAATGCGCCCCCATTGCCATCGGGGATACTTCAGCGGTAACGATCTCCCAAGGCAAGGGCAGCGGTCACCTCACCAATGCCTCCCCAGTGGATCAAGCGGACTTAGATGCGGGTGAAGGACACACTTCTGTATTTCCATTATCGTTATTAGTCTTACTTTTCTTTCTATATTTCCTTTTGTTTAAGATATCTCAAATTAATCGGTGCTGGCTTTGGGAAATTGGTTAAGGCATAGATGAGCCTTATAAAGTGGTAGCACAAAGTTTGCATGAATTTCTCTTGGAGAAGGATTCTAATGACGCCTAGTAATGAGGGTGGTATTGTTGAATCGGGGGGGCAAAATCTTTGTAGAAGTACTTTTGTCGCCACACTGCAGTGGCACCCCTCTTTCCGCAAAAACATTTCGAACTGGGCTGGGCAAAGAGGCTTACAGTATTACAACACTACCCCTCTTTTGCTGAGCTTGGGCACCGAGATATTTTATCGCTTTCGCTAACAATACACTACCGCGAAGCAATATGGGCCCTTCAACACAGCCAGAATCAAATGCTGCCGTTACAGGCAATCTGAACTGTTTTAACCAAACAAATTGTAACAACACCACCACCAATATAACGTATGTGGATGAAAAGGCCGAAATCTTGAATTGGTTATCACCCTTACAACCTCATGTACGACATAGCGATGTTCGGGCACGAAGACAGGAGGGTATAGGGTAATTGTTTTTGGAAGGCGATGAGTTTCTCAACTGGCGTGACGGGAAAGGTGAATTCGCAAAGGCTACTCTGTTTTGTTCCGGTAATCCGGGGGTTGGAAAGACATTTCTAAGGTAGGAAAAAATAATTCCTTAGAAGGGGAAGTCATAACTAACTGGATAAAATGCTAGCTCTGTGGTGATTGATAAGTTACTGGAAAGTTTTCGGGGAGAGAACATCACTGTCGCCTGCGTCTATTGCGATTTCCAGGACCAAGAGAGACAATCCGCCGCAAACATGATTGGCGCCCTCACCAAGCAGGTTGTGAATGTGCTAGAAACGGTTCCGACAGAGATCGAGGAAGCATTCAGGACAGCAGAGCGCGAGGTTGGGGGACGAGGGCTCCAAGTTTCGGAGAGTGCTAAGCTCTTGCGGGCTGCACTTACTTCCATGAGGCGGACATTCATTTGTATTGATGCCCTAGATGAATGTTCGGATAAACATCTACCCCAACTTCTGACTTCATTAAGGGCTGTTTGTGAGGAATCGCCGGGAGTCCGGGTATTTATTACTGGGAGACCCCATATGCGGGGGGCGGTGGAGAAATTTCTTCCTGGCGGGATGCAGATAATCCGAATCAGCCCAAACAGCAAGGATATAAAGGAATATGTTGAGATGGAGTTGAATAATGACTTGGACTCCGGAGCGATGAACACTGCACTGAAGACCGATATTCTGAAACGCATTCTAGAAAAGATGCCCGATGGGTATGTGATGGATAACTATACCAAAAGCCCAGAGTAATCACTGACAATAGTGGCTAGATTTCTAATGATTTCATTGAGCATAGCCGCGATATTAGATGAGGTGACAATCCGAAAAAGGCGACAGAAACTCGACTTAATGACAAGTAGACTCGGATTGGACGGCGCCTACGATGCGACATTGGATAGAATAAAGAGTCAAGGTAAAGGAAAATCAACACTCGGAATGGCTGCGTTGATGTGGATTTCTCGCTCTGAACGTCCGATGCACATTGGGGAGCTATGCGAAGCCCTGGCGGTCGAGATTGGCTCTAGGGATATGGACATCGAAAATATCCCTCCGGAGAAGACATTGTTATCCTCATGCCTGGGACTTGCCACAGTTGACGAGAGCTCGGTTATCCGGCTGGTGCACTTTACCCTTCAAGAATATTTCAATCAGCATTCCGAACACTTCAAGAACCCCCAAGCAACTATGACCGAGGTTTGCCTGACGTATCTTAACTTTGATTCTGTCAGTGAGCTTTCGCCCAGTCTTAACAGCGCTCCGGCGGAGACACGCCTTCTCCAATACGCGTCTACTTACTGGGGACTCTATGCAGGAAATGGGCATACAGAAGGGGTGAAATCACTTGCGCTTCGGCTGCTTGGAAGATTTGGCCGACATATATCGGCCAAGCTTCTTTTATGGGGGAACTTCAATTGGTGGGAACGGGATGGGCTGTATTCTGGGGGATTCACTGGCCTTCACTGCGCAGCACACCTTGGGGTCGATGACATTGCCATTGGCTTGTTGAAAGACGTGGAAGGCGGTGAGGCGGATATGGTGGATGGCTGGGGCAGAACCCCATTGATGTGGGCAGTGGAAAGTGGGCACGAGGGGATGGTGAAGCTGCTTCTTAAGCGGAAAGACGTCAACCCGACTCGAGAGATTATCACCACCGAACACCACTCATCTGTGCAGCCAATGGTGGGCATGAAGGGATTATGAACCTGCTCCTTGGCCGGGAAGAGGTCAACCCCGACTCGAGAGACGATTGTGACCGAACACCACTCATCTGTGCTGCCAGGGGTGGGCATGAGGGGATTGTGAAGCTGCTCCTTGATCGGAAAGAGGTCAACCCCGACTCAAGCAACTATGATGGCCAGACACCACTCTGGCTTGCCGCCGAAGGTGGGTATCAAGGGATTGTGAAGCTGCTCCTTGACCGGAAAGAGGTCAACCCCGACTCGAGAGACAATTATGACCAAACACCACTCATACGTGTTGCCGGTGGTGGGCATGAGGGGATTGTGAAGCTAATGCTTGACCGGGAAGAGGTCCACCCCAATGCTAGAGACAATCATGGTCAAACACCGCTCACCCACGCTGCCAAGCGTGGGCATGATGGGATTGTGAAGCTGCTCGAGGGTCGCCCAGATGCTGAGCCCGACACAGAGGCGAATTATCTTTCTATTCCGTCTTTCTCTACTTCCCCTTATGGCAGTAGTGATGATGACTGGCTTGATCATTGATGGAAGGTATTTTTTCAATATTGGGTTGCTAGAAAGCGAGGGGTGGGTTAAGGTTGGGTCTTGTATTCTCTATGATATTTTTATTTTTCTCCATGCAAAGGTGTTAGATATTAGGGTAGCAGTAGGTACGGGTAGCTATCCTCATATGTTTTGGGGTTGAGCAGTAGGGTTAGTAGAACCGGTTGTTGGCTCTTGGCGGTCATGTATCTCTATATATACCTTCGGTCATAGATAGGAAATACACTAAGTCATTCTTCCACCACCACCACGTTCCTACAAAAGGGGACGCGGGGGAGGGGCGGCGGAGAATGGGCGGGGGAGGGGGCACGGCGAAGCGCGGAGCGAATATCACATTTATATTGTTTAGTATCATATCATATATTGATTGTTTTACCCGATATTGCTCTTTTGACGATCTTTTTCTTGATCAGTGCTGTTTTGTGGTGATGGCAGATCATTACTCTATTCATATTTTATCACTCGTAGAAACAGTTTAAATTCAATGGGAAAAAAACAAAAGGGGTGGCGAGGCCATATACTGGGGCTTGAGTGGGTGGGGGATTCTGCCAGCTTCATTCTCTCTGACGTGCCCGAGTGGCCCAGGATTTGTGCGAGGCAGCAACCTATATCGGTCGCGGAAAAGAAGTCGTAGTAAACTATATTCAGGAGGGGAGAACATGGGTTGGGGTGGGATTGCGGAGCTGATCAGTTGACGGAGAGGTGAGATATGAGAAGGGGGAAATAGCATGAATTAAGCTCATATAGTTTTCAGCAGAGATTAAAAAAATGCTAGCAGGCTGTGTCGTATACAAAGCAGTAGAAAGTACAGTACATATTTAAAAGTACTATTTCGACACATTCCTGGCTGTGGCTCGGGTCATGGGAGGGATTACCGCGTCCACGAGTCACACTGGCAGGGTTCCGAATAGTCCGACCGGTCAAGTCTTGGAGGCGGGACCAGGCTGGCCAGTCCTGGTGATGGCGATGACTAGACCCGACTAACTTGGGTGGTCCGGTCCGGTTTGAACTAGTCCCAGACCAGTCTTTATAAAAGATCACACGAGTCTGAATGGCACCAAGCCTAACACTCGCTAAGAATAGAAGTATAGCTATACTAGGATCTTAAAGTCGCTTGTCACGCTATGAATCAACAGCCCCTCAATACAAGTTGATAGAATATCCTGGAGAGGATAATATGCGGTGGAAACCTGATGGATAAGTCGCATCCAATACCGGTATTGTGGCATGTGGTCATGTAATATCACTCACTTAGTGAAACAAAAATGGTTCGATACTCAAGAACCTATTTTCGCCACCCCTAATCTAAGCGAGGAACTATCTCGACCATATAATTCATGGAAACAATAAGTTCAATTAAGAAAAGCTTTATTTGAACGTAATATATAGTGATAAAAATAGCATATCCTATTGCTTGGCAGGCCTGGTCAGACCAGTCTTGGTCAAGTCGGTTTCCATAATCCTGACTGTCCAGTCGGTCTAATTTCCACCATTGGACTAGACTTGACTTTCGACCTGACTAGCTAGTCCAGTCCAGTCTTCCGCCGACTATTCGGAACCCTGCACACTGGCAGGGCATAGTCTTAAGGGATCATGGATGAAGCATCATGGGACTTCAGGATGGCACATGAATAGTTAAGATTGCTAAGAATTCTGATTTTGTTAGCCCAGTATGTTCCTTCATAGTTCATTGAGTTTGAGAGTTTTGCGGTTTTGCTAGTTAGATCGAGGTATATATCTCCTAACCTATCATTAGCCGGCGGAGAGAGTACCGAACTAGTCCATTGTTCCTCCATGTTCCGTTCCGTTCACACCCTATTGCGACCGCACTTTTGTTCCTTCCTTTTATGATGTATCATATGAGGCTTCATTAGGTCCCATCAAATCCAGTGTGTGAAGCCCTGAACATCCTAGTGTCATTCTCAGTTTTTAGGGTGTCGCAATAGCTTTGTTTTAAGTGGAAACTGATCATTTGCAGGGTTAGGGTTTTTGACACGTGCACGAATTTCCTCACTTGCCAGGCTCCACATAATTACATAGTATCATACCCGAGTTCCTGCACTTGCGAATAGTTTTGAGGAAAGCAAGTTAACTACCGGTAGCTTTATTTGATGAAATAAAACTCTAGTTCTGGTATTGGCAGGGCTCGTGGATCAACTCTAGATCCGGAATAGGGAAATGAGGGCTATGGGTACTCGTCTACGCATTACCGCCAAATCTCATGATTCTAGCTCCAAAGTGAGCAGACTTCCCTTTTTGTTAGGTGGCTACAGTGACAAGCCCCTGTCTTGTATTTACCATTCTTCATTCTTTACACTTGAAGTCACTACATTTACCCCTTTAAAAGAATTTGCTGCCGCTCGGCATGCTCAGCCTACCGGGAATGGGTATAGCCCAATCCCGCCATCCTTGAGTCAAAGAAGTTCGCACATGCGCTCTGGATCGATACGTCCGCCGGAACGAAAGTGGAAGTCTTTGACACTGTTTAGTAGACGTACAGCCTATTCCGCTATTGTTCTAACAAACCTGTCAGATATGGATTTGGGATTGGTGCACTAGCGGAAGGAATGCGGCTCTGAAAGAGTGGGATACGGAAGCGAGAGTCATGTACGCGGAGGCCATGGGGCATGAAGAAGCCTCCTCCCCGACATTTGTCTTTCATTTGTCAGCCATGAAAGTTTTTACCGAAGGAAACGGGGAATGTTTGTAGAAAAGGGGACATGCATGGAAGCGAATGGTCCCGTGTCGTGATCGATAAAAGGAGAGGAGGAAGACCCTGTTGTTTTATAATATTATATACTCCTGTGTTTTAGAGTATCAAGAGTTAAGAGTCGTGAGCATGAGCAAGCAGTTGAATAGAATTGAAGTTCCCTCTCTAAGTTGTGGGATGGTGGCTTGTCTTCAGTGTTGTTTGAATCTTGGCGTTTCGTTTCGCCCACCACCGTTCTTTTCGTCGTTTGTCGTTCATCGATCAGCCGTCGCCGTACAAAATCATACAGGGAGAGAGAATCCCTCCGCAACAGTAGGGGTGAGCTGAGGAAAACTCTCGCTCGAAGGTGAGTATTGCTGTTACTCGAGCAGTTGTCATGTGTCTTGTTGAAGCCGGAAACCTTTGGTGCAAAAAGGGCGGCTGGTTGTCTGCCGTCACGGTTCTGCAGGGGTGGCTGATGCATAGTCTTGGCAGACAGGGGGGGCTCTATGTAAGTTACAATCTTTACTTCTCCCACGCTTTCTCCCCATCACCGCGACAGGGGCAACGAGGGAACACAGCACAACACAGGGACTGTTGGATTTTGTGGATTGAGGAAGGAAGGTTTGTCCTGTACCTGGTCAGTTTGGCAACCTGTAAGGTTGGGCTTTCTTGCGGTGGGATTTTTCTCTCTTTTGTGTGGTTCTTTGGGTTCGCCCTAGATAGGAGGTTTGTGCAGCCAAGCGGATTTGAATTAATCGTCGCTTGTGTGGTTTTCCTTTCTAGTTGAGATTTCTTGATAGTGACAGTTGTTTGCCCATACTTCCCCCATTTCGCAGAGTACCGTATTAACTTGAATAAGAGAGAGGGGTGCCAAGTGGTTAATTTAGAGTGTGGCACAGCTTGCGTCAAGTGAACCATGCCAAGAGCCAAGAGATCTGCGTCTGACACCAAATTAATTTGACAACAAGTGAGAGTTGGCAAAACTGAAAACTCAGCAAGCGGGGTAAGTAGAGCATATATAGAGGGTAGAGTAGAGTGTAGGTTAAGAAATAGTCAATAAGCAAGATGTCCTCTTCAAGCACGCCCAGTACAGAGCCCACAGTATCTGAGAACCCAGATAGCCAACGTAAACGAAAGCGACCAGGACCGAAACGAACCGATATCGTTCAAATCCCTCTTTCATTTCCACCAGCGGTGTCAGCAACCAAAAAGCATTATACTACAAGGTATAAGCTGCGGGTTCTGTCCTACCTAAATCATGCTACGGTAGTGACAGGACCTACTCGTACCAGGCCAGTAACCATGGGGGAAACAGCTCGGCGGTTTAAGATTCCTCTCCCAAATATTTCTCGGTGGAAAAAGAAGGAATCAGAGCTGCTGGAGCAGCTTGGCACGCAGCGGCGGAACAGGGTTGGGAAGAGAAAGTGGCCTAAAATGGAACAGCCACTTTACGAAATGTTCTTGGAGCGGAGGAGGGAAGGAAAGTTTGTTCGGCGAGGATGGTTTCGAGTAACCTCTAAGGCATTAATGGCTACTCACTATCCAAACAATAGATTCCATTTTTCTAATGGCTGGTTTAGTGGTAAATATTTCTATTTCTTATATAAAAAGTAATTAAAAAAGAACTCAGTTAATAAATGGTAAATAATAATTGTAACATGTGTACATGTTCCGGTAACGGTACACAGGAGCGGGCAGTGCAGGATCTCCTATGTTTTGTTGATTTATATTTGGTTTATTTGATTTGATTTCAGCTCTGCCACTGTCTCTGAGTCAGATAGGCTATGCTATCGTATTGCTATGTTTAGTTTGCTTTGTTGGAAGTTTATATTTAGGATTCCGGGTATGAAATAGTCATGTAACACTGGCGAAGGCTGAGCACTGTTTGTTTCTTTCTTTGGTCTTGCAGGATTATAGGATTCCGGTATGTGCGCAGCTACGGGTAATGATCGTGATTGCAGGAAGGCTACCGCTCTTGGGTTTTGTATTTAAACCAGTCTTCTGGCTAGCAGGAGACAGCAGACTTCAACAGACCTTCAGTCTAAGAATACACATCAGCAAAAACGGACCCTGCGTCTGATCCGTCGGCGTTGCGTCCTGACGCAAGCGACGCATCTTCTGCGTCCCATGCGTCCTGTGAGTCCTGACTTGCGTTGCAACGCCCCGCCACATCCCACGCTTCCAGATGCTACCTGGCAACGTTCCTGGCGTCCTGACGCAACCTGGCGCCCTCCCTACGTCTGGACTACCCCAGACTCTTTCTCTTATCTCTTCTTTCTCCTGATGCGGCGATAGCTCCTCATCACCTCTTCTCCGCGTCCTGACCCACCCCTCATCCCCGCTCGTGTAATCACAACTAATTTGCTGCTTGCTCCGACGTCGCCTGGTGTCTG
>Ga0307517_10004967_pt1 | contig 20254 bp, 9 predicted proteins | sample 23_EM_MG_FD_194515 | JGI IMG/M metagenome (GOLD analysis project Ga0307517, IMG submission 194515) | Populus trichocarpa ectomycorrhiza microbial communities from riparian zone in the Pacific Northwest, United States - 23_EM | ecosystem: Host-associated > Plants > Roots > Unclassified | place...
TAAACAAACATCTCGATATATAGTTGGTGCTTAATTTTGCCAACGATTTTTTTTTCACTGTGTGATTAAACAAAATATAATTTTAAAAAGAACAAAGTTATTAAACCACGTTGAGTGCATCACCCAACTCACGTATTATATAATTAAATAAAAAATAGCTTTGAAATCCATAACTCAGTTCATGAGTTTAACAGATCAGATCGTGAAATTTAGACCGATCTAATATATCATTATCTTAGTATTTTAAAAGAAATATATCTTAAGATTTTTTTAATATGGATAGACATTTTTTTTATTCAATTTTTTTTTAACAAGTTTGGCCATGAAATTCCGCTTAACATTTTTTTTTATAGTTAAAAAAAAATGCCACCTATGTAGGATACACTGTTCACGGTTTATCTCTGTATGTTAGAGGTAAAATGGCAAAAAAGGGCCTACAATCACCAGCAATCGTGTCTCTTTCATAATTCGAGACAGTTGAGGGCCCGGAAAGATGGCGTAGAGATCTGCTATCAGCTTGGTGCAGCACATGCAAATGTTCTGTACGGCCTCTCCGCTGATGGTTCCATTTCGAAGTGGACAGTTTTTAATGCACATAGGATTTGACTTCATATTCGCTTCGCTTGCAAACCGTCGGATCATGCTGCCTTTCTTCCACTTCTATATATATCAACCGTGCATGGTTTATCTTGTAGAATTCTGAGAGCGACTACTTCTTAGAAGTTCAATTGACATTGCCATTTTTAACTGCTGTATCTTGGAGTCATAATAATTGATTTTTAAAGTATTTTTTATTTAAAAATATAATTAAAAAAAAATTTATTTTAATACAGACACATCAAAATAATTAAAATCTACTAAAAACAATTCAAATTATTCTACTTAAGTACTATGCTTTGATTGATATTCAAAAAGGTGGACTGATATTTGAGGATTGAGAGAGTATGCAGGGGTAGAGAGGGGGCTGACAGGGGTCCGGATATTTAGCTTAAATAATAAAACAACTAACATTGTGGTCTCTTTTAATTTTATTTTTTGGTTCCGTCTTTAGGAGTATGTATGCTTCCTCTTTGGTTATTTACTAGGTTTCTAACCTTACGTTGTAACAGATAAATTTTTTATAAATTCCTTAAGTAGTAGTCTTGAATGGATATATATAGTCTGTTAATTTATTCGAATTAGAAATATGGACTGAACCTTAGTACGTAAATAAATATTAACCACAAACAAACAAAAGGTTATATATAGTCTTTAGTTGGAGTACCCACAAGCCTTTTCATGGCTAGAATATTTTTTTTAAAAAAAAAAAACTATTTTATAGAGATGGAAAGATAATTTTTACTAAGGTCTATTTTAGGGTTCTCTCATGATGAATGAAGCGACTATTTGTGAGCTGCAGTTTTCCTCCGGAAATGCAAGACACGTCAATGTGATTCTTTTCACTTGAAAGAAAGAACTTAAACAAATTAGACAGAAGAGATTAAAAACGGATTTTCTTCTTCTGTCAAAATGATTGATAGTTAGAATGAAAGATAAGCGATTTATAATTAATTAGTGCGATTGAAAAGATACTTGCTAATCTTTTATGAAAATTCCAAGCCGTTTCACGTTTCAACGCGGGCCATGCTACTCTGTATAGCTAATGATTTCCTTTACATAATTCATGAAATTAAATCTTGCCATCAAGTACTTCAAAGTAATAGTCGTATGTTCTGTACATGCTCTTGCTTTCTTGAGAATAAAAATATAGCCTACTCAACAAGAATGGTTGCTAATGACTTTGTTTAATTTCATCCTCTCCGTAGTCAATTTTATTTGACTAACATGGGTGTTCGGGTTAATTTACACACATCTCGATTAATCTCATAAATTCTGAAATTAACGATCATGTAAGTATCCAATGACTCTGAAGTTTGTAGGACTCGAACTGATAATCTTTAAAAAACAAATTTAGAATCTAACCAGTTAAACTATCACCCTCAAAATTATCCGAGTAGTCATTCTTGCATGGCTGTGCTATGAGCAATTCAAGAGCTTTCCTTCGATTGAGAAAAATCTAATAAATCTTTCAATGGAAAGGGTCCCAATGAAAGGTGGAAACAGCTAGGATATATTAAGGAGTTCAAATTAAGCCGGATTGATCAATAAGACTAGCGGAGGGTGGTCCACAGCAAGAAAAATGCAGCAGTACTAATTCGTCTTCATCAGTGTTTTATATTACACATGTTCTTACGTAGTTTACTCCCATTTGTATTAAATATTCGCTTCCAAATTAAAGAATCATGCCTTGTAGCTTTCTGATCATTGAGAAAAATAAAACCAATCCCCCAACAAAAACCCAACATTAATTATAGTTATTTTAATCGCCTAGTCATCACGACATTATTGTCACCAAAAATATATTACAAGAGACTTCATTAAATCCCATATGATCACTGCATGATTGTATTCTTTTCACATTTCACTGCACTATAAGAGGTAGCTAGGTTTATTTACTGTGCCGCCACAGTTCATCCTGTTAAAAAAAGCAAATTTCCTCCCTATGTCACTCAATTTTCACTCGGTTAATCCTCGTAAGTTCTGTTTTCGTTGACGTCATTGTGTTTTTTATTCTCTTCAGATCGCTTGTTATTACGTGTCTCGTGGTATCGAAGATCATCATGAGTTAGTTAAATGTCAGGTTAATTTTGCATAATTTAATTCTTAATTGTTTTGAAAACAAATCAAGAGGAACAGGACCAGTGTTCACATTGACAAAACTTTAAAGCCTTTCCCCCTCGTTTAATGTTCATTGAATGCGTAAAATTATACTTCGGTCCCTAAATCTTTATATTTGGTCCCTTCTCTTTTTTATATTTTATTTCAATACTAAAATTTATTTTTTAGCGTTTTAATTTCTAATCTTGAGAGATGAAAGAGAAAATCATCGTATAAATTTTAGAAAAAAAAAAACTATTGGATATTTGGATGGTCAAATTACGACAGTTAATAACTTTGATTTTGGTGTTTATAAATTTATTTGTAAGAGAAAAACTTAAATAAAATAATTTTTATCTTTAATGATGCTAGAAAAATAAGATTCAAGATTTGATTTTGAATTTTCAGGTGATTAGAATGTATTTTGTTGTTAGAAATGTGTGATTCATGGGTTTTTAAAATTTTTCAGGTGAAAAAAATTTGTTGAAATTTATGTTTTCAAGGTTCAAAAACTTTACCTTAATTTTTCAATCACCAAAGTCTTCGATGACCACAAGGGTTGTAGGAGGAAGATGAATCGTCTGTTCACTTTAAACAAAATAAAGGCAGATGACTTTAAGAAAAAAAAACTCAAGTGTGTTTGGGTTTTAAACGCGGGCCAGGCATGTTGTTCTATTTGTCCATCCCATGCAAGCATGACCCTTTATTTTTTTTTAGTTTTGATTACTTTTTTTTCTTTTTATATTTTATAATATTCTTTTTAAATAAATTTATTAAAATAATTATTCAATTATATCATTATTTTTAAGTAATATTAGCGTTTTTATAATAATATCAACAATTATTTTTAGAGATATATATATCAACTTTGAATATTCAGTACAAATGAAATATATGTTTATATATTTATTTATTATAAGTTTTTTATATGATTTTTTCAAGTTTATTATTATACTTTTTAATTCGTTGACATCAAAATTATCAATTCATTATTTTTTTTTATTAAAGCTTGATTTTAGGATTATGATAAGTTCTTATTTAAGAAACAATACTTCTAATATAAAAAAAAACATAAAAAGGAATGCATTAATAAGGGTAAGGAGTTTTGATTAAAGAGGTATTTTTTTTATTCTTATTTTAAATCATTAAGTTTTTTCTATATTTATATTAATTGCTTAGATTTTTTAAGCAATAAACAACATATCTAAAAAAATATTTTTATTTTTTTTTCAAAAATTTATTACTCTTATGTCTTCTAATACATTTTTTTTCAAAATTATCAATTCATTATTTTTTATTAAAACTTGCTTTTTAGATTATTAATATTTCTGATTAAAAAAACAAAAACAAACTAAGAAAACGTATGAATAAGTGAAAGGGGTTATGATTAAATATTTTTATCATTATTTCAAATCATTAAATTGTTTTTGGATATTTATCTTAATTTCTTTTGGTTTTTATAAAATAAAAAACATTGCTAAAAAAGATGTATTTTTTATTAAAAAAATATATTAATTGGAAAATGAGAATTTACACTAAAAAATTATACATCTTCTATATAATTTAAATTATTACTTTTTTTTTATAAAAAGTTATTTTTATTATCATATAATTAAATAAAAAATAAAAGCTCTTCAAAGCATGAGATCAAATATCTTCATATTCATATATCTTTTTATTTCTAACTTTATTTTTTAAATTAAAGTTAATAACTCTTTTTATGATTTATTAATTTATATAATTTTTAATTTATTTTATTGAACACATGCATTAACTTTTTAATTATTACTTAAAAATTTACCTTAAGATCTTATTCCGTAAAGTAAGCAGTTACATGGCTAGTAAATAATTAATTAGCTAGAAAGTTAATAGGGCAGGGAACAACACCATGTTAGTATTACATAGTTACAGAATTGGTAAGATACAACGCCTGCATATTCATCTTCAATTGAATTTTTTAGATAATATTTGACCGCATCACTTTAAATTTAATTCTCAAGGGGTGTTTGGTTTATGGTAACGGTTGTTTTTTAAAGTGTTTTTTACTTAAAAATATATCAAAATAATTTTTTATTTTTAAAAATTTATATTTGATATCACCACATCAAAACGATTTAAAAATATAAAAAAATAATTTGAAATAATAAAAATTTAAAATTTTAAAAAACTCTGTTAAAAACACAGTGTCAAACACAAAGTTTGGTGGGTACTTTTGTGTTGATGAAGAATCTCTATCTTGAATTTTCACATGTGAGGCCAAAGAGGGCTAAAATGAAGAAATAATATATATTAATTACCACAAAAATGGAAAACATTGGTGGGGAGAGGTAATTTGCAATACTAGCAAGCTATTTGAAAACTTTAGATTTGAGTAGAAATAAAATTCTCTTAATTATTTATTTAGTTTTAATGTTTCAAGTATAAATGAATTTTACCTCTAATTAAAATTAAATATTTTTATAAATTTATAAATCATATTTTTTTAGTGTGATTTGCTTTAGAATTTAATTGGTCTGTTAAAAATTAATCATATCAATGCCTTTCTTTCTCATGTACATACGATTAGAATAATGGATTGTTTGCTTTTTTAACTGTTTTTTTTTTCTTAAAAAACATCATATTGATGTTTTTAAATGTTTTTTTAATGATTTTAATAAATTAATGTTAAAAAATAAAAAAAATAAAAAAACATTATTTTAATGTATTTTCTAATAAAAAATATTCTATATAGCTTTATCAAATACATACTAATTTTTTATTATTATTATTTTTGCTACAAGGAAAAAGTTGGGGAGGTAGTGTATTTTTACAAAGTCAAGTAAAAATAATTTTCACATTTTAAATTGTTGAAATAAATTCTAGCAGCATAGAATTGGTTTCAAATAAACTGTAAGTGAATTCTACCAGAAATAGAAAGATAAGTTTTTTTTTTAATTTTTCAGAAAATAACATAAACCAATTGTTCTTTCCACGTAATGATGAAACATTGGCAGGTGATCATGATTTGGAAGAATTGCCTGAAAAAGCTCATAGAGTAAAGAAGGGAACCCCACGTTATTAAAAAAAAATATTAATTGGAAAAGGAGAATTTACACTAAAAAATTATACATCTTCTATAGAATTTAAATTATTACTTTTTTTTTATAAAAATTTATTTTTTTATCATATAATTAAATAAAAACTAAAAACTCTTCAAGACATGAGATCAAATATCTTCATGTTCAGATAATCAAATATCTTCATGTTCAGTGAACGTGTTTGGGAGTGTAGTTGTGATTGTTTTTTAAAATACTTTTTATTTAGAAATGTATTAAAATAATATTTTTTTTATTTTTAAAAAATTATTTTTAACTTCATCGCATTAAAATGATCTAAAAACATAAAAAAAATTAATTTAAAACAAAGAAAAAAATAAAAAATATTAATTTTTTTAAAAAACAATTTTAAAACACAAAAACAAATAAAATTTTGCACAAGAAAAGGGAATATTATACGTGGTCTCATCCATTTTTTATGTAGGAGAGAAAAAAAAACCCTTCCCTTACCCTGCATCGAAAGGAAGGATTATACACCAAATCATTCTTTTTTTAGTTCATCTTGTTTTTGTTACTTGAAATATATATATATATATATATATATATATATATATATATATTACCTGATAACTCATTGATGCATGAGGTTTCCTGGACACATAAAACTATTATTTACTCGGTATGTATGTCCTTGGAAGAATCGTGAAACAAAGAATATTAATTGAAATTTATATTTCTCAACTAGTTTTTATTTATTACCTCCATTAATTATTTACTATGATTTTGAACTGCTTATGAACTTTTGTCCGTTGGCATTTCACTGACTTAAGTTAGAAGCATAGGTTATTATCAGCCATTATTTGAATTTCCTACTAAACATATTTAGTATCAATGAAGTGCCCCACCATTCTTGCAGAAGACATTATTTCTGATTAGACGTTTGTATGCAGCTCAGACTGTGTCCACTCCTTGACAACTAAATGAAATACATAATCATCCAGAAAAGAAAAGAAAATGGAAAATATTAAGGGACGAGGAGAGAGAGGTGACTTTAACACCATATTGACGATGACTTTTCTCTCTTGAAGGCTACCCTTTATATTAATTCAACTCCCTTTCTCGGCTGCTACTTCATTTTCTTTGCCTCCCTTTCGAAAACTCTCTCTCTCTCTCTCTCTCTGCCTACATCTTTTCTACCAAAGCACTCCTTACAAATCCATTTCACAGGCATCTGTGCTCATTGCTGACATTTCACCTAGGATTCAACAAAGTATTCTGTTTTAGGAAAGGTATCTTTCTTTTTCTTACCCTCATTGCAGCTCAGTCTTTCTCGAAATGGGGAGGCACTCTTGTTGCTACAAGCAGAAGCTAAGGAAAGGCCTGTGGTCGCCTGAGGAAGATGAGAAACTCTTAAGGCATATCACCAAGTATGGCCATGGTTGTTGGAGCTCTGTCCCAAAGCAAGCTGGTAAGACCAACCTCAACTCCATCAACCCTTTTGTTCACGCTATCCTTAAGAGACAGAGTGTTTATGTAATGTTCAATCAAAAAGGAACCACTGTTCATGGACATTAATGATGTTTGTATTGAATTTTGCAGGTTTGCAAAGGTGTGGCAAGAGCTGCAGACTAAGGTGGATTAATTACTTGAGGCCTGATTTGAAGAGAGGCACATTCTCACAGCAGGAAGAGAACCTCATAATTGAGCTTCATGCAGTTCTAGGAAATAGGTATTCTCACTTCCCATAATTAACGATCCCTCCTTTTGAATTTGTCTTCTTTTCTCATGGAAGCTAATGCTGTTTTCTTAAATGATTCCTCAGGTGGTCTCAGATTGCGGCACAATTGCCTGGAAGGACAGACAATGAAATAAAGAATCTATGGAACTCCTGCTTAAAGAAAAAACTTCGGCAGAGAGGCATTGACCCTGTTACCCACAAACCACTTTCTGAGGTTGAAAATGGAGAAGACAAGAATCCACCTGCTAGTGGCACCCAAGATAAAGCCTCTGCAGTCTCCAATACTGAACTCAACCTCCTCAAAGCTGATAATTCTAAGTCATCAGGAGCAAATTTACAAGAAAAAAGATCATCTCCAATTTCTCCAAATGGCTACCAATTGGAGAGGGAAAGTACTTCCGGCTCCAAGGTCATGAATGGCAACGGCAATAACACCAATGACCATGTTAACAACAATTTGATGACACCAACAAGCAACAAAGACTTTTTCTTGGATAGGTTTACAGCCTCCCACCATCAAGGTTCCACAAGTAACTGCCAGCCTTCGGATTTCGTGGGGCATTTCCCTCTTCAGCAATTGAATTATGCATCCAATGCCAGGCTCGCAACGAACTCGATTCCCTCCCTCTGGTTGAGCCAAACCAGCAAAGCCTTTGACATGAACTCTGAATTCTCTTCGACTGCGATACCCTCCATTCTTCCACCAGCAGTAACAAGCTCATTTCATTCTACTTCTATGAGCTACAAGCCTTCCATTACTGTTTCACCTGACAATCCTTCATTGCCCTCTTTTACTACCAACAGCTGTCGGCTGTGGGAAACCGGTACCCCCAGAAGCAACAGTAACAGCAATACTGTAAGCAATGGCAGTACCGAGCTGCAAAGCAACAGCTCCTTCTTTGAGAACGCCATCTTTTCTTGGGGACTAGGAGAGTGTGGCTCAGCAGAAAAAGAGGCACAGAACCACTTGATGGGAAGCCAGCACGAGGACATCAAGTGGCCTGAATATCTTCAAAATCCATTGCTCATGGCTGCTGCTTTACAAAATCAAAATCAGCAATCATTGTACAATGAGATAAAATCAGAAACGCAAGTCGTAACTGAAAATTCAAGTGGTATGTGGCCTCATAACCACCAGCAGCAGCAACCTTTACAAAATCCTGATATATGTCCCAGGGATATTCAGAGAATTACAGCATCATATGGATATATTTAGCTTGCATTGGTACAGGGAGCCTCAATTTAGAGGAGAAATTGATTAGAGAGGCTTGAAACAGATGCTCTTTCTTCATTTACAGGTGTGCGTGCCAAAGATTTTTCTTTGTACATAGGTCTGATACAATTAAAACATTTCTCACCCTCTGGTTTTGGAATATTTGTGAGCAAAATTACAATCTTTTTTATTAGCTTTTTACTTTTGGGTGTGGTACAGAATTGCAGAATAAGGCTACTACTTGTGTATGTTCTCTTCTTTGCCTCATGGCATATGCGTCATCACGTTGCAATTCTCTCTGTAAAAAATCCAAAACAAATGTTATTTATCAATGGGATATTTTCTTTTCTTTCTTAGAATTTGATCCTTCTTTTTAGTGTATCCGGGCATCCCTTTTCAAATTGGATATTTAATTTTTATCCATTTATCCAAAACCTTCCTCTAGGAAATGGTGAGTTGAAATCAGGTGAGCCAGGATGCTTTCTCTGTTCTCTCTCTCTCTATATATATAGTTGCATATCACTATCCTCGGTCCCGAGAGACAATTGATATTAATCACTTGAATTACAGCTTTTGTTCACTTTTTCCGGCCTTCAACTTTAGATGACTTCTAGGAAATGAAATATCGCTTGCTGGTTTTGATTCGTGCTCCTTTTCTCTTTAATCTAAAAGAGAGCATAGCACATCTGCAAGACTTCTCATTCCTTCAACTGTGACTGTAGCAAGGAGCCATCGGTCCCCGCTCCCCTTAATAATGGAAGCAAAGAAAGGGAACCCCACAATTGAAATTGAGAGAGTTATTCACTTTCCAGTCCGTACACGGGAGGATAATGACTGTCGATCTAACAAGGACCATATGTGTATATGCTCCTCGTGTCTTCTAGCTTGTTTTAAGACACTAACATTATCTCAATAAACATTTTGTGTATAAAGAAAGAAACTTCCAATTCATGTGAGAAAAGCTTTGTCAACTCTGCCGTGGATTAAAGCAGAATTTGCGTATGCATACAAATTATCAAGCAAATCACTGCCATCCACTTGTCAGCAGAGAGGTGTCTTTTTATGATACAAGTCCAAAGCGAAGTAAATGCCGTCGCCGATACAAGGCTGTACATTTTAATCACCTTTATTGGCAGGGGTTGAAAGACGCTTGGGATTGAAGAAACGAACCTCCAAGAGTTAAAAATCCATTGAAAAGAGTTCCTTCCCTCCTCTCTTTCTTCCCTTCTTCCTTAAAAGTCATGATGAGAACATATCGTTGACATTAAAGGGAGGAAGGGAGGAAGGGAGAAGGAAACTCCCTTGTAACCAAAGGAAGAGCCCCCCCTCCCCCAAACTTTCTCTGATCGAACTCCAATTTTCAAATGATTAATGGACAATAGAACCAGTTGGATTAGGTCATAATGTATAGGGGGAGGACCCACTGTAGACATATATAATGTGTCAAGGCGAGTCCGGGACGGGAATCTTTTGCGCAGCCACACGTACAGCTATGCCCTCCCCTCGCACCAGACGGATCGCATGGCCAGGCCAAATTATTGGGCCTTTTTGTTTCATTTGGATTAGGTAATAATTGATGGGCGACCACAGTTCAATTATTTGTCCTTCCCATTTCGCTCTAACACTGTACCATTTCTTAGGCCACCGGCATTTAGGATAAACTCTTAATTGATCCAGGTCAGTGAATTTTCCAGTAATTACGCCGTATTTTGTAAAAATACGAAATCAAAACTATTAAACCCTGCATGAACTCTAACAAAAATCTTGCGAGGGAGATGGCTGGAGGTAGGGTTTTGTGAGAAAGCTGGATAGGAGAATAATAAGTAAAATGTTGGCGATAAATTATGAAGCCCATGCACACGGATGCTAAGCAAATAAGTAAAGGCCTCTTATAGGTTTGGTTCGGAGGCTTCATTAACTTGGACTTTAATCAATCTGTGTTCTGTTTCATTCTAAATTTGAAGCTCCAAAACAAACAGCAATAATTGTTGGGAGTGCTGTAGAGTTCATATGCTAACTTTATTTAAATATTAAAACGGTTCATTCTAGAAATAATGGCAATAAGATTCAAAAGAACATAGAATTACTCGCAGTTTTGTACGGGAAAAAAAAAAAAGAATTATTCGCCGTTGAGAAATCCAATCATTAAAAATATTGTCAAAAGACAATGAGAAAAAATAATTAATTCTCCAATTAAATGAAAATAGATTATTATTTTTTTAAATTCCCGAGGAAGTGTATATTTGACCTGCATCTTTTTTTTCTAATTGTACGGAATAATACTTTCTCTAATAGCACGAAATAATAGTATCATTGTGTCTTTTCTGGAGATATCCATTTTCCAAGAGCGACCGATACAGTGGCATCTTGATACCACCAGGAACAGTAAAAACAAATTTTAAGTCGAAAAAGATGAAAAATTGGATCTATGTCCAACGGATCACCCCTGCCAAGAAAAAGTCTTTTGTTTTGATTATTCGACCAGTACTCATATATGAAAGAGAAGGCGTTAAAAGGAAAAGGAAAATCGATCCACTGGCTAGGTAAATCCCTATTAAATGACTACGCAATTGAAACTGCAGAGAAACAGAGCAACGTTCGGCATCCTTTCTTAAACACGAAGTAATTTATGAATACTGGAGACGCTTACAAATGTTCCACAAAAAAACACCATAATTAGCAGTCCTAATTACGTGTTCAGGTGTCCTTGCCTCCTGCTGTACTTTCTCATAGAAACAAAGATTTCCATGTGCTGATAAGACACTAGGCCAATTAACAGAAGGGATTAAGCCTAACACCAGGAAAAATATAGCAATGTCGCGTCCCTCAAATAGACTTCATCCAGTGCCCCGGGGAACAGAATAACGAGTTGGATATTATCACAAAGCATTTATCATCCTCTTCATCTCAGCAGACCTCCTGGAATCTGGCTCTTCTATGGCTCTCTCCGTGAGTACATGCTTGATACGGCACATTGACTTCCTCACCTGAATTTCATTGTTCATTGAAATAGAACAGAATTTGCAGTCGGGCTTGTGAGAATGCACTGGGGGACAAAAAAAACACAACTTGCATCCTAAAAACTGATATACTAAGTTCAAAGAGAAGCAATGTTCTAGTAATCCTTCTTTTACTTTTCTGTTCTTTGTAAGAAACTATCAAAACACAAGTGAGTACATAGCAAAGCTGCTTGTAATTGTAGTACTTCATCTGACATACAAACAAGCTTTTTACATGCATATGCTGGCAACCCCACACCACACAACAAAATATATATATCTTGAAAAACCCTCCACCACTCCCCCAATAGAGAATGAGAGAGAAAATGGAGATGATGATTATAAAACACATTAAGCCCATGTTTGCATGCATATGAAATGCCATGTCATTTCCCTGGCTTTTCTGACCGGTAGTGCATTTATTTTTAGTGATTCAATGGTTTGAAGGGCTAAATTATTCAAGTCATTGTCAGTGCAGGAATATAAGGCAACGCATTTGAGGAGCTCAGAGCAACATCAATGACATGCTCATATCAAAATACAAGCAAAGAAGATTGGATATACCTTGGGTAAGCGCTCTGGATTGGGAAATCGAAAGTTCTGGGCATGAAGCATCTGCCGTTGAGTCATCAGCATGTTTTTCTCCTTTAACAGGACATACCATAACTTTTGAAGATCATCCCAAGACTTCAGACGCAGTTCAGAAGCTTTCCAACTTCGCCCTAGAGGCAGTAAGATTAAAAGGAAAACACATTCAGGAAAAACAAAGGTTCTCTTTTTGCTGATAGGAAAGGAACATAAAATTTTCATAGAGAAGACATACTGTTTTGTAAGTTAATTAAAGTACTTTGTATCAGGCTTGTGAAGCAAATAACATGATGTGCAAAATGGCATACCATTAAAAATACCAAACAGAAAATAATTCACACTTGAGCACATTCAGCGCCGTTGGATGTAAAGTATCTGTGAGGTTAATATCATATAAATTGGTCTCAAGCCTTTACTTTAGCTTTCCTTCAGGAGATAGAAAAATATTAGGGTAAAGAAACCACCAAGAATACAAATGTACAAGTCTAACATAGCAGGCTTCAAAATATTACCAGATCATGTAAATACATAGTGATACTGGTTGTATGCTTCAATTTTTCATTCTGTTTTCTTTTCAATTTCTTAATATTCATGTGTTGAATGCTGCTCTTATTTTGTTATTTGGAAAACAGTAGTAAATCATTTACCAGTGATCTGAAGCAATGAAAGGTCGTGTGGTACTCAATTAGCAAATAAAAGAAAACATTAAGAGGCTCATATCATACCATAAACAATTGGTTTATCCTCATCCTGGCTCCTATCAGCCTCAAAGAATTCCTCAAGTGGGTTATGTCCAGATGTAGCTGTAGCAGCAGCGGCAGAGGCAGCATGAGTTTCAGATTTAGCAGCAGCAAGGAGTGTCCTCCCAATAAATCTTGTCATAAACATGATTGAAGAATCAGATTTCTGCAAACAAAATAGAGCAAGTAAATGAGTTCGGGGCACAGCAGAAAATAAAAATAAAGACAAACACCAGAAAATTTGTGATGGTGGGATATATCAGCACTGGAGACCTCATTCACATTTATTTGGGACCAAATATGCGTTGGCATGCAGTTTTATTATTAAGAATAAAAAAAAAATGAAAGCCACCTTTCTTAGTTTTATAGAAACAAATTGCGCAGTTTTTTCAATTAAAATTCTTTTAATCAACTTAATCATAATATAAAAGGAAGTGGCAGCTGTACTTTAGAATGCTTCTGAGAAGCCAAAACACACAAGTGTGAATCTATCATCGAATAGTTATTGCTGGCCTTGGGTCTTAACCCCTTGAAGAAACCCTCAAAGCATCAACAAGGAAAAGATCAATTATCATGCAATATTATCAAAATTCAAATCTGAGTTTTATTTGAACTTTTTATCCAAAGTAATTTAAAATTTCACCTTAGATTATCAAAGTAAAATCACACCAAACATGAAGCAAAACAAAGAACAAGCAGGTAGGAATTTCTCGAAGGCCCAGCACTTATTTCAGGCAATCACAAAAAAAAAAATAGGGGAACATAAATGATCATGATAAATGAAACGGCATTTTAACAAGCTTGTCTTGTTTTTAAAGCCTCGGACTGCTTTCGTGCATTTTCACACCCAAACTGCAGAAACATCAATATTTACCACAAACCCTGCCTGTTCTCTAGTTTTTTTAAACTGGATCATCAATAAACATCATCAAGACTCAAGTCATGCTTTTGCAAAGATAATCGTTTTCAAGCAAACACCCATACTTATTCCAGGTCATGTCGAAGTGAAAGAGAACCATAGAGAGATATCTATACCTAAATGCAGCCTCTCAAATCGAATTAGAGCCCTGAAGTCATCCTCGAACCGAGTCACTGGTGACTGACGTGTTGTGGCGTCAGCTGGGGATGCAGGGAAGCCGGTTGAAGAGGCTGCTGGAGGTGTTGGTGTGGTGGCGGCGGCTTCGGCAGTTGGGGTAATGGAGTGGTTTTGTAGAACTGGGGTTTTATGGTAGGAATGGGCTTGTTTGGACTTTTCAGAGATGCGGGCTGTTTGAAGAGGAGTCTCGGCTTATTCTCTAGGTGACCGTGTTTCCGTTTTAAAATCTTTCTGAGTATTTCTTTTCCTTCTCTCTAGTTTTTTTATTTATTTATTTAATATCATATTCCAAAGTTTTTCTTTTAAACAATCAAAATAATAAAATGGTTAATCGCATGCAAAGGGTTTTAAAAAAAATTAATTCGTTTTTTTAGTATTATTAATAGAAAAAAAAATAATTAATCATTTTAGAAGTACAGCAACTTGTACAGTAATTTGAAGAGCTTATCTTGCTTCCACCACTCTCGCTAATCCCACTCCATAATTTTATGGGGTGACTAAATTAACCATTATTTTTAATATATTTTATCACAATTTAAATACCATGATATCAAATATATATTTTACAAATCAAAATTAGTTTTTTTATGGAACCAGTAATGTACGAGTGTTTTCTAAAGAAACACGTTTTTGGGCCCTTTAGCCTCATCCAAAGCAACATGGCTAGTGTTTCATTATTGGGCCTTAATGGGCCTGATAGGCTGTGGAGCAAATATTTGGTTGGGGTTGATTGGTGTCTCGTTCTGAATGATATATAACTAATCCAATCTGTAACATGACATCATCATCATCTTAGTTATAGTTCACCAAAGCCAATTCGGTTTTTGTCTTTGCTTCTTTCAATCTTTGACAGGCATATAAAGCAAATACAGACAAACATATGAATATATATATTCAGTAAGTCATAAAAAAACAACACAGACATATAAATAGCGTTACTTTAATGCTTAAAATCTATCTTTTCAAAATTCAATTCAAGTAAAATCTCTCTTTTTAGATCTAAATAAATTATCTCCTTTCCATAAAAAAAAAATCTTGTTAGTGATGTTTTGAAATCCAATATACTTAGAAATAAAAGATTTTTAGTATTTGAATAGAGAACGATCACACATTCACGTCAATATTTTTTTCTTTAAAGTTCACGAAGTTAATAAATGGTGATACAAGACATAACACTTTCAAAATGGTCTCTTTTGATGGGATTTAGAGATCCTCTAATGAAAAAATCAGTTATTTTTAATAAAAGATTGTAATAAATGAGAGAATTGACTTTAAATTTTAAGAACAAGAGTATTTGTTCTCAGTATGATAAATGCTCTGAAAATAAAAATATAAATACTTAGAAAATAGAAGAAATATGAATCAATTACCTGGGTGATTGAGAGGGTATATGTAGTCTCTAAACTTTGTCATGTTGCTTGAATTGAAAGATTAGAACGTCATTTCTTTCTAATAACATTAATGAGAGATAAATATCTCTTAGACAACATTGATCGGGGATAGATATTTCTTGTAAAATATTAATAAAATATAAATATTATTTACACAACATTAATGTTGATAGAAATATAATAGATCCTTAAGATATTTTTATAAACTCATGGATGTAGAGAGATGATTATGATTGACTTTTAACATTTTATATTAAAACACAGAAGAATAAACAAACAAATTTTTGTAAACCTATATGATGCCTAAAAGATTATCAACTACATATATTTAGACTCAGCGTATAGGTAAACCTGAAAACATTAATTCCGATATCTCATCAAAAACCTATACATATTTAAATTCAGCACATGCTTTCATACATTTGATCTCAATACGTAGTCGTAGCCAAATAAGAGATCTTAGCAAACCATCTCCTTACAACAGAACACCCCAATAAACAATGCTAAAAGTGAGGAGTGCGAGAATTACGTGAAAATCAGTGAGATTTGAGAGAAAATCAGAGATTCAGGCTGATCGGTTAAACCGATCACAAATCAACAAGCAACCATTTCTCGAGCTCACTAGAGAAGTCCATGAGAAGTGATATTGCACCGTGTGCATCCGGCACTGTTGTGGAGATCCATGCTCAAGAGACGATCATGGATTTGTATATTTTGATAAAGACAATAGTACCATTTTACGAAGGGGATGCGTGGAAAATTGAGATTCTCGTCAGGCAAGGAGAGGAAAAAAAAACAAAGAAAGCGTCCTCTGAACATCATGCTTGGATTAATTCATCAAGTCCGTCCAGATAAGTTATTGAAATATAAAGTAAAATGCCAATAAATATCTGTAGTGTTTTCTAACACGCTGTTGGGCCTTCTAGTCCCTCTCGTCCAGAGTAATATGGCTACTGTTAAAGCCTGCGAATATAAAAACGGTGGTTCAGTATTAGACTGTAAAGGGTTTTTATTTGCTGTTTAGCATATACTTAGTTTTTTTACCAGCGCTGCACTGTGGTTTACATTTTTTTTATATAATCTAATAAAAAAAAGTAAAAATCCTAGGAAGTTAAAAGTTCAATGTATAACGGATAAATAATTTTTAAAATATTAATAGCATGATATACTAGATGATATTTTTTTAATATACTATATGATATTTTTATATATATCAAAATACTAACACATTAGATCAATCATGAATAATCATATTTAACTTGTGAAGTTCTTGATTCGGGACATAAGTCCATAACAGCACTATAAAATTTAAATCAAAACAAATTAAGAACTCCTAATCAAAATAAATAAAAACATTAAAAAAATATATAAAAAAAGAACCTTGATTTTTAGACCTAAAAATCTTTTTCCAACCTAAAATAGTGTATTGCGCTGTGACATGGCTCGAAGGGGCAGAGCTAGGAATTTTAGTTTGTGAGGGCTAAATTATAGAAAAAAAATTATGGGGGCAAAATTTAATTTTTATTTAATTTTTAAAGCTAAAAATATAATTTATTAAAGGAGGGGGCTGAAGAACAATTTCCTTACAGAGCTCTTGCCCCTGCAAACCCTCTAATTCCACCTCAGATGGCTCATCCCAGTGTTTTTAAAGAAAAAAGAAAAATTCAAGACCCGTGTAATTGATTTGATTGGATTCATAAAGTCAGGTTATTTTAATAATATGATTAAAAAATAACAATAAATTATAAATAAAAAGACCCAAAATAACCCATGTTATTTTCAAAATTAGTGAAAAATCATATAGAAACTCAAAAAAGAAGAAGCTCGGTCTTCAAATTAATCAAATGCTGAAGAATAAACCAAAAAAACATGAGTTTGTTTTTAAAAAAACAAATGATTTAGTATCTTACACTAATTTTTTCTAACCTTAAAAAATTGTTAAAATGAATGGAGATTGTGACATACTGGATGATATACTTTTAAAAATAAATATCAAGCAATTCATTTAATTTAATTCAAAAAAAAAATTAAAAAGAAGCTAAATCTAATAAAGAAAACGATATATAAAAATATCTGATATAACCCGTATTATTTTTAAAAGCAATGAAAAATCCTATACATAGAAAAAAATTTACCGAGCCCAATGTACAATTAAATCAAATGTTAAATAATAAAACTGAAAAACATGAGTTTAAAAAAAAATACCAAATGAACCCAAGCGAATCTTCTAAACCTGAGTTAATTTTTCAAATTCATAACCGTTAAATCTTAGACTTGGGATAAATCAGTAAGCTCAATTTATAGTTGGAGTATGAAATAAAAAAAAATCAAATTTAAAAACTTGCAAAGGTTAAAAAATAACAATCAAAAGAAAAATGACAAAATTTGATATGTAAATATAATAGAGGATGAAATTGTAAAAAAAAAATCAATTTAAAAAACCATCCAAATTAAAATAAATAACAATTAAAATAATAAGAACCAAATCTGAAATAAAAAAAAATCAATTACTTAAACTCATTCAAATAAAAAAAATTACAATTAAAAGAACAAGGACCAAATCCTTCGGGGAAAAGACTTGAAAGGTTGATATAAAGTGTTGCAATGACTGACACAAAAATCAAGGAATAAAAAGAAAGAAAAAAACAATTGTCGTCAAACCGTCAGGAATTAAGTCTTTTTAATCCCTGGGAAAATAGAGTAGTTACATTGTCCATGTCAAAATGAAATTCTAAAGAACCCCCTAAATTGTAGTTAATTGTTTTTTGTTTTTAAGGATAACCGAGTAATTTAATTGTACATAAAATTATGGAAAGGCTAGGATACCCTTAAACAATTATAAAATTACAAATGAACCTAAAGAAGCTATTATTTTACCCTTGAAAGATAGTCTTGAATTTTTTTTTTAGAAAAAAAAACAAATTCACTATTATAATCCATAACAAATTAAGTCCAATGCACAGTGGTTTCCACGTGAAATAGTTTCTGGTAATAATTTAAGTAAGGGTTGGTTTATGTCTCGTCTATTTTGCTAGTTTCATCTCGTTTCTTGTGTTGAACAATATATATTTTATTCAATCTGTAACATAACATCATCTTATTGTTTGCCGAAGCCAATTCAGCTTTTAACTTCCTTTCTTCTAATCCTTGACAAACAGGTGCTTCCAATTCAGCTCAGGACCGAGTAAGAAACATTTCTCATCCTCATTTTTTTTTTTTTTTACTACTTTTCTCTTATATTTTAATCTCCTTGTAACTACTGCTTTTTCATCACCCGCAAGCAATGGATTTGATTTGCTAATTATAAAACTACTAAAAATGGTCTCTCACGGTGAGTTTTTCTTCCCCTTGCGGAGACACGAGGCCCATTTACAGTTGCACAGGACAAGGAAAGTGTTTAGTAGTTACTTTAAAAAAATATATATTATAAAAGTATTAAAATAATATTTTTTATATTTTAAAATTTATTTTTAATTAAAAAAATAGATTTAAACAAACTATAAAACGGTGCTAAAATGTTCATGTCACCAAATCCATCCACTTCCTATTAAATTTACTAAAACCCTGTTGATTTGTTGAAGCAGAACACTTTTGCAATGCAAAGCTATCTCCTTCACCGTCCTAGCTACTTTTCTTCAAATTTCCACCCTTCTTTGTTCTGTTCATGAAAATTACATTATCTTAGGACAGCAACACGATGTTAGTCAAGTATATTACTACAAAAATATCCTTTCCCCCAGGCTTTTCTCTCTAACCAAACACCCCGTGTCTTGGGAGACCCCCCTTTCCATCCCCCTTTCCAACGTGGCAAGTAAAGCGTGTTGTCGGCAGTTAATATTTAAATGTTGTAATAGCATCGCGTCAATCTACTATGCCCTAGTTTGAAAATTGCGGGCATGATATCATATAATAAAATTCAAATCTCGTGTAATACAGTAATTGGTCACCACATTTCTGTCTCCTTGTAATTTATGTTTCAGGTGATATATTGTAATTTATACATTTATTATACGAATATTAGCCACGTTTTGGTTTGGTATGCACTCCACTAATCAGATTTTTTATTTATAATTTAATTCAAATTCAGGTTTGGAGGCTTGTGGTAGAAGCCGCAGGCCCTTTTCTTCTTTATAAGGAGCGTAGATGTTAAATAAATGAACCTTTGGGCGATAAGAAAACCTCCTGCAGCTGGAGTTTTGTTTTTTCTTACCTGAAATTCAGGTCAAGAACGTTCGAAGAAAAAAAATATATTAAGCGAAGACAAGACAGTAGCTATGGAATCGAAGGAACAGAAACAATTAATTAATGAAGAAGAAATCTATAGGGCACTTGGTTTTACAAACATAAATCATTGTGGAGTCGTACAGTAACTTGTTTTTTTGTTATTTAATTTTGTTGTCATTTATTTATTTATTTTATTATATTAAAAAATATTTTTTTTAAGTTGTTTTGGTTTCTTTTATATAAAATCACTAAAATTACCATGGTTTTAAAAAAAATCTCTTAAAACAATATATATTTTTTAAAATATATTAATTTCATAGTTTGCCACAACTTAGAAAATTAAAACACCCAAGTTGAAAAGAAGAAGAAGAAATGACAGGCCTTTTTTTCAAAGCATCGGGTTGCTAACGCTTTTTTGGGTGTTTTATGCCTTGGGATTTTGGCAAAAAATAAAACTGATCCCTTTAGTTTTGTAATTAAATATTTTAATTTAAAACTTTATTTTATTCATTTTAAATCACCATATTTTAAAA